>Ga0208938_1002191_pt1 | contig 10543 bp, 10 predicted proteins | sample AD_UKC125_MetaG_FD_184434 | JGI IMG/M metagenome (GOLD analysis project Ga0208938, IMG submission 184434) | Active sludge microbial communities of municipal wastewater-treating anaerobic digesters from USA - AD_UKC125_MetaG (SPAdes) (version 2) | ecosystem: Engineered > Bioreactor > Anaerobic >... | reverse complement strand
TATTTCGGGCTTATTCAAGTCCCTTTTGCTATCCTCAATAAGGGTATATCTAATCCTATTTTTATAAGCGTATTCTCTAATAACACTATAGGAAAAACTATGTATAGTTGAAAAATGAACAGGTATATGGGATATATCTCCATATAGTTTATGAAATCTATTTTTCATATCCCTAGCGGATGCTCTACTAAAGGTAATGGACAATATTTTGTCAGGACCAATTTGATGGTTTAATATTAAATTAGCAGTCCTATGGATAAGCACTGTGGTTTTTCCTGCACCAGGCACTGCTAATACTAGTGCAGGCCCTTTTATATGTTGTATAGCGTCTATTTGTTCTTTACTTAAATTCATATAATCACCTACTCATAGATAAATATATTCATAATTTATTTTAACATATATTTTTTAAAAAAGTATTAAATAAACCCTTGACAAAGGAACAGCATAGAGCTATACTGAATATAGTGTACTAATACAACTAGTACACGCAGGACACAGGAGGTGATAATTTGTTTAATGTAGATGCTTCAAGTAGTACACCAATTTATCAGCAAATAGTAGATAATGTAAAGGAAAGTATATTGAAGGGATTAATAGAGCCAGGAGAAAAACTACCTTCTGTCCGAGAACTAGCTAAGATTTTAACCCTAAATCCCAACACTATACAGAAAGCCTATCAAGAATTGGAAAGACAAAAGGTGATAGTAACATTAAGAGGCAAGGGGACTTATGTTTCATCAGATTATAAGCCAAGAAGGGATGAGTATAAGCTTATGGAAGTGAAGGAATTATTTAAAAAAGGAATAATAGAAGCCCATTACATGGGTTTTAAGGAAAAGGATATTTTAAATATTATCGAGGAGTTATTCAAAGAATTAGAGGGGGTGGATGAAAATGATTAGAGTTTTAAATTTAGATAAGTATCTAGGAGGAGATAAGATACTAGATAATGTAAATATAAATGTTGAGAAGAGTTCTATATATGGACTTATTGGTCCTAATGGAGCAGGGAAAACTACTTTGTTAAAAAATATAGTGGATATATATAGACCCGAAAAGGGAGAGGTGCTTGTTTTAGGAGAAAATATAAAGGATAATAAAAAAATAAAATCTCAATTAGGATATATTGCTGATTATCAATATTTTTACCCCAATTTCAAGGTGGAACAGATGGTGGATTTTTATAGAAATACATATCCTCTATGGGAAGAAAAAAAGTACATTAAATTAAAGAGGATATTCAAATTAGATGAAAAGAAAAAGATAAGTTCATTATCAAAAGGAATGAAAACTCAATTATCATTGATGTTAAATTTATCTATAAGTCCAAAAGTTTTAATATTAGATGAACCTACTTCAGGATTGGATCCTGTTATAAAGAGAAAAGTGTTGGATATTATTATAGATGAAGTAAGTACTAATGAAACTACAGTACTTATATCCTCCCATCACCTAGGTGAACTAGAGAGAATATGTGACCACATAGGGATAATTCATGAAGGAAAAATCCTTTTGGAGGATAGTATAGAAAAATTAAAATCAAATGTAAGAAAAGTTCAAGTAGCATTTAAAGATGGTATTCCAGAGGATATAAAAAATAATAGAGATATCTTAAAGATAGAGAGTAGAGGTAGAGTTTATGAAATAATATTAAATGATCATATGGATGAATTTATATCTCAAATTAAACAATATAATCCAATATTATTAGAAACCATAGATATGTCTTTGGAAGAAATATTTATATATAAAATGGGAGGTGTAGGCTATGTATTTGAAGATATTACCATTTAATAAAACTCTTTTTAAGAAAGATTTTAACCAGGTTAAGATACTTATATTTATAATGACAATAATATTGTTTTTTAATGTTACTTTATTTGTTGTATCTAGATATGGATCCTACATCAAAGTAAAAAAATCTTTTATAGAACAAAATGTAAAATATGATGAAAAGGATTTAATAAAAGATTGCAAAGAAGATATAGCTTGGAGACTAGAAGATCCTGGTGTTCAATCGGCTTTGATGATAGCAGTGCCTATTGGATTAGCTGCTATACTATTTGGAGAGGAAAAGAGAAAGAAAACTTTCGAAGTATTAGCAGTTATGCCTTATACGAGGTACGAGATATTTTTTAATAAATTAATTGTGGCATTAGTATCTATAGTTTTGCCCTTCATCATAAATGGTGTAATAATGCTATTAGCATTAGGATTTATTTCTAATTTAAGAATGTTTTATTCTATGGGGCAAGTGATTAAATGGATATTACATTCTATATACTGTCAATTGCCTATATTGAGTTTTTCTATATTATTTGGGATAATTACAGGGAATTTGATTTCACAATTGGTATTAACTGGGATATTTTTAATATTTCCCATGGGATTTTCATCACTTATAGCAGCTAATTTAGAATTTTGGGGAATAACTCAATCTTTAGATTTAAACAATATATATTTTACATCTGTTAAATTTAGTCCCTTAGCAGTATATGAAACTATAGGTCAAGGAGTAGGATATTATTTCCTATACATTGCAGCATCTATTATAATGATCATAATTTCTAAGATGTTATTTGATAAAAGCATGTGGGAAAGGAATGGAGAGCTTTTACAATTTGAAAATATGGAAGGCTTTTTTAAGTTTGGAGTTACCTTATGTACAGCACTTTTAATGGTAGTAGTTTTAATTGCGTTTTTACAAAACTATATTTATGATTTTTATATTACTAGATTTTTAGTATTAATTTTAGGATATATTTTAGGAGGAATATTAGGCTATATTGGAGCTCATTTTAGTATAAAATTAAATAAATCTAAAGAATAAGGATTGGTTATAACCAATCCTTATTAATTATATTAATGGATTATATTATTCCACTAAGGGTAATAGTAATATGTAATAAGGGTATATACTAATTTTAGAGGTGGTAGTAATGAAGAAGGGATTTAAATGGTTTGATGATAAACTAATAGAGATACTAAATGACAAAATAAAAAGTGACTTTTTAGATAAATTCATGGTTAAGTTTACAAATTTAGGTGGAGGAATATTTACTACCTGTTTTGTAATTTTTCTAATATTAATAGGGAAAGAGAAGATTAGATTTATTGGCATTCAAGCTGCCACTACCCTTATAATAAGTCAGAGTATTACTTATAGTTTAAAAGCATTGTTAAGTAGAGAAAGGCCATATAATATATTAAAGAATTTAAACACTTTTGATATCATAATGAAGGATTATTCCTTTCCATCAGGGCATACTTCAGCTAGTTTTTCTATAGCGACTACTATAGCTTTTAATGTACCTAAACTATCTATATTGGTATTTCTAATAGCATTAACTATAGGCATATCTAGGGTATATTTAGGGGTTCATTATCCCACGGACGTGGTAGCAGGAATTATATTAGGTGTAGTCTCAGGGATAATAGTTCATGTCTATTTGTTAGTCTATTTAGAAAAATTTATGGAGATAATTTTTCATTGAGCTTAAATTTGAGTTTTAGTGGTATATATTAATATATAGATGAAAGGGTGATGGATTTGTTAATGAACAATTTTTTAAAAAATCGGAAATCCGTAAGGGATTTTAAAGACAAGAAAATTAGAGATGAAACTTTAAAAAAGATAAAAGATTATTGTGCTCAATTAGAGGAAAAAAATATTCAAGGGGGTTTTCAGTTTATATTATTTGAAAATGGTGAAAGGATGTATAAATCTTTAGAAGGCATTGGTGGATATGCAGGAGTTATGATTAAAAGCCCCCATTATATAGCTTTGAATATCAAAGATAATAGAGAAGAATCCATTATCTATGGTGCTTATTTTATGGAAAAGTTGATTACTAAATTAACGGATTTAAATATAGGTAGTTGTTGGATAGGGCTTAAAGGAGTAGATGAGGATACTAAAAAAGAATTATTTCAAATATCAGAGGGAAGTGTAGACTATCTATTAGCTATTGGATATCCAGTACCTAAAAATCCCTTTGTAGGAGATTCTACTAGTTCAAGAATTGGTGTAGAGGATATAGTATTTAAAGATGAAATAGGTAAATCCATAAACTTAGATGAATTAGAAAGTAGAGGATTAGATGATCTGTTTTATTATATTAGATTTTCTCCCTCTAGTCACAATAAGCAGCCTTGGAGATTTATATTGAAGGATGATAGGGTAATATTGTTATTAGCCTATTCCCCAGATGAAAAACCTAATTTAGCTGATGCAGGTATAATAATGTACTATTTTGAAAATTTAGCTAAGGCTATTGGTATAGACAACAAATGGAAATTGTTGAATAATCCAGATTATGATGATGGAAAAATGAAATATAAATATATAGGAGAATTTGGCATATAAATGATATAAAAAAACGCCTTTTGTTGGCGTTTTTTTATTGACTTTTTTAATAAAAAATAATATAATATTATTGAACATATGAACAAGTACTCATATGTTCAATAATGTGTTGGAGGTTATCCTATGAAAGAGATTGTATTAGAACTAGAAGGATTAAACTGTGCTGGATGTGCAGCTAAAATTGAGAAGTTAACCAACGATATCTATGGAGTAAATAATGCCACATTGGATTTCGTATCTAAAAGGCTAAAGGTTAAAATAGAAATAGAAGAGGAAACAAAAAATATAACTAATGAAATAAAGGATATAGTTAATAAACTAGAGCCAGATGTAATTGTAATTGAAAAGGATAGACAGGATTATAGTTATAATCAAGGTCATTCTCATGATCATAAAGGGTTAAAAAAAGAGGATTTATTTAAAATTATATTTAGTGGAATTTTGTTTATATTACCATGGTTGTTAAAGTTGGAAGGTACACCAAAATTTATTGTATACTTACTTGCCTATATAGTGGTAGGTTTAGAGATTATAATTAGAGCTTTTAGGAATTTAATGGCTGGACAACCCTTTGATGAATATTTTTTGATGACAGTAGCTACCTTAGGAGCATTTATCATAGGAGAGTATCCTGAAGGTGTAGCTGTAATGCTATTTTACCAGATAGGGGAATTATTCCAAGGATTGGCAGTTAATCACTCAAGAAAGTCTATTTCATCTCTTTTAGATATTAAACCAGACTATGCTAATCTAGAAAAAAATGGAAGTGTAGTAGTTGTAAACCCAGCAGAGGTTCATGTGGGAGACTATATAATAGTTAAGCCAGGGGAGAAAGTTCCTTTAGATGGAGTGATAGTAGAAGGAAAATCTTCGGTAGATACCTCAAATATAACTGGAGAATCGGTGCCTAGAACTGTAAATACTGGAGATATTATTTTAAGTGGTTTTATAAACAATGAGGGATTGCTAAAAATTGAAGTTACCAAGGAATTTAAGGAATCAACTGTATCTAAGATTTTGGATCTAGTGGAGAATGCATCAAGTAAAAAAGCTCCTACAGAAAATTTTATTACAAAATTTGCTAAATATTATACCCCCCTAGTAGTATATACTGCATTGGCTATTGGGCTAATACCTCCTTTATTATTAGGATATGATATTAAGGATTGGGCTTATAGAGCCTTTGTATTTCTTGTAATATCTTGTCCTTGTGCACTAGTTATATCCATACCCTTAGGATTTTTTGGGGGAATTGGAGGTGCTTCTAAAGTTGGTATATTGATTAAAGGCGGTAATTATCTAGAGGGTTTAAATGATGTGGATACAATGGTCTTTGACAAGACAGGTACTATTACTAAAGGAACCTTTAAAGTAACAGATATAATAGCATATAATGGATTTACCAGAGAAGAAGTCCTAAGATTAGCAGCTTATGGTGAAGTCTATTCTAATCATCCTATTGGCTTATCCATAGTGGAAGCTTATGGTGATACAATAGATAAGGGCAGGATAAATGATTATAAAGAAATAGCAGGGAAAGGTATAGAAGTTAATATAGATGGAGAAAAGGTACTAATAGGGAACAAAAAATTATTTGCTGATAATGGTATTCCTATTGAAGAGTTGGATTCTATTGGAACTGTTGCTTATATTGGTAAAGGGAATATCCATGTAGGCACTATTGTAGTATCAGATGAACTGAAAGAAGGAGTAGCAGAGGAGATAAAAGCCATTAAGGCTCAAGGTGTAAAGGAAATAATAATGCTATCAGGGGATAATGAAGAAACTGCGAAAAAAGTAGGAGAACTAGTAGGAATTGACAAGGTATATGGCAATTTACTCCCTCAAGATAAGGTAAATATATTTGAGCAGATTATGGAAGAAAATCACGGTAAGGTAGCTTTTGTTGGAGATGGAGTAAATGATGCCCCCGTATTAGCTCGAGCAGATATTGGAATAGCTATGGGAGGTTTAGGCTCTGATGCAGCTATTGAAGCTTCAGATATAGTTATAATGACTGACGAAATAGGGAAAATAGCTACAGGAATAGCTATAGCTAAAAATACTAAAAAGATTGTTACCCAAAATATAGTATTGGCTTTGGCAATTAAATTTATAGTTTTAATATTAGGAGCCTTTGGAGTTGCTACAATGTGGGAGGCTGTATTTGCAGATGTAGGAGTATCTATAATAGCCATATTAAATTCTATTAGAGCTTTAAAAGTGGAAAAGTAGTAATAATATAGATGTATATAGGAAATAGGGCAAACTTTTGAAAGTTTGCCCTATTTTTGCACAGGGGCGGTTTTTTGTAGTCCAATAATTACCAATCATACAGAATAATGTATAGTTTTTAACATGACTATTAATGCTTCTTAAAGGATATACACTTATTGTATAATGAATTCCAAGTATACCTAAGTAAATTTTTAATAGAGCAAATCCATATTTAATTTTCAAACTTAGTAATAATCCTCTATAAACTTGTGATAAACTATAATTAAATATATAATATCTTTGAGGTGTATTATTAATGAAAGGTCAGTTAAATAGTATAGACAGAAGAAAAAATTACATGATTCTTGCAGAGAATTCCTATTTTGATGATAATATGGAAAAAGCTATTATGTTCTATTTTAAGGCTCTTCAGTTTACTAGGGATAAGTATACCTATATAGAAATACTATATAATATAGCAATTATTTACGATGAAATGGATATTCCCGAAAAGGCGTTAATGGCTTACAATAAAATCGCTAAAATTAATGAAAAGGAAGCTGGGGCTTTTTATGGAATGGGTACTATATATGAGAGATTAAATAATAAAGAGAAGGCTTTAAGTTCATATATAAAGGCAACGGAAATCGATCCTTATTATGATAGGGCTTATTTTTACATAGCCAATATATATGATGAATTAGGAAATAAGGATAAGGCCATTAATTATTATGAGAAGGTTATAAGCCTTGTTCCTGATGATTATATAGCTTATAATAATCTAGGCTCTATATATGAGGAGATTGAGGAATATGATAAAGCTTATCAAATGATACAAAAAAGTATTCGACTAAACCCAAATTATTATAAAGCCTTGTTCAATATGGGAGTAATATATAAAAAATTAGGAAAATACAATAAAGCTATAGAATATTATGATAAATCAATAGAAAAAAACAAAAGCTATTCCTATTCCTATTTAAATAAATCGGCAATATATATAGAACAGGGGAAATTAGAAAAATCTATAGAGATTTTAACTGAAGGAATAGCACATAATTCCTATGCAGAATATCTATATTATAATAGAGCTTGTTGTTATGCAAAATTAGGTATAAAAGATAAAGCTATAAAGGATTTAAGGAAAGCTATATTAATATATCCTAGGATTATAGACATGATAAAGACTGATAAAGATCTTGATAGTCTTAGGGACGATGAAGTATTTAGGTCTCTTCTAAATAAAAATAGTTGAGGTAATTTGCTTATATGATTTATTTTAGGTATATATGAGAGGGATAATATGAATAGAAAGGGTTGGATATATGATAATTATTAAAACAGAACAAGAAATACAAATGATGAAAAGAGCTGGTGAGCTTTTAGCAAAAACACATAAGGAAATTGCTAAGATGATAAAACCAGGTATTACTACTTATGAAATAGACAAATTTGTTGAAGAATACTTAAAAGAGCATAATGCAATACCAGAGCAAAAGGGATATTATGGATATCCCTATGCCATCTGCGCTTCCGTTAATGACGAAATATGCCACGGGTTTCCTCGAAAAGAACCTTTAAAAAATGGAGATATAGTTACCATAGATATGGTGGTAAACTTAGATGGTTGGTTGGCAGATTCTGCTTGGAGTTATGGAGTAGGAGAAATTTCTCAAGAGGCTAGGAAATTATTAGATGTAACTAAAAAAGCCTTATATATTGGGATAGAAAAGGCGGTTATTGGAAATAGAATAGGAGATATATCTCATGCAATTCAAACTTATGTGGAATCAGAAGGTTTTTCCGTAGTTAGAGATTTTGTTGGTCATGGTATAGGTAAAAAGATGCACGAAGATCCTCAAGTCCCCCATTTTGGGAAACCTGGTAGAGGACCTAGACTTATGGAAGGCATGGTAATTACCATAGAACCAATGGTGAATGTAGGGAAATATCACTGTATCATAGATGATAACCAATGGACAGCAAGAACCATCGATGGGAAACTATCAGCCCAATATGAGCACACACTAGCCATAACTAAAAATGGGCCATTGATATTGACAGACCAGGGGGATTAAAACCTTGGTCATAGGCACTAATTTACTAATACATTGTCTAAATAATAAATTAATATTTTAGAGCTTGATTTCCACGATGATTTCTGTAGTATAAGAAAAACTTTTAAAAGTCCTATTTTATAATTATATAAATGGCTTTAGATAATAGATATATGTATTAGATAGGGATACACCCTGACACATTTAGATAAATATGATGTGTAGGGTGTATATTTATTTAATAAAGGAATTTATGTAAGTACCAAAATTAGGACATATTAGGCGGAATTTTTTGCTTGATTTTTATAAATAAATAATTTATCAACTACCTATATATTATAGACAAATTCACATGAATTATATATACTTAAAGTAAGAGTCAGATTATTTTAAATATACAAAATAATCTGACATAGATTGGCAGCTGTTAGCAGGTTTTTAAAACCTTTTATAGCTCAAAATTGTGGTGCATTACCAGAAAGCTTGTTAGAAAGTATATTATTTGGAACAGTACAAGGTAGTTTTACTGGGGCAAAAGATAAAGAAGGATTATTTGAACTAGCAGATGGAAGCACTTTGTTCTTAGATGAAATCAATTCTATGAGTTTAGATCTACAATCTAAACTACTTAGGGTGATTGAAGATGGTGTTATAAGAAGAGTAGGGGATATACGTACAAAACTAGTAGATGTCCGGATTATAGCAGCAACTAATATTGAGCCTAAAAAATTATTAGAAGAAGGTAAACTTAGGGAAGATCTATATTATAGACTAAATGTAATATATCTCCATATTCCTCCTCTTAAAGAGAGAAGAGAGGATATACCTATTTTAGCTGACCATTTTATAAAATACTCTAATAGAAGAATGGGGAAATCTGTTAAGGGATTAGACAAAGAGGTTATAGAGTATTTTTATAATAATGATTGGCCAGGAAATGTAAGAGAGTTACAAAACATTATTGAATCTGCTATGAACTTTGTAGAAGGAGAATATATTACTATGAAGGATTTGCAAAGATATAATCTTCTTAATATGGATTATTCAAAAGAGTGTTTTGAAGAATCTATAGTGGGGGAAGATTTAAATCTTAAGGAAGCAGCGGAAGAATACGAAAAAAAAGTTAATTAAAATAGCATTAGAAAAAGCTAACAATAATTGTGCAAAAGCAGCTCGAGCATTAAAAATTCCTAAACAGACCCTTCATGGGAAGATAAAAAGATATGGACTTTAATAGGAAAAGGGTATTTTCAAAAGTTATCATTTAAATAGGATAATTTCCATAGTTTCTGTATCTAGTAAAATTATATAGACTACGGAAAATATTCTTTAAACCTTATTACTTCATAATAGGGAAAGTTAGGGTTAAGTTATTAATTTTTTATGTTGGCAGATGTTTTATATGAATAATTTGTAATTATTTATAATATTATGATGAATGGGAAGGGATATAGATGAGAATAGATGAACACCCTATTTTATCATTCAAAAGGGTTGAAAAGATAAAATTTGTTTACAATGGTAAAGAGTATGTTGGATTTAAAGGTGATACTATAGCCTCTGCTTTACATGCTGCTGGTATAAAGATCTTAGGACATCATCCTGAAACAGGCAGAGCTAGAGGTTTTTATTGTGCTATAGGTAATTGTTCTTCTTGTTTGATGACAGTTAATGGGGAACCCAATGTGAGAATATGTATAGAGGAATTGAAAGAGGGAATGGTAGTAGAAACTCAGAAGGGAAAGGGTAGATTGAGATGAAAACTACAGAAATAGCTATAATTGGAGGAGGCCCTGCTGGGTTATCTGCTGCCATATCTGGAGCATCTTCTGGTGCAAAAGTTACTTTAATAGATAGAAATTACTCTTTAGGAGGGCAGCTTAAAAAACAGACTCATAAA
>Ga0208938_1002189_pt1 | contig 10551 bp, 5 predicted proteins | sample AD_UKC125_MetaG_FD_184434 | JGI IMG/M metagenome (GOLD analysis project Ga0208938, IMG submission 184434) | Active sludge microbial communities of municipal wastewater-treating anaerobic digesters from USA - AD_UKC125_MetaG (SPAdes) (version 2) | ecosystem: Engineered > Bioreactor > Anaerobic >... | reverse complement strand
ATCTCGAAGTAGCTGGAGAGCAGCCGCGCGTGGTTCGTGTCGCCCACGAAGTACAGCGGCATCGACGGAATCGGCTGCGCGCAGACCAGCTCGCCCACCTCGCCCAGCACCGGCTCGCCGGCCTCGTTCCAGGCCTCCACCGCGCAGCCCATCAGGCGGCATTGCATCTCGCCCGGCACCTGCGGCAGCTCGCGGTTGCCGCCGATGAAGGCGCCGGCAAAGTCGGTGCCGCCGCTGATGTTGCACCACCAGATATCTTGTTGGGCTTCGGTTTTTGCGATCGCGGCAAACTGGGCCGTGCCCCACTGCTGCGCCTCGGGCGACAGCGGCGAGCCGGTGGTGCCCAGCGCGCGCACTTTCGACAGGTCGCCGCAGGTGGACAGGTCCACGCCGGCCTTCAGGCAGTTGGCAAAGAAGGCCGCGCCCGCGCCGAAGAAGGTGACGCCCAACTCGGCGCCGAAGCGCCACAGGGTGGTCCAGTCGGGCTTTTCCTTGCTGCCACCGGGGTTGCCGTCGAAGATCACGCAGGTGGTGCCGTTGAGCAGGCCGCTGGTCTGGGCGTTCCACATCACCCAGCCGGTGGAGCTGTACCAGTGGTAGCGCTCGCCCCAGTTGTTGGGGTGGTAGCTGCAGCCCACGTCGTTGTGGATGATCTTCAGCGCCAGCGCCACGATCACCGTGCCGCCGTGCCCGTGCACGATGGGTTTGGGCAGCCCGGTGGTGCCGCTGGAGTAGACGATCCACAGCGGGTGGTCAAAAGGCAGCCAGAGTGGCTCGAATGTTTCCACTTTGGCATCATTTCTGGCGATTCCCAGCGCAAACGGGTAATAGTCTGCGATCAAATCCGATGACTTGTCGTCGCCCGCATGGCCCAGGCAACGGTGCAGGATGACGTGGCGCAGCGTGGGCAGTGCGGCGCGCATCTCGGCCACCACGCCCAGCCGGTCGAAGTCGCGCCCGCCGTAGGTCACGCCGTCGCAGGCGATCAGCACCACCGGGTCGATCTGGCGGAAACGGTCGAGCACGGCGTTGGTGCCCATGTCGGGCGCGCAGACGCTCCAGACCGCGCCGATGCTCACCGTGGCCAGAAAGGCCACCATGGTCTCGGGAATGTTGGGCAGGTAGGCGGCCACGCGGTCGCCGGGCTTCACACCGATTTCCTGCAGGTGCAGCGCCAGCGAGGCCACTTGGCGCCGCAGCTCAGGCCACGACAGCTCGTGCTGCTGCCCCTTTTCGTTGCGGCTGATGATGGCCGGGAAACCCGCCGCGTGCGCGGGCCCCACATGCCGGAACACTTGCTGCGCGTAGTTGGCCTGTGCGCCCGGAAACCACTTCGCCCCCGGCATCACGTTCTTCTCCAGCACCGCGGTGTGCGGCGTGGGGGACTGCAGGTCGAAGTAGTCCCAGATGCTTTGCCAGAACGCGTCCAGTTCGGTGGTGGACCAGCGCCACAGCGCGTCGTAGCTGTCGAAACTCAGGCCGCGCGTGTCGCGCAGCCAGTTCTGGTACAGGCGGATCTGGGGGACGAAAGGCGGCGTGGAAAGGGGTGTGGGGGTCGCGCTCATGGCTGTGAGGGTAGCGGCTTGACGCCGCCTGCGCATCGGGGAATCCGCGAGCCTGTCCGGCGTCGGCAGGGGCGCCGTTTGCCCTATGCTGTGCGTCCCCACGATCCCGAGGCCGCCATGACCCTGCCCACCCCCACCCTCGAACCCGTCGCCGACCTCACCGTCTTTGTCGCCACGCCCATCGAGGCCGGCGCCGTCACCGGCCTGAACAGCCGGGGCCGGCGCCGCATCATCCCGATCACGGGTGGAAAAGTGACGGGTCAACTCAGCGGTACCGTGCTGCCCGGCGGCGCAGACTTCCAGATCGTGGTGTCCGACACCTGCGCCGACCTGGACGCGCGCTACCTGCTGCAGCTCGACACTGGCGAGCACGTCTTCGTGATGAACCGCGCCCTGCGCAGGGGTTCGGTGGAAGACATCGCCAGGCTGGTTCGCGGCGAGCCGGTGGACCCGGCGGCGATCTACTTCCGCTGCGCGCCCACCTTCGAGGTCTCATCGCCCGCGCTGGCCTGGCTGACGGAGAGCCTGTTTGTTGGCACCGGGGCGCGCTTTCCGGACCGGGTGGAGATGCGCTTTTTCCGGGTCGTCTGAGCCTGCAGAAGGCCCGATGTCTTCGCGAGAGGGAATGATTGCCTTGAGTGGCGAGACCCATTGCCAGAAAGGGCCGGGTTGCTACAGTGGTGTCGATCAAGCCCGTCAAAGGCCCGATCTGTCTCAAGCCTGGAGAACCTCATGAACATCGCCACTCCCGCTCGCCACCTGCTGCAGACCTTTTTTCTGACCTTTGCCGCCTGCGTGGCTTTTTCCGTGCCGCAGGCTGCCCGGGCCTACGAGGACGGTTGGCGCACCTGCGCCGATGAAGGCCAGATCTGCCGCGTGAACGGCCGCGCCGTGGTGCGCTACGGCGCCGAGGGTCGCTGGACCAGCCGCTCCGTCGTCAACGGCGTGGAGTGCAACAACGACGCCTTCGGTGACCCTGCACCCGGTGATCCCAAGCGCTGCCAGGTTCGCGTCAGCGGCTATGACGGCAGCGGCAGCTACCGGGAGACGGCGCTGGGCTGGAGTTTTTGCGCGGCCGAAGGCGAGATCTGCCGCTTCAGAGGCCAGGCTGAAGTGCGCTTCGGCCAGGGAAACAGCTTTGTCACGCGCACCGCCTTTGACGGCGTGCGCTGCGATGTATCGGACTTCGGCGACCCGATCCGCGGCGTGACCAAGTTCTGCGAAATTCGCCGATCCGGCGGTCAGCGGTATGAGAACAGCAGCCAGGGCTCCTGGGACGGCTGGGGCTCCGGCGCGTCCGCCACCGGCTGGCGCTATTGCGCCGCCGAGGGCGAAACCTGCCGCGTTCGGGGGCGTGCGCTGGTGCGCTTCGGCGACGGGCGCAACTTCAAGTCCCGCAACGTGAACGGCGAAGTCGCGTGCGATGAGGGCATCTTCGGCGACCCGGCCCGCGGCGTCACGAAGCACTGCGAGGTGCAGGCCAATGCCTACGGCCAGGTCGACACCTCCGATTGGCGCCGCTGCGCAATGGAAGGCGAGATCTGCAACTTCAGGGGATCGGTGCAGGCGCGCTTTGGCACAGCCGGCCGCTACGTCTACCGCGACGGCGTCAACGGGGTGTATTGCAGCACCAACTTTTTCGGCGCCGATCCCTACCCGGGCCGGGCGAAATCCTGCGAGATCAGGCGCTGACGCTCACTTGATCATCTTCCACACCAGCTCCAGTCCCACCGCCCACAGGTCGCCGTTGCCGGCCGACGGGCCGCTGAACAGGTTGGAGCGCTCGGCCTTCGCTTCGCGCTCGGCCTTCAGGCGGTCGCGCTCGATGCCGATCAGCGCATCGGCCAGGTCCAGCGGCCGGGCGGTGGCCTGGCGCTGCGCGGCGCCGGCGTAGCCTTCCAGCGCGCGCGCCACGGCGGTGGGGTCGAGCAGCGAAAACGCCGATCGGCAGTGCGGGCAGGCGTGGTCCTTGCGCAGGTCCACCGGCGCGCCGCAGCCGGTGCAGGTGATGATCGCCACGCGCTGCGCGATGTCGTCGATCTCGGGTTTCGTGAGCTGGCGCACAAAGCCTTTTTCCACCATGAACGAAGAAAAGGCGCTGAAGCGGCCGTGCCGGCTGGGGCAGCGGTAGGTCACGTAGCGCCCGCTGCGCACCACGTCGAAGCCTTTCTCCAGCGAGCGCTCGCAGCGCGGGCAGGCCAGCCGCGCGGCCAGCGGGTGGCGTGGGGCATCGCGCTGCTCGTGCAGCAGCCGGAACAGCTCGACCACCGAGGCCGGCGCAAGTTTGAGGTTTTCCTGCGGGTCGAACCACAGGCCCTGGCAGGCAAAACAGATGTCCAGCTCCAGCGGCCGCCCGTCCTGGTTGGCCAGCGGGTGGATGGACATGGGCGCTTTGCAGGAGGGGCAGGGCGTGGGGCCGGGCATGGGGGTGGGTATCGGGTACTAGGATGCAAATGCTACCCGGTCAATGTCTTAAGTGCCTTCAGCCGAACCCGGTGCCAATTGCAAACTATGATTGCCCGACGCTGGAACGTGGAACATAAGACAGGATGGTGTCGCGTGGAACTATCCGGACGTCAGCGCGGATTGCTAACGGGATCGGCGGGCCAACTTAGGCAGGATTGTCCACCTGCGACTTCCCTTTCTAGTCTGCTGACCGCAGGCCAGAAGTAGTTGCTGATAGCGAGCCGGAAAGATGCTTTCCGGTACTATTTCAAATTCAATAGTGCCCCCCTTAAGCTTGCGAAAATGAATTACGCAGGGCCTATCGCCCTGTTCAAGCTCATTCAATGAAATACGAACGGTGTTGTTTTCAAAGACGGTGACGAGTAATTCCCGGGTGTCGGGATTACCCGCACAACGAAGCCGAATAAGCTTTGAATGACCAACGCCCGATACACCAAAGAATACGCTTGCCGCTGCAATCGGAATCTGTACCTGGTTTCCGCCGCGAGTTTCCTGCGGCATTATCTCCAGCACAAGATCACCTGGACCAAGTCTATTTCCGCTGGCCAGTAAAGGCTCTCGTTTCTTGCTCCAAGTAAACGTCCTTTTTTGGGTAGTTGAGAGATTCCGTTGATACTTTCCTAATTCATTTTTATATGAACTAAGCAGCTCATTTGAAAAATTATCGCTCGCCAGTTCAATCTGTTCGGACCAACGTACGAGGCTTTCCATTGCAGTACGTTCCGACCGAATTGCAACAGCAAATTCGATGTTATTTATCAAACCATCTCTGGTTAGATTGTTGCTGCCAACCCATATTAGGTTCGTATTTTTTCCCTCCAGCCAAAATACCTTGGGATGAAAGATTCCCTGGTATCTCATCATTAGTCGCACTTCTATGTGCTCACGGTCCATCTGTTCCATGGCGGCGGCATCGGTCAGGCCGTGATCTGTGCCAACATAGGCCACCACCCGCCGCCCTGACTTTGCTGCACGCCATCTCGTGATCACGCCTCGAACCTCCTGCCAGCCTCTACTGCTGATGGCATAGAAGTACATCCGCAGAGTGTGGCATTTGGTGTCTTTGGGCAGTTCGCTGCGCAGAGAATTCAACAACTCGGTGACTTCCCAAGACGCGAACTTCGAAGTGGCGAGAAGATTATTCATTTTTCCCTTCATTCGAATCCAACTACACCACGCCTTCTTCGTTCAAGATAGCAAGTGTGCCTACTATCATGTCGCGAGTTGAATAGACGCCAAATTTCTTTTCGTCTTGCTCGCGAACGATAGAAAATGTGTCCATGATGTAGGCGGCGGTTTCCACATCCAGACCGTAGAGATAAAAGAACAGCGCATCGAGCGCGAGCATGCGGCGGCGGCGAAGCACTTCATCCCAGGCAAACGGAGGTAGCACCTGCCCATTCAAATCCAAATAACCGAGGTCTCGCGCGAACGGCTCCATGTCGCTGGCCGTGTAAGTTAGCGCTAGAACCTGTTGGATTACGAAGTCGGCTACAGAAGGGTGCGAGTGATGGCCGTTCATCAGTTTGGCGTCGCGCATCGCATCAGCAAATGCAGCTGGCAGTGGGTCGTGGAAGCGCTTGGGTGCGATAACTGGAAGTTGTTCGAGAATGAACAAGTTGATGGTCTGACCTTGCAGCTTCTGGCGTAGCACGAAGTCGAATGCGAAGCAGTTGAAATTCGCTGCGATCAACGTTGCCGTTCGCGCTGCCACATGCGGCGTCTCGCCTTGGGGTATCAACAGCGGCACCTTGTTGCCAAAAGCGACAGCTGGGAGCATTGTGGCAATCATGCTGCGCGCGTTGGTTGGCGCCGAGATTTCCTTGTAGCCAAGCGCCCAATCGTAGGGGTTCGCGGAGGTTTCAGACGCTTCGACAAAAAACTGTGGCTGTGGATAGCGATTAGGGCTGGCCTTTTCCACTTGTGAGATAGTTTCGGGCTGCGCGGCCCGATGCAGGTTCTCCGCATTCACCACAACATCGGCAGCGCGGTGGTCAAACATCTGCACCATCTTGCCCTCGTACAGGGGAACGGACTGTGCGCCATCTTTGACCCAGCGGTTCAGGGGCGCGCGTGTCCATCCCCGCTTTTCCAGCTCTTCGGCCTTGTGAAACAGGCTGGAATCGTTGGTCATGTGGAACATCGTCACATACTTGACCGGCCACGCTTTGACGTCCGGTTGCTTCCCGGTCGCGGCGCTGACCGCGCCGTGCTTGACCAGCACCGGGTGCCGGGCGTAGAGCTTGAGCGTGATGTCCGCATCGCGCCGGCTGCGGAAAATGGGCGCGGCACCGGTGTTGGGGTTCACGCGAAGGAAGTCGGCCGCCGTCAGCACAAGCAAACGCGCCGAGTCATCAAGCTCGGCCAGCCGGTGCAGGAAGAAGGCGCAGCGGGTTTGCTCGAACGTGCGACGGGTGCCACCGAACAGCAATGCACAGAATTTGAAGCGAGAGTCCACGTCAGGGAAGAACACCTTGCGGTTCTCGAAGTCGAACAGCGCACCCAGGCGCCCGGTGCCGCTCAGGCTTCGGAAGAATTCCGCCGCGCCCTTGTCCGCCGCGATGCCGCTGGGGGTGAGCAGCGCCACCAGCCCACTCGGCGCCGCCAACGCCTGTGCGCGCTCGACAAACAGGCTGTACAGGTTGACGTCGCCACCGCCCAGCAGCGGGTAGTCGTTGGAGCCGAGCTTGCCGTTGCCCAGCACGCGGGCATTGGCTTCGGCGCGTTCGGTGGCTTCCACATAGCTGGCCCATAGTGGCGTTTTCTTGGCCTGGAGCTGGCCAATAAGGCGCTTGCGATCGGCGGCTCTGGGTTGCGCGGCGATGTTCAAGTCTCGCTCCGCAAACCATTCGACCTCCTGCAACTTGATGCGGTCCCAAGGGGGGTTGCCAATGATGGCGTCGAAACCGCTGCTGGCACCGAACACAGTGGGAAAGGCGGTCCACCAGTGGAAAAACGTTTCCCGCGCGGCCAGCGCGCGGGCACGGGCCATCAGGTCATTGGCCGCCAGTGTGGCTAAGTCGTCGCCTTCGAGCTTTCCGGAACTGAGCACCGTGACCAGGTTGTGGCTGGGGTCCAGCAGCTTGACAAGACCGTCGAGCAGCGGATTCGGCTCTTCTTTCGCCACTTTCAGCAACTTCGGCAGTTTGCTGATCTTGTCTACCGGCCAGCCGGGCACCAGCCAGCGTAGCGCGCGCCAGAAGTCCAGCACGGCGTGAATGGGCGCCACCTGAGCGTCGGCTTCCAGGGCGAGGCGTTGGGATTCCTGCGCTTCGCCGATGTCCACATCGGTCAGATCGGCCACCTGGGCGAGGTTCTTCGCCGCCAGCGCAAGGCGGTCAAACTCGCTTTGCAGCAGCAGCGCGCCCAGTTGTTGCAGGTTGCGCTGCACCTGTGGCAACTGCTCGCCATGCAGGCTGTCGCCAATTTTCAGGTGGTGGTCCAGGAATGAGAGGGGCGCGCCGACGGTGAAGGTGTGCAGCCATAGCGCGGTCTTGGCCAACTCTACGGCCATGGCATTCTTGTCGACGCCGAAGATGCACTTCTTCAAGATCATCCGGCGCACGATGTGCCGGTCATCCAGCTGGGCATCGGTCACGGCCCAGCCGTGGTCTTTGGCGGTGGTCTTGATGCTGCTGCGAATCGCCGCGATGCGTTGCAGCACCGGGCTTTGCCAGGGGCGGCCGCTTTCCACCAGGTGCGCCGCCCACGGTTGCTCGTTGACGGTGTGTGTGGCGGTTGTGATGGCTTCAAGCACTCGATCGGCCAGATCGTCCACGAGCGCAACCAGAAAGTGGCCGCTGCCCATGGCCGGGTCGCAAATCTTGAGCTCCAGCATCTGGCTGGCCGGGTCGATGGCGTCCAGCGCATCCCAGTCGCCCGGGTTGAAGGAAGCCTTCTTGCGGGCTTTCTTGATGTGCGCCTCGAAGGCTTCCAGCCGTTCGCGGGCCAGCAGCCCCACCGACTCGCGCAGGATCAGCCGCACCAGGTCGTCGTGGGTGTAGTAGCTGCCCGAAACCTTGCGTGCGAAGCTGGCGGGCTGGGCCACGATGCGGTTGATCTCGGGCTTGTCCTTGTAGTCGTCTTTGGCCTGCACCTCGTGCACCAGCGTGTATTCCAGCAGGCGCTCGTAGATGCCGCCCAGATGGGAAACGGAAAGGTCGCGGTAGTTGATCCAGCCGCGTAACAGTTCTTCGGTGCGGCGGGACAGGGTGTCGATGATGGGCGCCATCACCTTGTCTGGCACCTTGGTGCGGGTGAGCAGCAGGGAGCGGGCGCGGTTGAACAGGCCGCCGTTATAGGCGGGCATGCCAATGTCGTCGTCGCCTTCGTCGATCAGCTCAAACACGCCCTGCAGGTTCAGCCAAACCTTGGTCATCGTGCTGGAGAACGAGCCTCCCGCATCCACCTTGTCGCGCACCTCCTCGCGGATACGCCGCACGCTATAGGGTGCATAACGCGCATCGCGCACGGGTAGAAGGTTGCGGTCTTCGGCGTAGAACAGGAACAGCAGGCGGTACAGCAGCACCAGTGCGGCCTCGCGCACCTCGTCCAGGTACTCGGGCGTGAATTGCTTGCGTTTGAACTGGCCGTAGCCGATCTCATGCGTGCGGGCGTGCAGGTCGCCACGCGCCAGCGCGTCGGCTAGCTGCGGAAAGATGTCGGCAAACACCCGTGCGCCCAGGTCCTGCGAGACCTTTTCTTCGTACAGGCGCGCTTCGTTCAGGGCGAAGGCGTGGAACGTGCGGCCGGTGTTGTCCCAGCTTTGCGGCAGGAAGGCGCCACGATGGAAGAACAGGAAGAACAGGCGTAGTGCGTGGTCAGGCTCAATCTCGTCCAGCTCGTGCTGGATGCCTGGCACGCCCAGCGCGGCCGAGAGATCGACCTCAAAGAACTCTTCCGCGCGTGAGCGGGCGTCTTGCCAGTACAGGCGCCAGACCGCGCCGTTGGTCAGCATGCCCCATTTGATGGCGCGGTCCGAGGCGACGTCGATCCGGCTCAGGTAGCGCAGCATCTGCGACGACGGCGCATCAGGGTCGAACGCATCCTGACCGTCGCCCCGGTCCAGCGGGCGCAGCCAGCGCTTGGCCTCCAGGATGGCCAGGCCGTGCCGGTAGCGGCGATCGTCTTTGGTCTCCGCGATGGCCAGCGCTTTCTTGTGCGGGTCAGCAAATAGCAGGCAGTCGGGCACGGCAGCCCGGCCTTTGGGGTCAGAGTTGACTTGCGGCAGGGTGTCATCGCCCCAGCCCAGCTCTACCAGCACCTTGTTGATGACCAGCGCCTCGGTCTGCGCTTCGTTGATGGTGGCGTGGACGTCCAGCCCCTGAAAAATACCCTGCAACGCCGCCTTAAACGCTGCAAAGGCCGTGTCATCCAGTTCCTGATAGGGCGGCGTCTCGGTGACGCCGCGGGTCAGGAAGTCCTGGGTGAAGAGTTGGCCTTGCATGGTGCGGTGTGGGTGCGCGTGGGTTCCGGTGGCGGACAGTGTACGTCGGGCATGAAGCTTCGCACAGCGGCGCCACAAACTACCAAATCAATAGCTAACTATGACCATTCGACGCTGGGAAGTGGCATATTTGACCAAAATTTCCCTCTGCAGGGCCTTTTTCAGCTCCTCAGCCCCCCACCCGCGTCGCAATGGCCGCGCCCATCTCCTGCGTGCTGGCGTTGCCGCCCAGGTCCGGGGTGCGCGGGCCGGTGATGAGGGCCACCTCGATCGCCTGCACGATGGCGTCGTGTGCCTCGCGGAACCTGGCATCGCCACGGCCCAGGAAGTCCAGCATCAGCGCGCCGGACCAGATCATGGCCACCGGGTTGGCGATGTTCTGGCCATAGATGTCGGGCGCGGAGCCGTGCACCGGCTCGAACAGCGACGGGAAATTGCGCTCCGGGTTCAGGTTGGCCGAGGGCGCCAGGCCGATGGTGCCGGTGGTGGCCGGCCCCAGGTCCGACAGGATGTCGCCGAACAGGTTGGACGCCACCACGACGTCGAAGCGTCCCGGCTGCAGCACGAAGCGCGCGCTCAGGATGTCGATGTGCTGCTTGTCCACCGTCACCTCGGGGTAGCCTTTGGCCATGGCGTCGGCGCGGCCGTCCCACCACGGCATGCTGATGGCGATGCCGTTGCTCTTGGTGGCCACGGTGAGGTGTTTGCGATTGCGGCTCTGGGCCAGTTCGAAGGCGTACTTCAGCACGCGGTCGGTGCCATGGCGCGAGTAGACCGACTCCTGGATCACGATCTCGCGCTCGGTGCCGGCGTACATCACGCCGCCCAGGTTGGTGTACTCGCCCTCGGTGTTCTCGCGCACCACGAAATAGTCGATGTCGCCGGCCTTGCGCCCGGCCAGAGGGCAGGGCACGCCCTCGAACAGGCGCACCGGGCGCAGGTTGATGTACTGGTCGAACTCGCGGCGGAACTTCAGCAGCGAGCCCCACAACGACACATGGTCCGGCACCGTGGCCGGCCAGCCGACGGCACCGAAGTAGATCGCGTCCATGTCCTGCAGCTGGGCCTTCCAGT
>Ga0208938_1002187_pt1 | contig 10561 bp, 8 predicted proteins | sample AD_UKC125_MetaG_FD_184434 | JGI IMG/M metagenome (GOLD analysis project Ga0208938, IMG submission 184434) | Active sludge microbial communities of municipal wastewater-treating anaerobic digesters from USA - AD_UKC125_MetaG (SPAdes) (version 2) | ecosystem: Engineered > Bioreactor > Anaerobic >... | reverse complement strand
GATCTACGGCGCGCACGACGCGCTCTACAAGGCCTGGATCCACCAGCTGGACGATGCCTTCAAGGCGGCGGCGCCAGACTTCCGCGGTCTGGTGCTGATCCCCGAGGCGGGCCACTGGGTGCCGTTCGAACGGCCCGAGGCGTTTGACGAGGCGCTGCTGAGCGCTCTGGACGGCTGAGCGAGCATTTTTCAAGCTTTTTTGGCCATACCCCAGCGTGAAATGGTCGTTGATTGCTATCAATAAAATAGCGATTGTGTCCGCGGAAGCCAGCCGGCGCGGTCTTTTTCGGCACGCGGAATTCCCGCAACCCTGCAGGCACGGACGTTTGCGGCTTGGTCGGTGAGCGGCCCTATCATTGGTGCGATGAACTGGGTGGAAACGGTCTGGATCGGGATGTGCGCCGCGAGCCTGGCGCTCGGCGCCATCCATCTCTTCGTCTGGTTCAAGCAGAAGACCGGGTACGCGCACCTGCTGTTTTTCGCGCTGGCGGTTTCCGCAACCGCCTTCGGCGCCTTCGAACTGGCCATGATGCGCTCGTTGTCGCCCGCCAGCTATGCCACAGCCTTGCGATGGGCCCACGTGCCGCTCGCATTGTTCGTGCTGTCGATCGTCTGGTTCGTGTACTTCCACTTCGGCGCGGGAAAGCTCTGGCTCGCCCTCGCGGCCTGCGGCCTGCGGCTGGCCGGGTTGGCTCTGAACTTCGTGACCGGTGTGAACGTCAACTTTCGCGAAGTTTCCTCAATGGACCCGGTGACCTTCTGGGGAGGCGCCGTCGTTTCAGGGCCGGTCGGTGTTGCCAATCCGTGGGCGATCGTGCCGCAGATGGGCAACCTGCTGCTGGTGGCCTTCGTCGTGGATGCCGCCGTCACGCTCTGGCGCCGGGGCGGGGCCGATGCGCGTCGCCGCGCAGCCGTGGTCGGTGGCAGCCTGGTGGTCTGCATCGCCGCTGTCGCGGGGTTCGCCGCCTTGATCACGCTCGGCCTGGTGCATGGCCTGACGATCGTCATGCCGGGCGTCTTCATCGTGGTTGTCGCAATGGGCTACGAGCTGGGCTGGGACATGATCATGGCCGCGCAGCTGGCCACCCAGCTGCGCGCCAGCGAGCAGCGTTTTCGCGCCGTCGTCGAGGCGGTGCCCAGTGCGATTCTGGTGGTCGATGAACAGGGCCTGATCACCCTGGCCAACCAGCAGGCGGAAGCCATGTTCGGCTATCCCCGGGCCGAACTGATCGGCCAGGCGATGGACCGGCTGATCCCGGAGCGCTTCCAACGCCCGGTCGCGGACCGGCCGAGCCCCTGGATGGCAGGGCCGCAGGGCGAGGCCGTGGGGACGGGGCCCGACTTGCTCGCACGGCGCAAGGACGGCCGTGAATTTCCGGTCGAGGCGATGCTGGCGCCACTGCAGACCGGCACCGGCGCTTTCGTGCTGGCGTCGGTGCTGGACATCACCGAGCGCCGTCGCCTCGAACAGGCCACGGCCCGCCAGCGTGACGAGCTGGCCCACCTCTCAAGGGTCGCGATGCTGGGCGAGCTGTCGGGCTCGCTGGCGCACGAGCTCAACCAGCCGTTGACGGCGATCCTGAGCAACGCGCAGGCGGCCCAGCGCTTCATGGCCCTCAGCCCGCCCCGCATCGACAAGCTCCCGGAGATATTGGTCGACATCGTCAAGGCCGATCACCGGGCCGGTTCGGTGATCCAGCGGCTGCGCGCGATGTTGCGCAAGGAAGAGCCGACGCGCCAGGCGGTCGATCTCAATGCCCTGGTCGAGGACTCGATGCGGCTGCTGCGCAGCGACCTGCTGGGCCGGCACGTGCGGGCCCAGCCCGATCTGGAAGCGGGCCTGCCACCGGTGGTGGGCGACCGCAACCAGTTGCAACAGGTGTTGCTGAACCTGGTGCTGAACGCCTGCGACGCCATGGACGGCCAGGCCACAGACCGCCGCCTGACGGTTCGCACGCGGCAAAGCGATCAGGGCCGGGTCGAGGTGAGCGTGTCCGATCACGGCCCCGGAATCCCGGAGGCGGATCTTGACCGCCTGTTCGATCCGTTCGTGACCACAAAGGCGCAAGGCCTGGGACTGGGCCTGACCATCTGCCGATCCATCGTGCAGGCCCACGGCGGGCGCTTGTGGGCCACCCACCATGCGCCGCGTGGTGCCACGCTGCATTGCGAACTGCCCGCGGGCAGGGTGGGGTGAAACCGATGGATGCGTGGGCGCCGAGGGTCTATCTGGTCGATGACGATCCCGATGTGCGCAAGGCGATCGGGCGCCTGCTGGAGTCCGCCGGCCTGGAGGTGGCCAGCTTTGCCTCGGCGCAGCAGTTCCTGGACGGATACGACCGCAGCGCGCCGGCCTGCCTGGTGCTCGACCTGGCCATGCCGGGCCTCAACGGCCTGGAGTTGCAGGCGGCGCTGGAGCGCGAAGCCAGCCCGCTGCCGATCATCTTCCTGACCGGCCGCGGCGACATTGCCACCAGCGTCCAGGCGATGAAGCATGGTGCGGCGGACTTCCTGACCAAGCCGGTGGACGATGCGGCGCTGCTGGCCGCGGTGCACGACGCCTTGGCCACGAGCCGCAGCCGACACCGCGCGGGACAGGAGCGCGCGGACCTCGCGCAACGCCTGGCCGCGCTCACCGGGCGCGAGCGACAGGTCCTGGAAGGCATTGCGGCGGGCCGGCTGAACAAGCAGATCGCCGCGGCACTCGGGACCTCGGAGAAGACCATCAAGTTTCACCGGGGCAACCTGATGCGAAAGATGGGCGCGCGGGTGGCGGCCGACCTGGTCAAACTGGCCGAGCGGGCCGGTCTGGGGTCGACGCCAGCCCCTTGAGCGATCCGGCCTGGCCCGCTGCGCGCCGGGCTGGACCTGGACCAAGGTCCAGTTGGCGGCGCGGTCTGACGCGACTACCCTGAGTCCCAAAACCATGCAACACGCCTGTTCGCGGCGATTGGCGCCGCCATCGCGGGTGATTCGATTTGAACCTGGGAGAAAAGACGATGATTTCGCGGCATTCATTCCGGATCCTGGCGCCGTTGATCGCGCTTGTGTCGTGTCTGGGCACGGTCTCGGCACAGCAGGTCACCGGGACCCTCGGTGCGCCCGGTGCGACCAGCACCATCAGCGGAAAGCAGCTTCCGCCGCCCGATCCGGCGTTCGGTGGCGTCATCAAGGAAAAGGCGACTGAGTCGAAACCCTGGTGGGCGCCGCGCGTTGTGCCGCCGAAGCGCGCCCCCAATGTGCTGCTGATCATGACGGACGACAGCGGCTTTGGCGCACCGGGCACCTTCGGGGGCGTCGTGCCAACGCCGGCGCTGGACCGCATCGCCAGGAGCGGGGTGCGCTACACCAACTTCCACTCCACGTCCTTGTGCTCGCCGACCCGCGCAGCACTGATCACCGGGCGCAACCACCATGTGGCCGGCTTTGGCGTGGTCGGGGAAATCGCCACGGGGTTTCCGGGCTATGACTCGGTCATCCGAAAAGAAAACGGCACCCTCGGCGAGATCCTGAAGGGCAACGGCTACGCGACCTCCTGGTTCGGCAAGAATCACAACACGCCGTTCTACCAGGCCACGCAAGCCGGCCCCTTCGACCAGTGGCCCAACGGCATGGGCTTCGAGTATTTCTACGGTTTCATGGGGGGCGACGCCAGCCAGTGGCAGCCCAACCTGTACCGCAACACCACCGCCATCTATCCGTTTGAAGGCAATCCGGGCTGGAACCTCACCACCGCCATGGCCGACGAGGCCATCCAGTACATGAAGGGCCTCAAGGCGGTGGCGCCGGAGAAACCGTTCCTGGTCTACTACGTGCCCGGCGGCACGCATTCGCCGCACCACCCGACACCCGAGTGGATCAAGAAGATCGGCGACATGCATTTGTTCGACCAGGGCTGGAACAAGGTGCGCGAGACCATCTTCGCCAACCAGAAGCGGCTGGGCATCATGCCCCCCGAGGCCCAGTTGACCCCCTGGCCCAAGGAGCTGCCGCAGTGGGATTCGCTCGGTTTTGTCGAGAAGAAGCTCTTCATCAAGCAGGCCGACGTCTTTGGCGCCTACCTGGCCTATACCGACAACGAGATCGGCCGGGTCGTCCAAGCGGTCGAGGACATGGGCGAACTGGACAACACCCTGATCATCTACATCGCCGGCGACAACGGCGCGAGCCCCGAAGGCATGCTCAACGGCACGCCGAACGAATTCACCACGTTCAATGGCGTCCCGGTGCCGGTCGATGCCCAGATGCTCTGGTATCCGTTCTGGGGGTCCGACAAGACCTTCCCGCACTTCGCGGCTCCCTGGGCCTGGGCCATGGACACGCCGTTCAAATGGACCAAGCAGGTGGCGTCGCACTACGGTGGCACGGCCCAGGGCGTGGCGATGTCCTGGCCCGGCCACATCACCGACGCGGGCGGCATCCGCCGCCAGTTCCACCATGTGATCGACATCGCGCCGACCATCCTGGAAGCTGCCGGCATTCCGTTGCCGGACACCATCAACGGCATCAGGCAGCGGCCGATGGACGGCGTGAGCATGGCCTACACCTGGGACAAGGCAGGCGCCAACGCCGCGCCACGCCGTACCACGCAATATTTCGAGATGCTGGGCAACCGCGCGATCTATCACGAGGGCTGGCTGGCGGCGACGACCCCGGCGACGCTGCCGTGGGAACTGAGCACCAAGCCCGCGCCCGACGTGATCACCGGCTACCAGTGGGAGCTTTACCACGTGGCCGAGGACCCGACCGAGTTCAACGATCTGGCCGCGAAGATGCCGGACAAGCTCAAGCAGATGCAGGACCTCTTCTATGCCGAGGCCAGGAAGCATGACGTGCTGCCGCTGGACAACTCGTCGCTGACGCGGTGGAACACGCCGCGTCCGAACCTTACCGGCGGGCGCAAGGTCTTCACCTACACAGGGCCGATGACCGGCATCCCCAACAGCGGCGCGCCGAGCATCCTGAACAAGCCTTACACCATCACGGCCGAGGTCACGATTCCGCAAGGCGGCGGCGAGGGCATGATCGTCACCGATGGCGGACGTTTCGGGGGGTACGCGCTCTTCCTCAGCAAGGGCGTCGGTGGCATCCGCAAGGGCAAGCCGGTGTTCCTGTACAACCTGCTGAATCTCAAGCGCACGGTGTGGGCGGGGCCGGAACTGAGCCCCGGCAAGCACACCCTCGTCTTCGAATTCACCCCTGCCGCGCCCGGCCTGGGCAAGGGCGGCACGGGCGTGCTCAAGGTGGACGGCAAGGAGGTGGCGCGCAACACCATGGAAAACTCCACGCCCATCACCTTCCCGGAAGACGAGACCTTCGACATCGGCAGCGACACCCGCACCGGGGTCGCGATGGTGGAGTACCGCTACGACGTGCCCTTCAAGTTCAACGGCACGATCCACAAGCTCACGTTCAACCTGGGCGATGAACAGGTGACTGCCACGGAACGCGAGCAGATGCGCAAGACGGTGGCTGGTGCACGGGATTGACGTCGGCCCGCAACGGCCAGGGCCGGCAACGGCGGGTGGTGAAGGCGCTGTTGAAAAGGGATCGGATCGGGTGCCCGCTCGCAGCCGCAAGCGAGCCTGTGCTCAACCGTTCAACTGTGCCACCGAGCGCAGCACCTCGGCGGTCGTGGTCGGGTAGCCGAAGAACTCCAGGTAGGCCGGAATCTGCTCGAACAGCATGTCGGAGCCGACCTGGATCGGGCATCCCTGGGCCTGGGCGGCGCGCAGGAAGGCCGTCATCTCGGTGCGCATGACCACCTCGCCGACGAAGGTGGTGGGGGCCAGCCGCGAGACGTCCAGCGGCAGCGGATCGCCGGGGTTCATGCCCATCGGCGTGGCGTTGACGACCAGGTCGAAACCCGCCGGTTCGTTCGAACCGGTGCACACCTCGATCGCCGGGTAGTGCACGCGCAGACGCGCGGCCAGACCGTCGACGGCATCCCTCTGCCGGTCGTGCAAGGCGATCGCGCCGACGCCGGCAGCGGCCAGCGAGGCGGCAATCGCGCAGCCCACGCCGCCGGCCCCCACCACCAGCGCCCGGGCCCCAGCCAGCTGCAGCCCCTTGCGCGACACGCCGCGCACGAAGCCCTCGCCGTCAAACAGGTCGCCTTCGAGCGCGCCGTCGGGCGCGCGGCGCACCGCGTTGCAGGCGCCGGCCACGTTCACCGTGGGTGTGACACGGTCCAGCAGCGCCACGGTGGCGACCTTGTGCGGCATCGTGATCAGCGCGCCGCGGATGTTGGTGAGCGTGAACACTGCGCGCAAGAAGGGCGGGTAGTCCTCGCTCCGGCAACCCATGGGCATGACCCGGGCGTTCACGCCAATGTGGTCGAAATACGGGTTGTAGATCATCGGCGCCTTGAACGCGTGCGTGGGGTAGCCGATGTGGGCGATGAGTTCGGTGTTGCCGTTGATCATGGTGTGGGGGTCGTCGGAAGACAGGCCCCGCGCCGCAGCGTCGGGCTGCGGGACAGGGCCCGATGCGCGGGCAATGGCTTTACTGGCGCGCCTTGGCCAGTTCGGCCTGCAGCTCCTTGACGGTCTCGGCAATCGCTGCACCGTGCTTGTCAACCACCGGCTTCATCTTCTCGCGGAACTTGGCCAGCTCGGCTGGCGCCAGTTCGTTGACCTGCATGCCGCCTTTCTTCACGGTGTCCAGTGCGGTGCCGGCCTGGGCGCGGGCCTGCTGGCGCTGGTAGGCGGTGGACTCCACCGCGGCGTCCGAGATGATCTTCTTATCGTCGGCCGACAGCGTGTCCCAGAACTTCTTGCTGATCAGCACCGACTGCGGGTTGTACTGGTGGTTGGTCAGCGTGGCGTACTTCTGCACCTCGAAGAATTTGTTCGCTGCGATCACGGTCAGCGGGTTTTCCTGGCCGTCGATGGCCTTCTGCTCCAGCGCGGCATACACCTCGGGGAAGGCCAGCGGCGTGGGGTTGGCGCCCAGCGCCTTGACCCAGTCGACATTGATCGCGTTGGGGATCACGCGCAGCTTCAGGCCCTCGGCGTCCTCCACCTTGTTGATGGCGCGCTTGCTGTTGGTGATCTGGCGAAAGCCCAGTTCCCAGTAGGTCAGGCCGACCAGGCCCTTGGGCTCGAGCTTGGCGTGCATCTTCTTGCCGAAGGGGCCGTCGACCACCGCGTCGGCTTCCTTGCTGCTGGCAAACATGAAGGGGAAGTCATAGACCTCGAAGTCCTTGACCTGGCTGGCCAGGATGCCCGAGTTCATCGAGGCCATCTCGATCGTGCCGCCTTGCAGGGCCGACACCACGGGCGCGTCACCGCCCAGTACGCCGCCCGGGAACAGGTTCACCTTGATCTTGCCGCCCGACTTGGCCTGCACGATCTCGGCGAATTTCTCCATGCCCATCACCAGCGGATGGCCCTTGGGGTTTTGGGTGGTGAACTTGATGGTTTTTTCCTGCGCGAAGGCCGCGCCGAAGGCGGAAATCGCCACAGCGGCGGCGAGGGTCTTGAGCATCAGACGTTTCATGGGTTGTCTCCTGAAGGGAAAAGGGAAGGGCGGATGCACGCTGTTGACGGAGGGCTGCCGGGCGCGGCGTACCCAAGCACGCCCGGCAGCCGGTTTCAGTGAATCAATAGAACCATCGCGCCGGCACCATCACCAGCTGCGGGAAGGCGATCATCAGGAACATCATGGCGAATTGCGCGATCATGAAAGGGACAACGCCCCGGGTGACTTCATCCATGCCCATCTTGCCCACGCCGGCCACCGCATTGAGCACCGTGCCCACCGGCGGCGTGATCAGGCCGATGGCGTTGTTGATGATGAACAGCACGCCGAAGTAGACCGGGTCGATGCCGGCGGCCTTCACCACCGGCATCAGCACCGGGGTCAGCAGCAGGATGGTGGGCGTCATGTCCAGCGCCGTGCCCACCACCATGGTCAGCACCATGATCGCCAGCATCAGCAGGCGCGGGCTGTCCAGCAGCGGCTGCAACAGTTCCACCACCTGCGCGGGCAGGTTGGCCACCGTGATCAGCCAGGCCGAGACCATGGCGGCCGCCACCAGGAACATCACGATGGCGCAGGTGGTGGCCGCTGACACGAACAACGGCACCAGTTGCTTCAGGTTGAGTTCGCGGTAGATGACGGTGGAGACGAACAGCGAATACACCGCGGCCACCACGGCGGCCTCGGTGGGCGTGAACACGCCGAACTTCAGGCCGAAGACGATGATGAAGGGCAGCACCAGCGCCCAGGTCGCCAGGCGCATGGCCTCCATCACTTCCTTGAAACTCTTGCGCGGCGGCGGCGCGATGGTTTCCTTGCGCACCAGCCACCACCAGGTGAACCACAGCGACACGGCCAGCCAGATGCCCGGGAAGATGCCGGCCATGAACAGCTTGGAGATCGACACGTTGGCGGCCACGCCGAAGATCACGAAGCCGATGCTTGGCGGGATGATCGGCGCGATGATGCCGGCCGATGCGATCAGCCCGGCCGAGCGCGCCTTGTCGTGCCCGGCGGCCACCATCATCGGCAGCAGCAGGGCGGTCAGCGCGGCGGCGTCGGCCACCGCAGAGCCCGACAGCGAGGCCATGATGACGGCGGCGACGATGGTCACGTAACCCAGTCCGCCCTTGACGTGGCCGACCAGCGCCATGGCGAAGTTCACGATGCGCCGGGACAGGCCGCCGGCGTTCATGATCTCGCCGGCCAGCATGAAGAACGGCACGGCCAGCAGCGGAAAGCTGTCGGCGCCGTTGATCACGTTCTGCGCCAGGATCTGCGCGTCGAACATGTTGAGGTGCCACATCAGCGCGGCGCCGCACAGCAGCAGGGAGAACGCAATGGGCACGCCCAGCGCCATCGCGCCGATCATTGAACCCAGGAAGATGAGGATGGTCATGTCGATGCCCAGGGGTTCAGCGGTGGTCCGGATTGGCGGGGTGCGGGGCTTCCTCGGACTCCTGCATCAGCACCAGGTGGTCGTCGTCGATCTGGCCGCTGAGCAGGCGCCACAGGTCGCCCAGCAGGATCGGCGCGCTGAGCACGGCAAACACCATGCCCGAGGCGTAGAACCAGCTCATCGAGACCTCCATCACCGCGCTGGTCGTGTCCCAGTTGATGACCGACTGGTCGTACGAGCCCTTGAACAGCAGCCACAGGCAGTACAGCATCAGCAGCAGCGACAAGCCCATGCAGATCTTCTTGCCCAGCGGACCGAGCTTGCCCACCAGCATGTCGGTGCCCAGGTGGGCATTACTGCGCAGGGCGGCCACCGCGCCCAGGAAGGTCAGCCAGACGAACAGCCAGCGCGAGAGTTCTTCCGAAATGCTGAAGCCCGAGTTGAAGGCATAGCGCATGAAGACGTTGCCGAACACCAGCACCACCATGAGTGCCAGCAGCGCGGCAATCAGGTAGCTGATGAGCTGGCAGTAGCCATCGATCAACTTTTCCAGCATGAATCGGTCTCCAGGAGCGGAATGGGTATGGTAATGTACGAACTGGTTAGTTTTATAGAAATCCGTGGAAACCCTAGGGTCGGCCCCGAGGCCGCGATGCGGGGACTTACCGGCGCACGAAACGCACGATCATGTCGATGACGTTGGCGCGGCGCGTGGCCAGGGCCTGCGGCGACAGCGCGCCGTCCTTGAAGATCAGGCCGAAGGTGTGCTGGTTCGAGACGTTGAAGAAGGTCAGCGCCGAGATCGAGGCGTGGATGTCCACCGGGTCCAGGCCGGGGCGGAACACGCCCTGCGCCACACCGCGTTCATAGAGGTGGCGGATGGCCTGGATGGCGGGCACGTTGAGCTCCTGGATGCTCTTGCTCTGCGCCAGGTAGGCCCCGCGCTCCATGTTCTCGGTCATCACGAGGCGGATGAAGAACTCGTTGCCGGCGTGGTGGTCGAAGGTGAACTCCACCAGGCGGCGCAACGCCTCTTCGGGCGGCAGGTCTTCCAGGTGCAGCTGCGACTCGATGCTGCGCATGCGCCGGTAGGCGTCTTCCAGCACCGCGATGTACAGGCCTTCCTTGCTGCCGAAGTAGTAGTAGATCATGCGCTTGCTGGTGCGCGTGGCGGCGGCGATCTCGTCGATGCGCGCGCCGCTGAGGCCCTTGCTGGCGAACTCCTGGGTTGCCACTTCCAGGATCTCCGCCATGGTGCGGGCCGGGTCGTTGGTGCGGCCGGTCTCGCCCGGCGCGCTCTTGTTCGGCGGGCGGCCCCGGCGCGCGGGCGCCCCTGTATGGACTGGTTCGTTCATGACATCAGTATAGAAGCGGCGCAGGGTGCCCCTGCCGCCTTCGGAGGCAAAATTTGAACAAAATTCGCACCACCCCAGCGTGAAAAGGTCATCTTCTGCTATCGAAAGTGTAGAGTGCAGGAGTTGCCTGCCTGAAGAATCTGCCCTTGCCATGTCTACTGCTGCCCCTCTCACCATCCCGGAGTCCGAGGTCGAGATCACGGCCATCCGGGCCCAGGGTGCGGGCGGGCAGAACGTCAACAAGGTGTCCAGCGCGGTGCACCTGCGCTTCGACATCCGGGCGTCATCTTTGCCCGAGGACGTGAAGGAACGGTTGCTGGCCCTG
>Ga0208938_1002183_pt1 | contig 10574 bp, 8 predicted proteins | sample AD_UKC125_MetaG_FD_184434 | JGI IMG/M metagenome (GOLD analysis project Ga0208938, IMG submission 184434) | Active sludge microbial communities of municipal wastewater-treating anaerobic digesters from USA - AD_UKC125_MetaG (SPAdes) (version 2) | ecosystem: Engineered > Bioreactor > Anaerobic >... | reverse complement strand
TGCCTCGATCACCGTCCATGACGAGACCACACTCACCCCCTACCTTGCCCGCGACCACGACCAACAACTGCGCCAGGTACTCGAGCACGCCGCGGCCTCGGAGCAGCCCTCCCTCGTGCTGGTGGTTGGGACGTCCTGCTCGGGCAAGACCCGCACCCTCTACGAAGCCGTCACTGCGGTCTTGCCCGACTGGGCGGTGATTGCCCCCCGCAGCGACTCCAGACTCGCCCAGGCCCTCCTCGACGGCATACCCGCCAGGACCGTCATCTGGCTCGACGAGCTGCAGGACCGCCTCACTGACACACCCTCCGGGATCACCGCGGCGAAAGCCATCGCCGAACTCTTGCACGCCGCGGTCGGCCCCATCGTGTTCGCTGGAACTATCTGGCCAACCTACTTCTCGGCCATGCGAGCCCGGCGCGGCCCAGACAAGACTGCGGTCGGCAGCGGCGCCATTCCGGAACTGCTCACCCGAGCCACGGTCGTGACTGTCCCCGACGCGTTCACCGACACTGACCTCAACGACATACCGGTCGACGACCCCCGACTCCGCAAGGCGATCGACACCGCGACCCATGCAAGCCACCCGCGGCGCCGCAAGATTACCCAAGTCCTCGCCGGCGGCACCCAACTCGTCGATCGGCTCTACCCACCCGAAGGCACCCACCCACCCGACGAGTTCAGCCCCGCAGCCCGAGCCGTCCTATGCGCCGCGGGAGACCTACGCCGCATCGGCCACCCCAACCCCCTGCCCCGCTGGGCCATCGAAGGCGCCGCACCCGGCTACCTCACTCCACCAGACCACCGGCCCCCTGACCAGTGGCTACCCACCGCCCTCGACGAAGTGACTAAGGCTGCACTTCAGGACGACGCCCTAACCGGCATCCACATCCACGATCACCACCAGCACGGCGTCCCCGCACTCACCCCCCACTGGACCGCTGTCACCGCGGGTGAGCCTCCCCATGAGTCATACGACCTTCACGACTACCTTTACCAGGATCACCTTGCGCGGCACCGCTACACCCCCACCCGGAACCTACTCTGGGACACTCTGACGTGCAGACACCACCCTGTTGCCGTTGCAGTTGAACTGGCAGCTGCGGCGGGTGGACGAGGCATGATGTCGGCCGCGCTTGCCCTCCTTCGAGAGCATGCGTTCGGCAGCGATTGGATGGCGTCCATCATGTATGCGGATTACCTACTTGAGCGCCAAACCGCAGGAGACGTCGAAGAACTTTGGTGGGTTGTCCAGGCATCCGCTGGCGCGCACACTTGGCTTCCCAAGATGCTGCATGATCGAGGCGAGCACGACCTCCTTCGCGAGTTGTTTGGGGTCGAGGAGGGGGACCTTGACCCGGGAACGCGCCGAGGCCTTCCTCGCTGAACTACCGCGTCCATGCAGGGACCGCATGGCCTGGCCAAGCTCGAAGATCGTCAATGTCCGAGGTCGTCTGTACGTTCACGAAATGAGCAATAGGGGGAAGCGCGCACGGTCGTCCGGGCCGGTCACACCTGTGAAACGAGAGCAGCAGGAGCGTGATGTCGTAACCGTTCACGTACCGATAGTCCATGGCATCGGTGTCGACAGCGAGGCTGCGTGGGCTCACGACAGTGTCGGTCGCGTCGAGGCTTGGTTGTTGAACGGGTCTCGGAGAGAGTGGGCGACTCTTCCTTGCCGGGTGGAAAGGTGTTCGCCTTCGGAGCATCATCGGCACCTTCGCGCGGACGCAGATCGAGTCGAGGTGATACTCGACCCGATCTGTTGGGGCAAGGACCTGCCGCTTCCAAGGAAGGCCAGGACGTCTTGGTGGGTGACTCGTGCTGCATCCCAGACGATCTTCCTTTACGTCATTGCAGGTTGGGTGAGGCGGATGGGTCGATCAAGACCAACCGAGGTCGCGTGGGCTTCGCCGCTTCAGCAACTGCGTCCGCAGGCGATGATGCGCGCCTTCGGCTGGGTGCTCCGGCCGTTCTTGGACGTCGTCTCATTCACCGTCTTCAGCATGGCCCTCGCGCTTTCCAGTCTCGTGATCGTGCCGCTGCTCGCTTGTGCAGCCTGCACCCCCAAGGGCCACCGGCACCTCGGCCACCCCATGGCATGGACCAACGATGATGACAGCCACCTGGCCATCCGTGAGGTCGTGAGTGCACGGCTGAAAGCCGTGCAGTGCGACCGTCAGGTCCGGGTGGGCCACTCTCAAGGCGGCTCGATTCTGGCGGAGTTACTCCCACCCGGTCGCTCCAGTGACCGCCCTTGGACGGTCACCCTTGGATCGGGTCACGCACTCCTCGTTGCGCTGAACGAAGGTCGCCGGGACACCCGCACAGTCGCCGCACTGCTCCTCGGCATGCTGCTGTTCATGATGGCCGGGGTGTTCGCATTCGTCGTGCTTCCCTCGCTGCCGGCACTCGTTCTATCGATTCAAGGCATGCTCGCCGCCACGCTGGCGCTAGGAACCGGGCTCTGGACGTCTCTGTCCGATCCGCGGTTGAGCTTCGCGCTCCAGCTGCAGTACATGTCGACGTGGCCCGACTATTTGGAAGACCTCCGTGCTGCGATGACTCGCGCGACTGCGTTTGACTCGGGCCCAATTTTGACGCTCATCCTGGCAAGCGTGCTGCCGGTCGTCTGGGTCACGATCAACCGGCATCGTCTCGAACGCATCGCAGGCGCCTCGGACCTTCAGGCACCTGGGTTCGACCTCGTCGCCACCCATGACCCTGTGTCATCGATGTTGGCCGCGCAACCGGTTCTCGCCCGGGTCACGGTCATTCCTCAAATGTCCAGCGTCGCTCTTGACCACGTCCGCTACTTCGAGAACGAACCGTTCGTCCTTAGGCCCATCGAAGAGGCCATTGTTGCCGCAGCGAAGGGACGGTCAAGCGCCTCCGTTGTCGCGAGCACTGTGACGGCTGAGATGCTGCACGACACTCATGTGGGGTTGACGGGCGCGCGGTGGGTGCGCGCACTCGCCCCGATGCTCGCCGCAGGCACAGTCGTTAGCGCCACCACACTCATGCGCAACGCAGGTGCCACTGGCCTGCTTGTCCTCGCAGCCTGCTTGGGGATCGCCTACGGTATGAGTGCGCCGACGGTGTCGCTTCGTCGAGCGAACCGTCTAGCTCGACTTACCGTCAGCGATCGCGATTGCGAACTGGCGCTGCGGAAGGGCCGGCGCCGGTCCCTGACAACTTGGGTTGCCGGCCTCGCTGCAATACCTATGGTCGCCGGGGCGAACCTTCCTCAAGCGTCGCTCAGTGTTGGCATCCCTCAGCCGCCCCTCGCGCTCCTGGCGCCCATCTGCACCTTCGCCGCGAGCCTGCTCATCATCGGAGCCTTCACCAGCAGGCACTACGGGGCGGCCGGGCCGCCACTGGTCGTGGCGGGCTACGCCCTTGCTGCAGCGGCATGGGCTGGTCAAGCGAACGTGGGAGGTGCCGTCGTCGCCGTCATCTGCCTGGCGGCCGCCGCGGCAACATGGCAAGGCCAGCGCCGATCCACGCACCGAGTCGAGGTGGCCGTGATAGCCGAAGTCGACCGAAGAGCCCCGCTGAAACAGTGATACCGGCTAGCCTGCAGCCGACACCGATTCAACGGGGGGCACTGTGAAAGCCGACGCACTCAACCCGCGTGAACTCTTTGGGACGACCGTTCACTATGAGATCCCGGCATTCCAGCGCCCGTACGTGTGGACCCTCGATGACCAATGGCAGCCCCTGTGGCAGGACGTTCGCCGTGTGGCCGAGAAGGTCATCGCTGCGGACGGGGACGAAGCCTCACTAGAGGCCGTCGGCGGTCACTTCCTCGGCGCCGTCGTCTTCAAGTTGAAGTCAGCGACCGCAGGCGATGTCACAAGGCAGTCCGTGATCGACGGTCAGCAGCGCAGCACGACACTGCAGATCATGCTCGACGCAGTCCATGAAGCGGTGCTGAGCCGTGGCCACGAGGTCGAGGCCGAGGCGATCGAGGAACTGATCCTCAACCAGGCGAAGCGGTTTGCCGGCCGACCCGAACGCTTCAAGCTATGGCCGTCACGCTCGGACAGAGCCGCTTTCGAGTTCGCGATGGATGGAGCCGGTTCACACAACGGTGACCACTTGATCGTCGAGGGCCATGAGTTCTTCCGGACTGAGGTCGGTAACTGGCTGGCCGGCGTCGTCGACGAGGGCGAGCAGCCTCTGGGAGACGAGAAGGCCCGCGTCGCCGCGCTGTCTGACGTGGTCCAGTCCCGGCTCTACGTCGTCGCCATCAACCTCACCGGCCACGACGATGACCAGGTCATCTTCGAGACCCTCAACGACCGCGGCACCCCGCTGCTCAAGGCCGACCTCATCAAGAACTGGATCTTCCAGGTAGGGGAACAACTCCACGCCAACGTCGACTCCTGGCCCGAGAAGTACTGGGCCGACTTCGACGACACCTGGTGGCGTGACGAGATCACGCAGGGCCGCCACATGCGCTCCCGGATCGACATCTTCCTCCAGTACTGGCTGACCATGCGCCGCCGTGACGACGTCCTCACCGACGAGGTATTCCGGGAGTTCGTCGCCTACGCCAAGCCCTTGATGACCACGACTACCCACGCTGAGGTACTCCTCAGCGAACTGCGCCGAGACGCCAACACGTTCCGCGGGTTCGCCCAACTGTCGAGAGACAGTGTCGAAGGCCAGTTCTATGGGCGTGTCGTGGAGTCGCTCGAACTCGCCTCGACAACCCCTCTGCTTCTGTGGATGTTGTCGGAGAACCACGCAGTCCCGCAGGGCCAGATCGCGATCGCCCTCGGCGCGCTCGAGAGCTGGGTCATTCGACGCACGCTGCTCCGCAGCACCATGAAGGACGTCAACAAGATGATGGTCGCCATCCTGGGGACCCTCGACGACGTCTTCGTCGACGAGGTTGGCGGGGCCGTTAGGGACTACCTCGCCAACCAGACCTCGGACGCGAGGACTTGGCCAAGTGATGACGAGATGGTCGCTACCCTGCCCGGGATCAAGCTCTATGGAAACGTGCGCCAAGCCCGACTGCGAGTGGTCCTCGAGGCCCTTGAAATGAAGATGCGAACCCAGCGCCACGAGGCTGTCACCGTGCCTCCCAAGCTCTCCGTTGAGCACGTGATGCCCCAGGCGTGGCGAAGCCACTGGGACCCCGAGCCCAAACTGTCGCCCGAAGCAGCAGCGGACCGCGACAAACTCGTCAACACCCTCGGCAACCTCACCCTCGTCACCTCCGACCTCAATGGGACGCTGTCGCATCGGCCTTGGACTGACGCCGCCACGGCCCCGCTCAAGACAACTGGCGAGAACAAGGGCCTGGGAAAGCGGTCCCTGCTGAACAAGTACAGCGTCCTGCTGCTCAGTCGCGAGATCGTCGACCACCATGCCGAGGCCTGGACCGAGGAGGACATCCGGAAGCGATCGGTGAAACTGGCCAAGGTCCTGTGCGACGTTTGGCCGCGCCCGGCTTCGTGACCACCCACACGCCACCCGATGAACTGGCGAACTCCCTTGTCTGGGTCTGCTCCTCGAGTCCGTTGCTGCCGACCCGGCGAACTGAGGTCACCGTGGGTCGTGAGCGGCCTAGAGTGGTCGTCTATGTAGGAATGGTGGGAGGGCGCAGCCCGTAACCCCTGACCTCTGGAACCCACGGAGTGAACTTCACGCAGGTGGTGGGCGTCCCGATCTGCCGCGTCGCGGTGCTCACCGAGTGCCACAATCGCGTATGCCTACCCTTCCTGCCGGCGCCTTTCGCCCCGTGCCCGCTGCCCTGTTTGGCGTTGGTGCTGTAGCCGGCGCGGTGGGCTCAGGACTCGGTGCCATGGGTGCACGTGACCTTCTCGCTGCTCAGAAGCGTCAAGTCGAGGCAAGGGAACGACACGACGCCCGCGCAGCAGCCTCGGAGGAGCGGCGAAGAGCAGCGAACCAGCAGCTGATCCACTACTCGGGGCTGCAGCACGAGTGTTTCGCCGGGGTTGTACAGCGCATGATCCTGTGGCTGCGCGCCCACGCCAAGGAGGTACGTGAGAGCGACAGGCTCCTCGTGGACGGACTCGAAGCCGCCCTTGCCCTGATGCCGGCCACTCCCGGCCACGAAGCCGTCATCGCTGGCTGGGTGACCGGAGCATCCAGCACGGCAATCGCTGGCCTGGGTACAGCAGGTGCAATTAGCAGCGCAGTCGAAAAGTACGGCGTTGCCGGCACCGGAGCCAAGATCACTGACTTGACCGGGGCCGCGAAGGAGAAGGCTGCTGCCGCCTTTCGCGGGGGCGGACCGATCAAGGACGGCGGCGGCGGTATAGCCCTCGGCAATCGGGCCACCCGAGTTGCAGTGGGCGGTGTCACCCTGCTCGCAGCCGGCTCCACCTGCAAGATCCAAGGCACAAGGGCCCTCACCCGCGCCGAAGATTTCGTGACCCACGTGCAAGTTGCGCTTGCCGAACTGGACCTCCAGGACGCGAAGCTGCGCGCCGTCGCCCAGCGCGCTGACGAACTCACGGACGTGCTGACGAGGCTGGACCTGCGCGCGAAAGCCGCCATGGACAGGCTCGAGAGTCTCACATTCGACCCGGATGAGCACATGGATGCACTTGGGAAGGCGATTGAGCTGGTAACGGCTGTGCAGGCAGTCGCGCAGGCTCCTTTGGTCAATGAGTGCGGTGAGTTGTCGGAGCAGTCTGAGACCCTGAGGATCCGGTACCGGGAGATGAACAGGGAGAACAGCGATGGCTGATGAGAGGTCGATCGAGGGCAAGGTCCTGGACGCCAGCGCGATCGTCGCCGCGCCCGAGGCGTTAGCAGCGCTGACGCGACTGGTCGACACCGCGGGAAAGTATGTGGCTATTCACGAGGAGGAGGCGCGCAAGCGGGAGGAGTTGCGCACCTACCGGGAAACGGAGGTCGCCACCATCAAGGCCGCCGAAGGCACGCTGAAGCGGTACTTCGCCAACGTATTCACCGAGCGGCGAGAGATCTATCAGCACCTCTTCCGCGCGATGGACCACGCCCTTGAGAGTGGAGACACCGAGTCACTCCACTCGGTCGTGACGGGCATCGTGGACCTAGCCAAGGACTCCCCTCCAGCGGCGGCTGGGGATCTCTCGAAACTACGAGCCGCCTTCGACGACCCGAATCAGGTCTGGTCCTTCTGACGCCCTTGGGGGCAGGATGATCAACCGCATTCTCAAAGTTGTATGGGGTCCGCCGTGGACTGCCATTTGTGCAATGTTCGCCGGGCGTTGCCGTGCCGTCTTGGATGCATCTCGACATCTGCCCGACGAACTTAAAGTTGCTCCCGACTATCGACGAGCCCGACGAACCGCCGCCGCGGCGCAGGTATAGGTCGGCGACGAGGGAGGGAGTCCTCACCACGACTCGTCATAGCTCCCCATCGCTCCCCCGCTTACGACCCAACCGTCCGGGAAGCTATGACGAGTCGCGGTGACCAGGGAAAACATCCCATTCGGAAGCGTCCAGCCGCTGGTCGCAGGCGGAGCCCATCGAGGATCGGGACAGCGGCGAGTCCAGGTGCACCATAACTTGCACGACCTTGCGTGGCGGGCCGTGGCGTGCAAGATTCCCAGCGTGACGTCGCGCGGTTTCGACCACTTCTCGACACCCAGCCTGTCCGGGTTGGGTCCAGGAAAGGGTCGGGACGGACGCGCCGACGACGTCCTGGCCCACTTCGACCGACCCGGGCGCATCCATCGGCCCAACCGAAGCGATCAACGGTCGGCTTGAGCACCTGTGCGGCTCAGCCTTCGCCTTCCGAAACCTCACCCACTACATCCGCCCGCTGCCTCCTCAGGGCCGGTGGATTCAGCCCCCGGCTACGCCCCGCTTTGGGATGAGCCACTTACTGATCAGGGCTCAGGCCAAAGGCTTAGTCGCCAAGGCCATGACGATTTCAAACAGTTCGCGTGGATCATTGGTGCACCCCTGACCACCGTGCTCGCGAGTTTCCTGTTTGTGCGACGGGTCATTCGAGGACGCAAAGAAGACCAGTGGCGTTCTATCACCTCCCTTTCTCATCGCATCCAGGAGTACGTACCCCTCTCGCGGCCCCTCGGCACGGCCCATATCCGAGATCACAACGGCGTACGTCGCAACGCTCAGCGCTTCAAGCGCGTCTGAAGTATTGAGCGACAAACTGACCGATGCCCCCGCCGCAATGAAGGCCTTCCGCTCCCAAACATTGTTTTCAGGTCGGTCGTCAACCCACAGAAGTCGAAAACTCCTGTCCGCCCGACGACTGTTGACAACAGTCTCAACAACATCCTCAACTTCACGCTCAGTATTCACTGAGACCTCGCCCGACTGCCGCGCCTGGGCGGCGGACAGGTAGGCCACTGATCTCAGCTGGCCTTGCGTGGCTTCGAGAAAGGCGTCGTCTCCCCGAAAATCTCTAGGCGAATAAAGTCGTGATGGGTGCTTGGAGATGAGCCACATGAAGACCCCCAATACCGTCAAGGGGAACAGCACCAGAAACCAAATCAAAGGCGCCTTCAAAGACGCCTCTAGGTTGGCACTGCCGAATGTGACGAGCGCAGCGAGGCCATAGACGAGCACCAGAGCAAGGGCCACGATCCCCAACGGGTTCCTGGAAAGTGATGGCGCGACGCTGTACATCGACGCCACGGCGGGTTCCTCGGAACTGGTCGCGGCCACGGACCAATCATGGCACAAGCATCGTCGCGACACGGCAGCGCAATCCGCCGTGGTGATGGCCCTCTTGTGAGGGAAGGGCATCGAGTTCAGTCGCGTCAGCGGTTACGAGGTCTCCCAGCAGAACAGGCAAGCAAGCGACGGGTGTCCTTTCACGGTGGATGTGGGCTGAGCGCACGACGGCCGGGCTCGCAGCCATGGGACAAAGCCGCCGAGGAGGCCGGTCAGGGAGGTCATGGCCAGCACGTTGCGGTCGATGTGTCGGTCTCCTCTGGGATGGGACTGCTGCACGAGACCTGGCAGCTGCTTGACAACACCGACGTGCTCACACCAGCGAATCGGCCGTTCTGGTGTGGTCGACCCGGGTCGTATGGCACAGTTGAACTCACCCAGTCCGGCGAAGGTGCATCACGGCCAGGGGGGTCCAGTGGCAGGCGAGCGGCATACCATCTCCAACCCCGTAGGCCTCGACCTTTCCGGGTCGATATGCCCACCGCTGCGGTTCGTGTTGCAGACCACAGTCGAGCCGATCGGCGTGACTGAGGCGGACGGGAAAACGACGATCTGCTACACGCCCTGGTACACGGGTTTCCAGTCAGACGTCGATCTTCCCGACCACGACGGTCCGCCGCTGGTCCTGTGCCACTACATCCTGCCGGCCACGGACGACCTGGACCTGCTGGTGGCAAGTCTCGGCGACGTACCGCAATACTTCTACGACCTGCTCAGTGGGGCCGACTTCGGAGACCAGCTGACCCAGCATGTCGCTTTGCATTGGCCGCAGATCTATGACCACTTCAAGGCCGGCACTGAGCAAGCCTTTGATCGCCGGTGTCTCATGCAAGTTCGAACCATGCAGGGCGCCGAGTGGGTGCTGGCCGAACCACTTCGGGGCAGGCGGCGCAGCGAGGTCCCGCCCTATCTACGCGAGGACCTCATGATGGCGGCGCTCGGCGCGGCTCTGCGGTTGGCTGCCCCATGGGAGACGTTGCCAGAGCTGATGACCATCCTCGGCGGACCGGATCGGTTGTCGCGTCGCCTGAACGCGGTCTCCGGATTGCTGGGGTCCGTGTCTACGATCGGCGGCGCTTTTGGAGATTCCGCTGGCTTCAAGGAGCTCATTGAGGCGTGCAAGGCCGCCTTCGAGCTTTCAGAGCGATGGCGAGAGTTGGGCGACTGAGCCGCTATCGAAAGGAATTCGATGACTACGACGGTCCTTTCCCGTGTCCCTCAGGTCCGTGATGACCAGGACCTGCCCTTCGTCGTTGGCGCTTCCGAGGGATCCCCGAGCCTCGCGTTCGGAGCCTTTGAGTTGCGCCGCGGTCCCGCTACTTGCTACCTCAGCGCGCCCCTCTCAGACGGCTTGTGTCTCAACACGGTCCTTCAGTCGGAACAAGGTGCCGCGTATGTCACTGTCTCGACGGGCCCATTCCTCGTCGAATGGTGGCCGATCATTACTGCAGGTCGGCCGATTCCGGGTTGTCCATTGCTCACCCGCATCGGCGCCACGGGACGTTTCCAGGTGCGCATCGAAGGCCTCGACATCCCCGCGGCCGCGTTGTTGTTCCCTGACCCGATGAGTGTGGTCCTCTCGGCTGCCGTTTCGGGAGGGTTGGACGATGACGCGGTAACGTTCGCCGCGTTCGTTTCCCCGGCGTTGTGCCGGGTTGCGCTTGAGATGCTCGGGGAGTACCGGACCCTCGTGCGTGTGGTGCCGGATGTGAACGTGCAGCTGGGTCCGTACTCCGTCCCTCTCGAAGATCTTCTTGTCGGCGCAGCAGAGGTCGCTCAGCAGCTCCCCGGCGAGGTACGGCCATGACCCTCGCCGCACCCGTGAGAGTGCTGTCCATCGACGGTGGCGGGATGCGGGGTTACATTCCCGCACTCGTCCTGGCCGAGTTGGAGCGTCGGCT
>Ga0208938_1002182_pt1 | contig 10575 bp, 10 predicted proteins | sample AD_UKC125_MetaG_FD_184434 | JGI IMG/M metagenome (GOLD analysis project Ga0208938, IMG submission 184434) | Active sludge microbial communities of municipal wastewater-treating anaerobic digesters from USA - AD_UKC125_MetaG (SPAdes) (version 2) | ecosystem: Engineered > Bioreactor > Anaerobic >... | reverse complement strand
TGGCGCGTGATCTGCGACCGAAGGACCTGCGATCTCTGGACCCCCTGACCACTGATCAGGTCACCCAGGCCGCTCGGTTGCACGCCTGCCTGCAGGCCCACCACGGTGAGTGGGGGCACTGGGAGGGCGGCAAGGTCGGAGCCGACGGGGCGCAGACCCCTCATCGCGTCATCCTCACGCCGATTGCGCAGGAGACCTACGACTGGCTGCTGACCTCAGGGGTCATGCCGGACTTCAACTGGCTGGCGTGGCCGGCCAAGCGTGAGTTGGTCCAAGGCAACGTGTCGACGTTGGAGCCCGACGTCGCCCGGGCGTTGCTCACGGCCCTCATCGTGCAGGAGCACTCGTCCGACGGGTCGCTGCTGGGGATCTTCCGGCACGGGATCATCACCAACCTGCTCGGGGTCCTCGGCACCAGCCCGCACGACCCTGAGCCCGAGGCGACCCTAGACCCGGTTGACGACGGGCAACCCCTGGTCCTGGAACCCATCTGACCCAGCAGACGGCTGGGTGGCGGCATACCCTGCGTGGGTACTACGACCAAAGCCCGATGGCGGCTGCCCGCGCTCCTGGCGCACCTTTAAGTCGTGGCCGGACCACCCCGGCCCACCACCTGAAGGGAACCCACCATGAAGCGCATCGTTATGGCGATCGCAGCAACGGCGGCAGTCGTGCCCGCAGCCCTGGGATTGCTCGGCAACGAATCGTTCGCCCAGTCGTTGCCCACCGCAGTCCCGGCCTCAGTGCAACTCGTCAGCAGCTCGTCGAGCACTCCAGCGGGGACCGCTGACGACAACGGCGGCGACCGGGCCACCCGCACCGCCGAGCCGGGAGACGACCACGGCGGCGACCGGCCGCGCACGTCCACCTCATCGAGCACGAGCGCCTCGTCCTCGAGCACGACCGGATCGTCGTCGAGCACCTCGTCCCGGTCATCCTCGAGCGCCTCCACCAGCTCGTCCTCCTCCACCTCCGACGACTCGGACAACTTCGACGACAACTCGGGCTCCGGCTCGGACGACAACTCGGGCTCTGGCTCGGGCTCTGGCTCCGGCTCGGACGACAACTCGGGCTCGGGTTCGGGTTCCTCGGGCGGCGGCAGCGATGATGGTTCTGGCCACGACTCCGGTGACGACAGCGGCTCCGGTGGCCACGGCTCCGACGACTGAAAGGTGCGAACGCTGACCGCGTCATCGACACCATGGGTGGGCGCCGAGGGCACTTCGTCCCCGGCGCCCGCCGCGGGCTGGGTCACCCTCGCCGACGGACAACCCGGCGAGCGCGCCCAGGCCTTGCCCACCCCAGGACGCACGCTCGCCCAACTCGTCATCGCTGCGTTGATCGTGTTGGGCCTGGTCCTGGTCGGCACCTCCTTCGCGGCCAGCCGCCTGGCTGAGCGCGAGGCGGTCAACGACGCGGCGCACACCGCAAATCTGCTGGCGCAGGCGGTCATCCAACCGGCCCTCACCGACGCCCTCGTGGCCGGCGACCCGGCCGCGTTCGCCGCCTTCGACCGAGTCGTCAGGGACAGCGTCCTGCCCAACAACATCGTCAGAGTCAAGCTGTGGCACCCGGACGGCACCATCGTCTATGCCGATGAGACCAGGCTGGTCGGTCAGAAGTTCACCCTCGACCCCGAGCAGCTCGAAGTCTTGACCGTCCCGCAGACCCGGGCCGAGGTCTCCGAGCTGGATCGTTCGGAGAACGAGTTCGAGCGCTACGGCGGCAAGCTGCTTGAGGTCTATCGGCCGGTCTGGACCCCGGGCGGTGAGGCGTTGCTCTTCGAGGTCTACGGCGCCTACGCCCCGGTCGCTGAACGGACGAGCGACCTCTGGCGGGGGTTGGCCGGGCTCATTGCGAGCAGCTTGCTGCTGCTCTTCGTCCTCATGACCCCGATCCTTTGGAAGGTCCTCGACCGGCTCGGACAGGCCCACGCCCACCGCGAAGACCTGCTGCGCCGCGCCGTCGACGCCTCCGACGAGGAGCGCCGCCGGATCGCGGCGACCCTGCACGACGGCCCGGTCCAGGAGCTCGTCGCCAGCTCGCTTGTCGTGGCTGGAGCTGCCGAACAAGCCAGCTCGGCCGGCCACGCCCAGCTCGCCGACGACATCCGAGAAGCCGGCGGAACGGTTCGAGCGAGCATCGCCAGCCTGCGCTCGCTGTTGGTCGACCTGTATCCGGACCGGCTCGCCGACGCGGGACTGGCCGCCGCCGTGGACGACCTCGGGGGTCCGCTGCGCTCGCGTGGCACCACGGTGACCATCGATCTGGACCCGGTCGCCGTGGCCCAGCTCGATGAGGAGTCGACCCGGTTGATCTACCGCGTGACCCGGGAGTGCCTGCGTAACGTCGCCAAGCACGCCGGTGCCTGCACCGTCTCGGTGACGCTCGCGCCTGCGGGGCAAGGGCGGCATACCGAGTTGCTCATCGTTGACAACGGCGTCGGGTTCGACGTCGCAGCAAGCCGCGCCCGACATGGCCACTTCGGCCTGCGGGTGCTCACCGACCTCGCCGAAGGCGCCGGAGCCGTGCTCCAAGTCGCCTCGGCCCCTGGAGCAGGCACGCGTTGGCGCCTGCTCCTGCCCGACCAGCCTGGAGGTATGCCGTGATCGCCACTCCCGTGTCCCCGCCCGCCGAGTCGCCGCTCGGCACCACCCCCGAGCCGTCGGTGGTCGCGGCTGACGACCGGGTCGCTGAGCCGACGCCCGCGCCCGCGCCCGCGTCAACGGCGGCGCCGGCGACTGGCGTGACGGCCGCTCCGATGACCGGAGTGACGACCGTCGGGGCGACCCGGGCGACAACCGTCGTCCTCGTCGATGACCACCGATTGGTCCGCGCTGGGTTGCGCGGCATCATCGACGCGGCCCCCGACCTGACTGTCGTCGGAGAGGCCGCCGACGGTGCGGAGGCCCTCGCCGTCGTGCGAGCCACCCAGCCCGACGTCGTCCTCATGGACCTGTCGATGCCGGGCATCGACGGGATCGAGGGGACCGCCCGCCTGCGGGACTCCGGTGAAGAGACCAGGGTCGTCGTGCTCACGTCGTTCGTCGAGCATGAGCGGGTGACCGCTGCGCTGGCGGCCGGAGCTGTCGGCTATCTGCTCAAAGACAGCGACCCTCGCGACGTCCTCGAAGCGATCCGCTCCGCCGCCGCCGGGTACGCCCCCCTGGATGCCCGAGTGACGCGGGCGCTGCTGCCGAGCGCCAAGCCGGTTGATCCGGCCGCGGCGCTCAGCGTGCGGGAGCGGGAGGTGTTGGTGCTCGTCGCCCAAGGCATGGCCAACAAGCAGGTCGCTCGAGCCCTGGGGATCTCCGAACGCACCGTGAAGGCCCACCTGGGCAACGTCTTCCGGCACATCGGCGTGGCCGATCGCACCAGTGCCGCGCTGTGGGCCCGCGACCACAACGTCGGCTAGCACTCCTGGGTGAGGCGGGCGGCATACAGTGCGGGGAACGGACTTGACCCTCACCCGACGTGAGCCGCGACGCTGGTTCGCATGACGACGAAGGCACCCACTGTGACGGGCGAACACACCGAGACCACCTTCACGGTGGGCCAGGTGGCCGACCTGCTCGGGGTGACGGTGCGGACGCTGCACCACTACGACGGGATCGGGTTGGTCGTGCCGAGCGAGCGCTCGCGCGCGGGCTATCGGCTCTACACCACTGCCGACCTCACCCGTTTGCAGCACGTCGTCGTCTACCGCCGGTTGGAGTTCCCGCTCGAGCAGATCGCCACCCTGCTCGAGGAGGGTGCCACCGATCCGCGGGCCAGCGCCGAGCACTTGCGTCGGCAGCGGGCCGCGGTCCTGACGCGACTGGACGAGTTGCGTGGCCTCGTCACGGCCATCGACACCGCTTTGGAGGCAACGATGAACGACCGATCCGCAACCCGCGAGGAGATGAGGGACCTGTTCGGCGACGGGTTCTCCGACGACTACGAGGCCGAGGCGCAGGAACGGTGGGGTGAGACGTCGGCGTGGAAGCAGTCGGCGGCCCGGACCGCGCGCTACTCCAAGGCCGATTGGGTCGAGGTCAAGGCAGAGATGGCGGCCGTCGGGGAGGGTTTCGCGGCGGCAATGGACGCCGGTATGCCGCCCACCAGCGAGGCTGCGATGGACGCCGCCGAGGCGCATCGGGCGTCGATCGAGCGCTTCTACGACTGCTCGTCGCAGATGCATCGAGGGCTGGCCGACATGTACCTCGCCGACCCCCGGTTCACCAAGACCTACGAGGACATCCGGGTGGGGATGGCGCAGTATGTGCACGACGCCATCTACGCCAACTCCGCCCGCCGCGACGCGTGAGGCCGGGTCGAGGTATTCGGCCGTCACCTGGCGATGGCGGGATACCTCGACCCGGCAAGATGTCGGACTGAGCATCTAGGCTCTGGCACGTGAGCCTTCCCTCGACGACGACGCCCCGACTGGGGCTGTTCGTCGCCTTCGAGGGGGGCGATGGGGCGGGGAAGTCCACCCAGGTGCGGCTGCTCGCGCAGGCCCTCACCGACGCGGGCCGCGAGGTCGTCGTCACTCGCCAGCCTGGAGGCACGCCGCTGGGCAGCGCGATCCGCGACCTCGTCCTGCACGGCGGGCACGTCTCGCCGCGCGCCGAGGCCCTGCTGTATGCCGCCGACAAGGCTCACCATGTCGACGAGCTCATCCGCCCGACCCTCGAACGCGGCGTCGATGTGCTCACCGACCGCTACACCGACTCCTCGATCGCCTATCAGGGTGCCGGGCGCGATCTGGGGCCCCAGGAGATCCACGAGTTGCTGGTCTGGGCGGTCGCCGGGTTGTTCCCCGACTTGACGATCGTTGTTGACGTGCCGGCAGCCGTGGGACGAGCCCGCCGCGGATCCGTCCACGACCGCATCGAGTCCGAAGGCGACGATTTCCACGAGCGGGTCCGCCAGCACTTCCTGGACCTGGCCGCGGCCGCCCCGCAGCGCTACCTCGTGTTGGACGGCACCGCTGATCCGGCCGACCTGCATGCCCAGGTCGTCGCCCGCCTGCGCGCCGAGGGGGTCGCCCTGTGAGCGTCTGGGATGAGGTCGTCGGTCAGTCCCAAACCGTCCGGACGCTCAGCCACGCCGCCACGCACCCCGACGCGATGACCCACGCCTGGCTGCTCACCGGCCCACCCGGCTCCGGCCGATCGACCGCGGCCCGGGCCTTCGCGGCGGCGCTGCAGTGCCCCAACCATGGCTGCGGCACCTGCCGGGAGTGCCGCACCGCCGTCGAGGGCACCCACGCCGACGTGCGGATCGTCGCCACCGAGGGCCTGTCGATCAAGGTCGAGGACACCCGCGCCCTGGTCCAGGAGGCCGGGCTGCGCCCGTCGGTCGGGGCCTGGCGGGTCATCGTCATCGAGGACGCCGACCGCCTCACCGAACGCGCCGCCGACGCCCTCCTCAAGGCCCTCGAAGAGCCCACGCCCCGCACGGTCTGGATCCTCTGCGCCCCCTCCCTCGAAGACGTCATCGTCACGATCCGTTCGCGCTGCCGCCACGTCCGCCTGCGCACGCCGCCCGTCGCGGCGGTGGCCGAGTTGCTGACCCGGCGGGACGGCATACCGGAGCCGATGGCCAGGTATGCCGCTCGGTCGGCGCAGTGCCACGTCGGGAAGGCGCGCCGCCTGGCCCGCGACGAAGGGGCCCGTAATCGGCGCCACGAGATCATCAGCCTCCCGCTGCGCATCCGGGGGGTGGGCGACGCTGTCGGGGCCGCCGCCGACCTCGCGAGCATCGCCGACGCAGAGGCAGGAGCGTCGTCGTCCAGCCGGGACGCCGCCGAGCGCACCCGGCTGCTGGAGACCCTGGGGGCCGACCCGGAGGCACGCACCCAGCCGCCCCATGTCCGGGCCCAACTGGCAGCCCTGGAGAAGGAGCAGAAGGCCCGCGCGACCCGGTTCGGGCGCGACGTCGTCGACCGGTCGCTCATCGACCTGCTGTCGATGTACCGCGACGCGCTCGTCGTCCGTGCGGGGGCGACCGTCGAGCTCGTCAACGCCGAGGCTCTCGACCAAGTGCGGGCGCTGGCCGCCGCGATGAGCGCCGAGCGGCTGCTCGCCTGCATGGACGCGGTCGGCGAGGCGCGCGAACGGATCAACCTCAACGTCCCGCCGCTGCTCGCGCTGGAAGCCATGGCGGTCTCACTCCAGGTCCCGACCCCCTCCAGCAGGTAACCTTCCGGCAAGACGGCATATGTCCGGGTCGGTTCTTCCGGACGATTGGGTATGCCGCCCGCTTGAGTGGACGAGAAGGAGCACCACCGGTCATGAGACTCCCGACCGCCCGGCCCCGCAGCACCAAGGTGGACCGCAGCCGGGTCGACCGGCGGCTGGCCCTCATCGCGTCGGGCGTGGTGGCCGTGCTGTCGCTTTCGGCGTGCCTGGTGCTGCCGTTCCTGCCGAATGACCCGGCGACCCCGTCGGGCGGAAGCACGACCGTGCCGTTGTCGACGGCCGACGCGAGCGCGGTCCGGCAACCGCCTGCGGGGACGACCGGCCTCGACCGCTTCTATGCCCAGCAACTGGCTTGGAGTTCCTGTCAGGGCGGCGAGTGCGCGACCCTCGAGGTGCCGATCGACTACGCCCAGCCGCAAGGGGCGACGATCGAGCTCGCACTGCTGCGGGTCAAGGCCAAGTCCTCCAACGGACGCCTGGGGTCGCTGGTCGTCAACCCTGGAGGGCCGGGCGGTTCCGGGGTGGAGTACGCCAGCTACGCCAACCAGATCGTCGGCGCGCCGGTGCGCGCGGCATACGACATCGTTGGTTTCGACCCGCGCGGGGTGGGCGATTCGGCTCCGATCGACTGCCTTGACGACGCGGGTCTGGACGCCTTCCTCGGCATGGACCCGACGCCGGACGACCTGGCCGAGGAGCAGGCTTTCGTCAAGGGGGCCAAGGCGCTCGCCGACGGGTGCAAGGCGCGCGGCGGGGCGCTGCTCGCGCACGTCTCGACTGTCGATGCGGCCAAGGACATGGACATCCTGCGGGCAGCGCTCGGCGAGGCGAAGCTGCACTACCTCGGCAAGTCCTACGGCACCTTCCTCGGATCGACGTATGCCGGGTTGTTCCCGGCCAAGGTCGGCCGTTTCGTCCTCGACGGCGTCGTGCCGCCGGACCTCACCTCCTCGGAGTTGTCCCAGGGCCAGGCCCGCGGCTTCGAGGAGGCGACTCGCGCGTATGTCGCCAACTGCATCAAGCGCAGCTCCTGCCCGGTCGGATCGACCGTCGATGAGGGCATGCAGTGGTTGCGTGACTTCCTCAAGGGGCTGGATGGGCAGCCGATCCGGGTGACCACCGATGCGAAGATCACCGAGCTCAACGAGGCCTGGGCCGCCGTCGGACTGGCCAACGCGATGTACTCCCAGCAGGCCTGGCCCTCGCTCACGTCCGCCCTGATCGCCGCACAGAACGGTGACGGCGACGAACTCATGGACCTGGCCAACCAGTACGCCGATCGCACCTCGGGCGGGACCTACGCCGGGAACATCATGGAGGTCATCTACGCGGTCAACTGCCTGGACCGGCCCGACACCGCCGATCTGGCGGTCGTCGAGAAGAACGCCGATGCCTTCGCCCAGGTCGCGCCGACGTGGGGTCGGTTCTTGGCGTGGGGTTCGGTGCCCTGTGGCGTCTGGCCGATCCAGACCGGTAACACGCCGGCCAAGATCACCGCGGCGGGCAGCGGTCCGATCGTCATCGTCGGCACCACCCGGGACCCGGCGACGATCTACGAATGGTCGGTCCGGTTGCGCGGTGACCTCGCCAACTCGGTGCTGCTCACCTTCGACGGTGACGGGCACACGGCATACACCCGGTCCAACTCGTGCATCGACAAGCCGATCGACGACTACTACGTCAAGGGGATCGTGCCGACCGACGGCCTCAAGTGCTGAGGTATGCCGCGCGGTTCGCTCGCGCGTCGGGTCGCGGGTGTGGTGGCGCGGTCAGCGGCCGGCGATGACCAGGCCCTTGCCGTCGGCTCCCAGTTTGGTGAGAGCGGCGACGGCGCGGTCATAGAACGGCCGGTATGCCGCCTTGCGCGCCTCGCTCACGGCGGGGTCGGCCAGCAGGGTGGCCAGGTCGACGTAGCGCAACGGTTCGTTGAGGTTGCTCATCGCCGCCGGCCGGGCCTCGGCCCTGGTGACGGCCCAGCGCCCGTCGCTGCCCTGGGCAAAGGTGAACGAGGCCATGACCTCGTGCTGGGCCATGGTGAGCTTGGGGAGCCGGTGCTGGTGGGCGATCATGTTGCCCAAGCCGAAGGCCACCCAGGTGTCGCCGATCTTGTCGAACGGCTGCACGACGTGGGCGTGGTGGCCATAGATGAGGTCGATGTCCGGTGACGCCGCCAACGCGGTGGCGACGTCGCGCTGCTGGGCCGTGGGGAGGATCTGATACTCCGTCCCGGCGTGCAGGGCGACCAAGACGATCTGGGCGCCGGCCGAGCGGGCCGCACGAGCGTCGGCGAGGATCGTGGCGGTGTCGATGACATCGACGGCCCAGGTCTTGTCGGCGGGGAGTCGGAAACCGTTGAGGCCGTAGGCGTAGGCGAGCAGCGCAACCTTGACCCCGTGGGCGTCGAGCATCGTCGTGCCGGACTGCTCCTCAGCGCTGCGGTTACTGCCGGCGTGCTTGAGGCCAGCGGCATCCATCGCGTCCAGGGTGCGCTGGATGCCGGGGACACCCTTGTCGACCGTGTGGTTGGACGCGGTCGTGCAGGCGTCGAACCCGGTGTCGACGAGCGCCGGGAGGATCTCCGGCGGGACCGAGAAGACGGGGTAACTGGTGTAGGGACCACCCGGCGGTGCAACGGGCGTCTCGAGGTTGCAGATCGCCAGGTCAGCACCTTCGACGAACGGCTTGGCCCCGGCGAGCAGCGGCCGGTAGTCCAACCCGTGGCTGGCCTGGCCCGGGTTCGCCGCGCCGTCCCTGGCTGCCTGGTCGGTGACCCCTGAGTGCAGCAGGACGTCGCCGGTGAGGGCGATGGTCACGGTCGAGCCGTCCTTGGCCGGTGTGGCTGGGGCTGGTGCGGGCGTCGGTGTGGTTCCGCCCGGTGCGGGGGCCGGCGTGCCCGCGTTCGAGGCGGCCGGCTTCGCGACGACGGTCGCCGAGGCGGTGGGGGACCCTCCAGCCAGGGTCGCCGGCGCTCCCGCTCCGGTGCAGGCAGACAGGGTGAGGGACAGGCCGGCGGCTAGCGCCGTGCCGAGGGAGAGAGGGCCCCGTAAGGTCACGGCTCCGAGACTAAGCCACGCTCGCGGCATACCGGGGGCTTCCGGGTGTGACACGAACCGGGGGTGACGCGCCCCCGCCAGAGGCCTGCCGCGGGAGGGGTATGCCGCGCGCCTCAGGCAACCGGTTTCGTGGGGTGGCGCCGGTGTCCGTATACTCGGTGCCCGCGCCTCGGCTGGGGCGCACGCCGCCTTAGCTCAGTCGGCAGAGCGATTCACTCGTAATGAATAGGTCTGGGGTTCGATTCCCCAAGGCGGCTCAGACAACGCCCTCCGGATTGCCGGAGGGCGTTGCTGCTTTCGCGCTCGCCGCTCGCCCCGGCTTGCGTCATGCCAACCGCGACGTATGCCGCGCGTCTGGCATGACGCAACTCGCTCGCCTCGCCTCGCGGCCGGCTCACATGCCTGGAGGGCGGATAGAAGCGACAGGGATGAACAGGGTTGTCGGGTCGCCGGGGAACGGCTGCAGACCGTGGTGGAGGTAGAACGCGACCGCGGCGTCATCGATTGCGTGGACAAGCATTGCCTTGACCCCGACGATGCTGGCCGTTGTCGCCACCCGGAGAGCGGCGTCACGCAGCAGCGAGGCGCCGACTCCGCGGCCAGCATGTCGCCGGTCGACCGCCAAGCGGCCGAGGAGGATGACGGGGATCGGGTCGGGCATGTTGCGTCGCAGGCCGGTGGGGGCCCCAACCTGCGCAACGGAGGATGCGGCCAGGGCGTAGTAGCCCACGACGAGCCCGTCGCAGATGGTGACGAAGGTTCGGGATGCGCCGCTGTCCTGGTTACGCACGGCGCGACTGACCAGCCAGCGATTCAGTGCGTCGTTCCCGCTGTCGAAGCCAGCCAGATCGTGGGTTGGTTGCAGGGGCTCAGGCGGCGTGTAGCGACTCACTCGTCCCACACGGGCGGTCGGGCGATGAGGGCGGCGAAGCGATCTGAGGTCACCGGTTGGTCGAGCGCGTTGACGAACTCGCTCCAGACCTGCTCGTCGACCTCGAAGACCGCGCGCGAGCCAAGGACGTCCTCCGCCCGCGCCAGGATGGCGGCGACGCTGAACTCGGTGAGGGTGCTCCCGGTGGCGGTGGCCGCTGCTTCGAGTGCCTTGCGTTGCGAGCGAGTCAGGCGCAGGGCGAGGCGTTCGTCCTTGGCAGTGGTGCTCATCGGCCCAGTGTACGCCTCTAAGGCGTACGGCCGAGTTCCCGGATTCCCCAACCTCAAGCGCGATATATTGCAGCACCAGACGCGCCCCTGGCCCCCGAAACGAGCGGTCGGTCGCTCCACTCCCGAGGAGTCGTCATGAAGCTGCACGAGTTCCCGCGCCACCCGCTCACCTTCGG
>Ga0208938_1002179_pt1 | contig 10579 bp, 9 predicted proteins | sample AD_UKC125_MetaG_FD_184434 | JGI IMG/M metagenome (GOLD analysis project Ga0208938, IMG submission 184434) | Active sludge microbial communities of municipal wastewater-treating anaerobic digesters from USA - AD_UKC125_MetaG (SPAdes) (version 2) | ecosystem: Engineered > Bioreactor > Anaerobic >... | reverse complement strand
TTCGGCGAGGACGGCGAGATCCTCAGCCGCGGGCCTGATCTGTGCGTCGGCTACACCGATCCGGAGACCACCGCCCGCGCCTTCGACGACGACGGCTGGTATCACACCGGCGACATCGGCATCCTCGACGAGGACGGCTACCTCACCATCACCGACCGCAAGTCCGACATCATCATCCGCGGCGGCGAGAACATCAGCGCCCTGGAGGTGGAGGAAACCCTGCTCGGCATGCCGGCCGTCGCCGAGGCCGTCGCCGTCGCCGCACCCGACGCACGCCTGGGCGAGCATGTGGCGGCGATACTGCGCCTCCGCCCCGGTTTCGATCTGCCGAGCATCCACGAGGTGCAGCAGCACTTCGCGGCCGCAGGGCTGGCCAAGCAGAAGTGGCCGGAGGAGTTGCGCCGCGTCGACGAGTTGCCGCGTACCGCGAGCGGCAAGGTTCAGAAGTTCAAGGTCCGGCAGGACATTGCCACATCTCATTTATGAGAATATGATTCTCATAGACTGCAAAGGAGAGTTTCATGCCCGTTAAGGAACTGCCGTACCCGCTGTTCGACGCGGACAATCACCTGTACGAGACCCCGGAGGCGCTGACCAAGTTCCTCCCCGATCGGTACAAGCGTGCGATCCAGTACGTTCAGGTGAACGGCCGTACCAAGATCGCCGTCCGCGGTCAGATCAGCGACTACATCCCCAACCCCACCTTCGACGTGGTCGCCCGGCCCGGTTCGATGGAGGACTACTTCAAGAACGGCAACCCCGAAGGCAAGTCCAAGCGCGAGATCTTCGGTGAGTCGATGAAGTCCATCCCCGCGTTCCGCGAGCCGCAGGCCCGACTGGAATTGATGGACGAGCTCGGCGTCGACCGCTCGCTGATGTTCCCCACCCTGGCGAGCCTGGTCGAGGAACGGATGCGCGACGATCCCGAGACAATTCACGCCGTCGTGCATGCGCTCAACGAGTGGCTGTACGAGACTTGGGGATTCAACTACAAGGACCGCATCTTCACCGTTCCGGTGATCAGCCTGCCCATCCTGGACAAGGCCCTCGAAGAGCTTGAGTGGTGCGTGGAACGCGGCGCGAAGTCCATCCTGGTGCGCCCGGCCCCGGTTCCCGGTTTCCGTGGTCCCCGTTCGTTCGCGCTGCCCGAGTTCGACCCGTTCTGGAAGCGTGTCACCGAACTCGACATCCTCGTCTCGCAGCATTCGTCCGACAGCGGATACGCCCGATTCGATTCGGAGTGGGAGGGTTCGGATGGCGAGATGCTTCCGTTCCAGACCAACGCCTTCCGGATGGTCAACGAGTGGCGCCCCGTGCAGGACACGGTGTCCTCGTGGGTGTGCCATGGCGCGCTGTTCCGGCACCCCGACCTCAAGATCGCCGTCATCGAGAGCGGCGCGAGCTGGCTCAAGCCACTGATGGAGATGCTCGCCGACACCTACAAGAAGGCCCCCGAGGGCTTCGGCATGAACGATCCGCTCGAGGCGATCCGCCGCAGCATCTCGGTGAGCCCGTTCTACGAGGAGGGCGTCACCGACCTGATCGACCTGATCGGCGTCGACCGCGTGCTCTTCGGGTCCGACTACCCGCACCCCGAGGGCCTGGCCGAACCCACTCATTTCGCCGACATGCTCGGTCACCTGTCCGAAGAGGATCAGGCAAAGATCATGGGCGGCAACCTCGCCCGTCTCCTCAACCTCTGAGAACGGCAATTCTCGATCCCTGAGGTTCTGCTGTCGGGCGGTTTGCGAGCGAGCCTGCAACACGCCGAGGGGGACGGCGACCACAAGCAAGACGCACTCTGTCCGGAACCACAACAGTGGTTCCGGACAGAGTTTTGTCACCGCGGGCCGAAACGGCTAGGTCACGGCGCCGGCGACCTTGAACTCGACGATCCGGTCCCAGTCGAATCCGAGCTCTTCCAGAATCATGTCGGTATGTTCGGCAAACCCGGGCGCGGCGGCGGATTCATTCCTGCTCACGTCGAATTGCACAGGGCTCGATACCAATTCGATGTCGCCGACCTCGATGATGTAGTCATTGGCCCGCACCTGGTCGTCGGCACCGACCTGCAGCGAGTCCTGCACCGGCGCCCACGGCCCCGACAGGGTCGCGAACCGTTTGGTCCAGTCGGCCAGCGTCCGGGAACCGATCACCTCGCGCAGGATCTCCACCGCCGCGACCGTGTTCTCCATGATCGAGGCGTTGTCGGCGAACCTCGGGTCATCGATCAGGTCGGGGCGTTCGATGTGCTCGCACACGTCGCGCCAGAATTTGCCGGGCTGCAACATCACCAGCGACAGGAACCGGTTATCGGCGGTCCGGTACAGGCCCGAGAGCGGATTGCGCACCGCCCCGTGTTCGCCCGGTGTGGGTGCGACGAGCGGCTTGTCGCAGTACAGCGACAGCCCGATCTGGTGTCCCATCGACCACAGCCCACTGCCCAGCAGCGACACGTCCACGACCGACCCCTCGCCGGTGCGTTCGCGCCGCACCAGTGCGGCGGCGATCCCGCCGGCCAGGTTGGTGCCGGAGATGGTGTCACCGAATGCCGGTCCGGGCGGCGAGACGATGCCGGGTGAGTCCGGCGGCGTCATCGATGCCGCGATCCCGCCTCGCGACCAGAACGCGGTCATGTCGTATCCGCCACGATCGGACTCGACCCCACGCGGACCGAGCGCACTGCCGCGGGCGTAGACGATGGTGGGGTTGATCGCCCTGATGTCATCGACATCGATCCCGAACTTGCCGCGCGGACCGGGCAGGAAACTGGTCAAGAACACGTCGGCGGTCTTGGTGAGTGCGTACAGCACCTCCCGGCCTTCGGGTTTGGACATGTCCACCCCGATACTGCGTTTTCCCCGATTCGCATGTTCCACATTGGGATTGGTGTCACCGTCGACGACGAACGTGCCGGTCTGGCGCAGCCCGCGCTGCGGGTCACCGTTGACCGCGTGCTCCACCTTGATGACCTCGGCACCCCATTCGGCGAGCACCGCACCGGCCGACGGCACGAATCCGTACATGGCGACTTCGAGAACCCGGAACCCTTCGAGTGGTTTCATCGGCTATCCCTACCCTTTCACCGTGGCCGCGTACGCCTTGATCTCCAAGAACTCCTCCAGCCCCGCCACGCCCATCTCCCGGCCGATACCGGATTGCTTGTAGCCGCCAAATGGCACGTCCGGGGTGAAGTAGTTTCCGCCGTTGATGCTGAAAGTTCCCGTACGGATGCGCCTTCCGATCGCCAGCGCCCGATCGTCATCGGCCGACAGGACACCCCCGGACAATCCGTACCTGGAGTTGTTGGCGATGCGCACCGCGTCATCATCGTCGTCATAGGGGATCAGCACGAGTACCGGACCGAACACCTCCTCCTGCGCGATCTCACTGTCCGGATCGACATCGGCCAGCAGTGTCGCACTGTAGAAGAAGCCCGGGTCGATCCTGCTGCCACCGCGCACGAGACGCGCACCGTCGGCGACGGCACGCTGCACCATCCCGTCGACCTTGTCGCGCTGCTTCTCGCTGATGAGTGGTCCCATATAGGTTTTCGTATCACCCGGATCGCCCACGGCGACATGGTCGAGCATTCCGGCCACCATCTCGGCGATCTGGTCGTGCTGGGCTCGCGGCACCAGTAGCCGGGTGGTAAGCGCACAGCCCTGACCGGCGTGGGTGCAGATGGTGAAGGCCCCGAACATGGCGGCCTGCTGCAGATCCGCGTCGTCGAGCACGATCAATGCCGACTTGCCACCCAGTTCGAGAAACACCCGCTTGAGTGAATCCGCGGCGGCGGCCATGATCTGTTTGCCGACCGGCGTGGATCCGGTGAAGGTCACCACGTCCACCTCGGGGTGGGTGGTGAGCAGCCTGCCCACCTCGACGGACTGACCGGAGATGATGTTGACCACGCCCGCCGGGATATCGGTGTGCTCGGCGATGAGTTCCCCGAGCGCGAGGGTGATCAGCGGCGTGTCGGGGGCCGCCTTGAGCACCACGGTGCAGCCGGCGGCCAACGCCGGCGCGAGCTTGGCCAGGGCGAGCTGATTCGGGTAGTTGTAGGCGATGATGGCCGACACCACGCCGGCCGCTTCCTTTTCCACCCAGCGACGATTCTCCTGGCCGCGTACCTCGATGCTGGCCAGTTCCTCGGTGAAGGCGTATCCGTCGAGCAGTCCGGCGTAGTACTCGACGATCCCGATGGGCGCGTCGAGCTGATTGCCGTAGGTCAGATTCCGGGTGGCGCCGACCTCGGCGATGGTCAGCTCGCGCAGGTCATCGGCGTGCTCGCGCAGGACTGCGGCGAGCTGGGTGATGCAGCGCCTGCGCAGCTCGACGTCGGTGGCCCAGCCGCTGTTGTCGAAGGCCTCGCGGGCGGCCAGCACTGCCCGCCCGGCCTCGGAGACCCCGCCGTCGGGGGCGGTGCCGAGCACCTGTCCGGTGGCCGGGTTGATCGATTCGTAGTTCCGGTCGGCCCCGACCAGTTCCCCGCCGATCAGCATCCGCTTGTGCACACCGGCGGCCGCCGGATTGTCGGCGTCGCGTTCGATGGTCTCTTGGCTCATCCCTGACTCCGTTCGGAAATATCATTCTCACTTGTGGCATATGCCACATCCGTAATCTGGCACTGTATCAGCCCGCCGGAGACGGCGACAGCGCCTCAACGGTTCGAACGATTCCGACATTTCGTACAGATCAAACCGGACGGATCAGCTGAAAGCGGTTGCCTACTCGCAGCAAACGAGAGTACGGTTCTCATTCATAGGAAGGGAGATTCTTGTGATCGACACAACAGCCCTCACGCCCTCGATGGGTGTGCAAGTACATGGGGTCGACAGCCTCGACGACGACGCGGTCATCGCGGCCTGCCTCGAAGCGCTCAAGTGGCGCGGCGTCCTGCTGATCCGCGGACTCCAACTCGACGAGGCGGCGCAGGTCGCGTTCAGCAAGAAGCTCGGCCCCGTGCTGGCCCCGGCGGGCAAGGAGATCTTCACCGTCTCCCTCGACCCGTCCAAGTCCCGGTCGGCCGAGTACCTCAAGGGCACATTCCACTGGCATATCGACGACACCACCAACGACATCCCGGCCAAGGCGACGATGCTCGCCTGCAAGCACGCCGCGATGGTAGGCGGCGGAACAGAATTCGCCAGCACCTACGCCGCCTACGAGAACCTGCCCGAACACGACCGCAAACGCTACGAGGGCCTGCGTGTACTGCACAGTTTCGAGGCATCGCAGCGCCTGGTCAACCCGGACCCCACCGACGAGCAACTGGCCGCCTGGCGCAGTCTGCCCACCCACGAGACCTCACTGGTGTGGAACCGCAAGGACGGACGGCGCTCGCTGGTACTGGGTGCCACCGCCGACCACATCGTCGGCATCCCCGAGTCCGAAAGCCGCGAGATCCTCGATGAGTTGCTCGCGTGGTCGACCCAGGAGCGCTTCTCCTACACCCATGAGTGGCAACAGGGCGACGTGGTCATCTGGGACAACACCGGAATGCTGCACCGCGCACTGCCTTACGACCCGTCGTCGGAACGTCTGATGCATCGCACGACGATCGCCGGCGACGAGGCGTGGTGCTGAGGCGATGAAGAATGCCGTTGTGACGGGCGGCGGCTCCGGCATCGGGGCCGCCGTCGCCGAACGCCTCCGCAGCGAGGGCTACCACGTCGCCACCATCGACCTGACCCCCTCACCCGACGACCCACTGGCCAAGGCCGCCGACGTCACCGACCCCGTGCGGCTCGCCGCGGCGTTCTCGGCGATCCGGGAACAGTTGGGCCCCATCACGATTCTGGTGAACGCGGCGGGGCTCGACGGATTCAGCAAGTTCTCCGACATCGATTTCGACTCCTGGCGCAAGGTGATCGACGTCAACCTCAACGGCGTCTACCACACGGTGCAGGCGGTCCTGCCCGACATGGTCGAGGCCGGATGGGGCCGGATCGTCAACATCTCCTCCTCGAGCGCGCATTCCGGCCAGCCGTTCATGGCGCACTACGTGGCGGCCAAATCGGCGGTCAACGGACTCACCAAGGCACTGGCACTGGAGTTGGGGCCCAAGGGAATCACCGTTAACGCGGTGCCACCCGGCTTCATCGACACCCCGATGCTGCGCAACGCCGAGAATCAGAAGAACCTCGGCGGCACCGTCGAAGACCACATCAAGCGCACCCCGGTACGCCGGGTTGGCCGCCCGCAGGACATCGCCGCCGCGTGCGCCTTCCTCATCTCCGAGGACGCCGGCTACGTCACCGGCCAGATCCTGGGCGTCAACGGCGGCCGTAACACCTAAGAAAGGCAACACATCATGGGACGTGTAGAAGGCAAGGTAGCTTTTGTCACCGGCGCCGCACGCGGCCAAGGCCGCAGCCACGCGGTACGGCTGGCCGAGGAAGGCGCCGACATCATCGCCGTCGACCTCTGCAAGAACATCGACTCGATGGGCTATCCGATGGCCACCCCGGAGGACCTGGAAGAGACCGCCCGACTAATCGAGAAGGAGGGACGCCGGGTCATCACGGCGGTGGCCGATGTCCGCGACGCCGAAGGACTGCGTGCGGCCGTCGAACGCGGCATCAACGAACTCGGCAAGCTCGATGTGGTGGTGGCCCAGGCCGGTGTGGCCGGTATGAAGGGCGACCCGCCCACGCAGGCGTGGTGCGATGTGATCGACACCAATCTCATCGGCACGATCAACGCGGTACAGGTGGCGTTGCCGCACCTGTCCGAGGGTGCCTCGATTATCGCGACCGGCTCGCTCGCGGCGATGATGGACATCAGCAAGGTCGATCAGCCCGGCAAGGATCTCGGCGGTGTCGCGTACGTGTTCTCCAAGCGCACGCTGTCCAACTACATCCACGAGCTGGCCACCCATATCGCCCCGCAGGGCATCCGCGCCAATGTCATTCACCCCACCAACTGCAACACCGACATGTTGCAGAGTGAGCCGATGTACCGCTCGTTCCGGCCCGATCTGGAGGCACCCACCCGTGAGGACGCCACCCCCGCCTTCTACGTCCAGCAGGCGATGCGCGTGCCGTGGGTCGAGCCCGGTGACATCAGCAACATGGTGTTGTTCCTCGCCTCCGATGAATCCCGATACGTCACCGGCATGCAGATGCGTGTCGACGCCGGTGGCTACCTCAAGTGGTACGACTACCGCGTATAGGAGCTCCCGCATGCTGAAGGTGAACCCATGTGGAAAGTGAACCCATGTTGAAAGTAAATGTCGACGGGTCCCGTTGCCAGGGACACACCATCTGCGCCATGGTCGCCCCGGAGAGTTTCGAACTCGACGAGATCGACGGCCACTCCACTCCGGTCAACGCCGAGGTGCCGCCCGAACACGCCGACGAGGTCCGCGAGGCTGTGCGCTCATGCCCGGAACAGGCGATTTCCATCATCGAAGAATGAGGAGACCACCACCATGACCACCGAAACCACGGCGTCCGTCGATTCCGGCAGCGACGCCGCGACCGACGACGATGCGCGCAAGGAGAAGCGGTACTCCTTCGAACGGCATTCACCCGAGTACCGTGAGAATTTCCTGGACACCACGCGGGAGATGCAGGAGCAGTGTCCCGTCGCCTGGAGCGACACCTACGGCGGGCACTGGGTGGCCGCGAGCAGCGACGCGGTCTTTGAGCTGGCCCGTTGCCCGTACGTGTCCAACGATCATGATGTTCGCGGACAACGCAAGGGCTACAAGGGGATCAACGTCCCCACCGCCGAGCGGGCATCGGGGGTGCGGGGCGGCATCCTGGAGATGGACGAGCCCGAGCACAGCTTCTTCCGGTCGATCCTCAATCCGTACCTGTCCCCGGCCGCGGTCAAGCGCTGGGTACCGTTCATCGACAAGGTCGTACACGCCTGCATCGACGAGAAGATCGAGTCGGGCCGTATCGATTTCGTCGACGATCTCGCCAACATCGTTCCCGCGGTGCTGACCCTGGCGATGCTGGGCATACCCGTCGAGAAGTGGACCATCTACAACGAACCGGTCCACGCGGCTGTGTACACGCCGCCGGACTCACCGGACGCCCCGCGGGTGGCCGAACTGCACCGGCAGCTCGGTATCGACCTGATCACCAATCTCTTCGAGATCCGCGCGAATCCGCGTCCCGGCCTCATCAATGCCGTCGCCAATGCCGCCATCGACGGCGGCGCCCCCGACGACATGGAGTTGCTGGGCATCCTCAGCCTCGTGATCGGCGGCGGATTCGACACCACCACAGCGCTCACAGCCCATGCGCTGGAATGGCTTTCGGACAATACCGACCAACGCGCACGCCTGAGCGTCGAACGCGACACCCTGATCAATCCCGCCACCGAGGAGTTTCTGCGCTATTTCACCCCCGCTGCGGGTGACGGTCGCACCATCGCCGAGGACTGCGAGGTCGCCGACACCGAGTTCCGTGAGGGCGAACGGCTGTGGCTCTCGTGGGCGATGGCCAACCGGGATCCCAGCCTGTTTCCCGAGCCCAACACCATCGACATGGAGCGAAAAGGCAACCGGCATTTCAGCTCCGGACTCGGCGTACACCGCTGCATCGGCTCGAACGTGGCGCGCACCGTGTTCAAGCGAATGCTGGTCGCGGTGTTCGACCGGATGCCGGACTATGTGTGCGACCCCGAGGGAACCGTGCACTACGACTCGATCGGCGTGATCCAGGGGATGCGGCACCTTCCCGCCACCTTCGCCCCCGGCCCACGCACCCACAAGCCACTGGCCGACACCCTGGTGGAACTGCAGCAGATGGTCGAGGACGAGCGGCTGGCCGAACCATTGTCGATCGCCCGCAAACGTGAGTCGGACGCCGCACCCTCCGACTGAGCCACACGAAGCCCCACCACCGCGCACCTCAACCGCGGAACCCACGTCAACCGCGGAAGCACCGACGGCCCGACACACAGTAAGGACACTCCCATGACGACGGTCGGTTTCATCGGGCTCGGCAGTCAGGGCGGGCCGATGGCCCGGCGCATCGTCGAGGCCGGCATCGACACCGTGCTGTGGGCGCGGCGCCCACAAACCCTGGAGCCGTTCGCCGACACGGCGGCCAAGACCGCCGGGTCTCCGGCGGAGCTGGGTGCGGCAGGCGACATCGTCTGCCTGTGCGTGGTGGGCGATGACGATGTACGGTCGGTCGCCACCGGCCCGGACGGGGTGCTGGCCGGTATGCGCGAGGGCACGGTTCTGGTGGTGCACAGCACTGTTCACCCCGACACCTGCGCGGGGCTGGCCGCCGAGGCGGCCGGACGCCGGGTGTCGGTGGTGGACGCGCCGGTCAGCGGCGGTGGCCGGGCAGCCCAGGCGGGCGCCCTGCTGGTGATGGTGGGCGGCGACGACGAACCGGTGACCGAATGTCTGCCCGTGTTCGGCACCTACGGCGATCCGGTGGTGCATCTGGGGCCGCTCGGCTCCGGACAGGTCACCAAACTCCTCAACAACCTGCTGTTCACCGCCAATCTCGCCACCTCGGCCGACACACTCGCACTCGGCAGATCCCTCGGGGTGGACGCCGAGCGCCTGGCACAGGTGATCACCGCGGGCTCGGCGAACAGTTTCGCTCTCGAACGGGTCGCATCGGCGGGCGGCAGCCTCGACCGGATCGCCGGTCACGCGGGGAACGTACTGCTCAAGGACGTCGGCCTTATCGACGGGATCGTCTCGGGTGCACACGTGCACAGCGCGGTGGTGCAGGCGACCGCACACGCCACCTTGAGACTGATGGGTCTCGAACGATGAGCCGGATCGGGCTGATCGGGGCCGGCCGCATGGGACTGCCCATCGCCCGGATCCTGGTCGGCGCAGGGCATGAGGTGACGGGGTGGGCCCGCTCCGAAGAGTCCCGGAACCGCCTGCGCGAGGTGGGTGCCCGGCCTGCTTCCGACATCGGCGACCTCGTCCGCGCGGGGACCGACGTGATCCTGGTCGTGGTGCTCACCGACGATCAGGTGCGTGAGGTCTGTCTGACCGGACCACTCCCCGAGCAGATCGCACCGGGCACCACACTGGTCATCCACACCACCGGCAGCCCCCGCACCACCCAGGACATCGCCGCTTTCCTGCACCCGCGTGATGTCACGGTGATCGACGCCGCGGTCAGCGGTGGACCGCACAACATCGCGGCCGGCGATCTCACCCTGTTCGTCGGCGGTCCGCCCGGAGTCCTGGCGTCGATCTCACCGATTTTGAGCGCCTACGCCGATCCGATCATCCACGCGGGTGCGGCCGGCGCCGGACAGTGCGTGAAGCTGGTCAATAACGCGCTGTTCACCGCCCAGATCGGCGCTGTCCGTGCGGCCGTCGAGCTCGGTGAGCAGCTCGGCATCGACGAGTCGGCACTGTTGTCGGCACTTCCGCACGCCAGTTCGGACAGTCGTGCACTGGCCGGTGCGGCCCGCCGCGGATCGGTCGGCGCGTTCGTCGACAGCATCGCCGAGTTCGTCGGCAAGGACATCACCACGGTCCGTGCGGTGGCGGACGGACTTGGCGCCGACCTGGGCGTACTCGACCCGCTGATCGCCTACGGCCTGAACCCACCCACCGGTCCTGACGTCGCAGCCG
>Ga0208938_1002178_pt1 | contig 10584 bp, 7 predicted proteins | sample AD_UKC125_MetaG_FD_184434 | JGI IMG/M metagenome (GOLD analysis project Ga0208938, IMG submission 184434) | Active sludge microbial communities of municipal wastewater-treating anaerobic digesters from USA - AD_UKC125_MetaG (SPAdes) (version 2) | ecosystem: Engineered > Bioreactor > Anaerobic >... | reverse complement strand
CCGAGAACAAAGAGCTTGCCGGATGGTTGCTGGCTTTCATGCAAGACAAGATACAACAAAACAAGAGCTGGTCTATAAAGAATGATATTCAGGAACTTGCTTCGGAATTGTTTAACGAAAAATACCGCTTATTCTCGCAAAGCGACCGCGAACGGATTCATGACAAGAAACATCTCGAATCGTATCGTCAGAAGCTGATTAAGATAGTACGTGCGTTCGAGGATGAACTGAAAGCGATAGGGGAGAAGGGGGTGAATCTGATGGAGCAGTTCGGTTTGCATTATTCCGACTTTAAATGGGGAAAAAATTCGCCTTTTTCGCATTTTGTTAAATGGGCAAACAGCGAAGTGAAAGAACCTTCTGCCACGTTTATCAAACTTGGCGATAATCCCGAAAACTGGACTACGAAAAACACGCCTTCCGAAAAGAAATCGCTTATCGAGGCGGCTTATATCGATGGATTGAATTCCTGCGTGAAAGAGGCAGTATGTCTTTTCAATGATTACCTTTTTTACTTTTCGGCCAAAACCATTCTCACCTATTATTATACATTGGGTATTCTCAACGATATTCGAAACCGGCTGACGAAACAACAGCGCGAAACCGGCATATTGTTTCTTTCGGATGTTACCGAGTTGCTCAACAAGATGATCGACGACAGCGATACGCCTTTCATTTACGAAAAAACAGGCACATTGCTTAAACATTATATGATCGACGAATTTCAGGATACGTCTATTATGCAGTGGCAGAATTTTCGTCCGTTGATGCAAGAAAGCCTTGCCGCTGGTAATTTCAATCTCGTGGTTGGGGATGTAAAACAGAGCATTTATCGGTGGCGTAATTCCGATTGGCGTTTGCTCGAAGAGCGAATTGTGCACGATTTTGGGTCGGAAAATGTTTGTATGCATTCGCTTGATACCAACTGGCGAAGCGATGCAAAAATTGTGTATTTCAACAATTCGCTTTTTCGTAGTGCTGCTGCACTTTTGCAGAACGACTACAACCGTTCGTTGGATGAGATGCCCGAAAGTGATTTTGTGCTTTATGTACAGAAAAAAATAACGGAAGTCTATACGCACGTTTGTCAACAAGTTCCTCCCCATAAAAACCCGAAAGAAGGATTTGTGCGTCTTACTTTTCTGAATACCGAAGATAGGGACGACCATTGGAGATCGCAGGCATTGGCTCGGCTTCCGAAGGAGATTGAATCGCTGCAGGATCAGGGTTTTGCGTTAAAGGATATCGCTATCCTGGTGCGTACCAATGCTGAAGCGGTTGAAGTTGCCGAGACGTTGCTTGCCTATGCCGATGCACATCATGATTCGGGATACCGTTACGACATCATTTCCAACGAGGCGCTTCTGATTGGTAATGCTCAGAGTGTAAAGGCTATGGTGGCACTGCTGCGTTATTTTCAAAACAAGGACGACCGTACCGGGCGATTTCTTGCCGTTTACGAATTTTACCGTTTTCATCGGAAATATTTTCCCGATGGGGCGCTGCAGGCCGCTTTCGCCAATGGCGATATAGATTTCCCGCAAGAGATGAGCGAACGCATCGAGCAGTTGAGTTCGCTTCCTCTGTACGAAATGGTAGAGGCATTTTTTGCCTTATCGGATGATGCACTCGATGAGAAAGAGAATGCCTATGTGCAGGCATTTCTGGATATCGTGCTGAAGTTCAGTACCGATGCTTCGTCGGATGTGAACAGTTTCCTGGAGTGGTGGGATGATAAGGGATATAAGAAAGCCCTTTTCTCGCCCGATGATCAGGATGCCATCCGACTGCTTACCATTCATAAATCCAAAGGATTGGGTTTTGGTGCGGTCATCATGCCTTTTGTTGATTGGGAAGTGGATCATAATCCCAACCATACTACGATCATTTGGTGTCGTCCCAAGATGTCGCCTTTCGACGAGCTGAGTGTTGTTCCGTTACGCTATTCGAGTGGTCTTAAAAATACCATTTTCAGGGAAGATTATTTAGAGGAAAAGCTCTTTGCGTACATTGATAACCTGAATCTGCTGTATGTGGCTTTTACACGTGCAAAGCATCGGATTATTGCTTTTGCTCCTAAACCGAAAGATAAAAAGAAAAAGGACGAGATATCAGTAAAAAGTGTAGCCGATCTGTTGTGGTTGAGCGTGACTGAAGAAGATGTTTTCGATGCCGGCGTCGAGAAAAATGGGTTGACAATTGCATTGAACGATTATTTTAGGTTGGAAGAGGAGAACGGTATAGTTGAATTTGGAACCCCCGACCCGCTTACTTTATCTTCAACGAAAGCGGTTGCAACCACCTATAAGACCGGCAAGTGGCAGTCGGTTCCGTTTTCCGATCGGCTGAGACTCCGCTTAAACAGTATCGGCTATTTTACCGACGATGGCAGCCGTAATTACGGCATGCTGATGCATGAGATCATCGGCCGGGTAGAAACATTGGATGATTTGGATAAAGCTGTGGAGAAGAAATATCTCGCCGGCGAGATTACCGAAGAAAAGAAAAAAGAACTTCTTGTTTCGCTTCGGGAGTGGTTGTCAATTCCGGAAGTAAAAGAGTGGTATTCGGGTAAATATCGAATGCTGAACGAAACGCAAGTGTTGCATCCTGCTTTTGGTTTTAGTCGCCCCGACAGGGTAATGATTGGCGACGATGAGGTGATTGTGGTCGATTATAAGTTCGGAGAAGCGGAGGAGTCGAGGTACCTTCGTCAAGTGCGTCGTTATGTGCAGTACATTCAAGAAATGGGCTACGACAATGTATCGGGATACGTTTTTTATGTTCGGCTGAAAAAAGTTGTAAAAGTAAACGGTTAATTTATTCCCCGTCGTTTTTTAAATTGCGGATGGACGAGTTGTATTTGTTTTGAAATAATTATAGAAAAATAAGGCCTGATATTTTATGGCATTTCCCCAATAATCCCAATTGTGCACACCGGGGCGGGAGATGAAGTCGTGAGGAATGTTTCGGTAAAGAAGTTCTTCATGCAGTTTTTTATTGACTTCATAAAAGAAGTCTTCTGTTCCGCAATCGATGATAAGTTTAAGCGAATTGGGGGTGAGTAGATGCAACAGCCCTATCACGGTGTTCTGTTCCCATCGTTCGGGATGTTCACTTTGTTTTCCTAATCGTTTTGCCAGATCCCAATTGTTAGGGAAGGGCCTGATATCTACCCCTCCGCTCATGCTGCCGGCTGCACCGAAGATATTCTGATGTCGGAATGCCAAGTATAATGCGCCATGACCTCCCATACTCAATCCGGTAATGGCTCTGCCTGATCGTGAGGGGATAGTTTTATAGTTTTTGTCAATCCAATTGACTAGTTCGGCAGCGATGTAGGTTTCATATTGAAATTCGGGGTCAATCGGGCTGTCGAGATACCAACTTCCATACGCACCGTCGGGACAAACGATTATCATATCGTAAAGGTCGGCAAGGTCTTTTATGGCAGGTACTTTGGTTAACCAGCCGTCGTATCGGTCGCTATAACCGTGAAGAAGATAAAGTACAGGAAAGGGTTCATGATGAGAATATGAGTCGGGTGTAATTACCACGGCTTTTATGTCTTTTTGCATTTTTTGGCTGTGTGTAACAACGGTATCGACTTTTGCTGCTTGGATGCCGGAGTGCACCAAAAAGAACAGGGAAAAAAAGTAAACAATTCTCGATTTCATATTTTCTTTGTTTTGTTTCCGTCGCAGCCCCATTTTAGGTAAACGGCACCCCATGTGAATCCGGTGCCGAAAGCCGTCAGGATAATATTATTACATTGCGGCAGCAGCAGCATTCCCAAAAAGTGGACACATATTGCAATCTTTATAGTTTACGATAGCCGACATTTTTTCGCCTGCTGCCAGAATCACTTTGTGTAAGGGAAAGATGGTCGGGTGTGCTTTCCGCAATTCCGGTAATAACCGCATTCATTTCGATTTGTTGTTGATGTGATAAGAAAAAAAAGTCCCTTGAAAGCACACGTTTCTTGGGATTTTTTTTCTTAAACTTTGTTTTGGGAAAATTTATATTGTCGTTCCTTTTTCAATAGCAAGTTTTCCTCTGTAGTAGCCACATTCGTTACATACCCTATGATAAATGTGCCACGCACCACAGTTGGGACAAATTGCCAAAGTAGGCATTTTTGCATGATCGTGGGAACGTCTTTTCCCTTGTCTTGCTGATGATTGTCTTCTTTTTGGATGTGCCATTTTTATATTTGTTTATTTAATTAATTGATTATTCGTCTAATTCCAATCCTTTCAGGATATCCCATCGTGGATCGGTTGTTTCTTGTTGGTTTTCTTCGAAATCCGTATCATCTTCGACGAGCGGTTCTTTTTCTTCTTCACTTTCACCTTCCTCTTCTTCTTCGATGGGGATTACGGTGTGTTTCCGAAGTTTTTTAGTCATAGTTCGGTTACATTTTCCGGGTTCATGCACATGTTTTATTGGGATGTTTAACGCAATGAATTCGTACAAGAACCACGCGATATTAATTTCCCCTTCTTCCTCCGGGATGACAACAATTTCGTCACTTTCTTCCGAGTATTCTTTTCCCATTTTTACAATGAGTCGGTTGTGGGTGTCGATTTCCTGATCCATTTCGTCGAGGCAACGATCGCAAGGAATTTGCACTATTCCATGAATATCGAAGTCGAATTCATAGGTTGCTGCAACCTTTCTCACTTTCAGCTCAACTTTCAGCGTTCCTTTTCTCACCTCCTCTTCATCAATTGCATCAAAGAATTTTTTATCCAAGGCAAAGGAATAGGAGTGAACTCCCGGAGAAAAGTTTTTAAGGGATATATTGTATAGACTAAATTTTGCCACGATTGTCTCAAAAAATAAGCGGTGCAAAGATACTATTTTTTCTTTACATAATTTTTATTTTAGCTTTTATTATTATGAGTTTTGGTTACCGCTTGTATTTGGCGGCTGTATCAAGGACAATTTGCTGCATTTGATCGAAATTTTCTTCCATACTCAGTAACAATTTGAATTGAGCAAGCGAACGCACCAGATTGTGATTACCATAGTTTATTTTATAATAGGTGTCGCCATCGAGATAATCGGTAAGGAAACGCACCGTTTGCATGTATGTGAGTAATTTGGCTCCAAAAGCAAGGTTCTCGATTTCCGTGTCGGTAAGAAACTCCGAAGCTTTTTCCAAATAACCTTTTGTGTATGCTTCAAAAATATCCAAATCGATGTTTACGTTGTCGAGATTTCTGTCGTCCTCGGCTCCCGTATTTGCGCCGGTGCGGATGAAATCGCCGAAGTCGGAAAGAACATAGCCGGGCATTACCGTATCCAAGTCTACTACACACAGCACTTGATCGTTGCTGTCGAAAAGAACGTTATTCACTTTGGTGTCGCAATGGTTAATGCGTTTGGGTAGTTTTCCTTCGCGATGGAGCCGTTCGGCGCGACACATATCGTCGGCGCGGGCTTCTATTTCCTTGATCAGATCAGATACCTCCATGACCCGTCCAACTCGGTCTCTTTTTACAGATTCTCGAAATGTTTCCAATCGTGCTTCCATGTTGTGGAAGTTGGGAATGGTTTCGTATAAGGGTTCACCGGGGAGGTCAGACAGCATCCTTTGAAAATCGCCGAATGCTAAACCCGCACGATAGGCCAACTCAGGATTGATATCGTCGTAACTTTTGCTGTCTTTGATAAATAATGTCATTCGCCAGTAATTTCCATCGGGATCTTGGTAGTACAATTTTCCGTCGTGTGTGGGAATTAATGTCAGCACTTTTCGGTCAATGTCTGTTTCCCCTGCTTCTTCCAGTTTTTTACGAATGTGTGAAGTTACACGGAAAATATTGTTTTGTAATTGATCTACATTTTTGAAAATAGAGTGGTTGATCCGTTGCAGAACATATTCGTCGTTGCCGTTGATTACTTTAAACGAATCGTTAATATGACCTGCTCCCAGTGGTTTAATCTCAATCGTATCGATGGGAGTAATAAAATGGGATACAACTTCTGCTAATTTCTGATTGTCTTGCATGGGAATGTATGTTTTTTAATTGTTAAGTATATTATTCCATTTCGAGTAAACCGAAAAATGAAGGAACATGAAAGTTGGGTTCCGGTGTATCGATCGGATTCCAGCTCAGGTAGTGAGGTTCTTCCGTTTTGTCGCCACACTTGTAAAAATTGGCCTTGAGCTTTTTCCCCGAGAGGGAGTTTTCAGCTGAAAATCCCATCGTTTGTTTGGGAATTTCGAGGTACAATGTCCAGTCACTTACTTCTTTTTCCCCTTCGTAGCGGTGCTGTATGGAAGCAAATCTTACGATACTTGCCATTTCATTCGGCGACAATTTTTTTTCTTTTTCACGGGTTTCATGTACAGCTGCCAGTAATACGCCGTTAGCATTACATTCAAAATTCCGGTATGTTTTTTCGTCTTGACGTTGCATGAAAAATTCTACGCAGCTATCTTCCCACACCGGCATGAAGTCTTTATTGTTAACTGTTCTCAAGATCTCTCCTTTCACATGATAAAGCAGATAAAGATAATTGTTATCGTGCGCTGCGCGAACGGCAACGGGCAGATATTTCGGAAAAGTTTCTTTCCAATTGACTTGATCAATTGCGGCTTCAGCACCTGCTTCATTAAGATACTGAATTCGGTCAAAAAGCGTTTCGTAATGCGAAATGTTTTGTAGAGGGACTCTCAGCATTTTCATTTAAGAAAGTTTATATTTAAGCGTGTTCATTTGTTTCAGTTGCACAAAAATAAGCAATTTCAAATAAAAGATGAAACTGTCGTTATGGAACGATTATTTTTTTCTTCGGGCCATTTCTTTTATCACTGTGTTGAGATGATCTTCTTTCAGTAAATTATCTAAGGGAATATGCATGCGGTATCGCCAGTAATGTTTTGGGTTTGCCGGAATGTTGATACGTTCGGCATATGGATCGGGATAACGGAGATTGCCGTCGATCGCCATCCAGTCTTGCCACGGTATGATTACCCACAGCGATGATGATTGAAGGTGCAATTCCAAAATTTCGCGGCACAACTGTGGCGTACATTCATCGGGAGCCTCGCCCTCATGCCCTAGAACATGGTTGTAATAGTACTGCGTTAATTCCTTGTTCTCTTCCCACCATGCCCGTATGGGTGACATATCGTGGGTGGATGTGGTACAAACCGAGAGGTAGGGCAGGTGGTTGAGATCGGCAAAAAGCACGAAAGGTGTTTTCGGCATCCGTTGAATTTCGAGACTCAATATTTGTAATTCCTGCATCACAGTTGGGACGCATTGAGGAACCATTCCCAGGTCTTCGCCGCAAGCCATCATTGATGTGGTGGAGATAAGCGGAGGAAGTTTTTTCATTGCCTGCTCGCGCCAAAATTCATTGTGTTTGTTGTAAAAAAAATCGTCGTAAAGCCGATTGAATGCTTGTTTTACCGAATCATCGAGATAACGATACGAGTAGGTAAATTGTGCTGCAATTCGTGGATGAAATTTGTTTTGTTCCATGCGGTCTTTTACGAACAATACTTCGGTGCACAATTCCATCAGTCCTTTTCTGATCCGATTGTTTTTTACGTCGGTTTTATCCTTAAATAAATTTTTTATTTTCACTTGAGTATTGCAAAACGGCTTCAATTGGTACCGTTCTTTTTCGATGCTGTCCAAATAAAGCCGAATGACTTCCTTTGTGTATGTTCCAAAAAGAACCGGAAGAAAATTTTCGTGGATAAAAGGTTTTACCATTCTCTCTTCATCGAAAGGGATTCCTGCTGCAACGAGTTCTTCGGGAGTGTAGGGAAGGGCAGGACTAAATTGTCCGAGTAATCCTTGAACGGCATCGATAGGTATTTCCCATATACGGAAAAAACCAAGAATGTGATCGATGCGGTATGCATCAAAGTAGTATGCCATTTTTTGAAAACGTCGTTTCCACCATGCATAATTTTCTTTCTCCATGGCATGCCAATTGTAGGTGGGGAAACCCCAGTTTTGTCCGAATACCGAAAAAGCATCGGGTGGGGCACCCATTTGTGCATCTAGATTGAATAATTCGGGATTTGTCCATACATCCACGCTGTGGCGATTGACGCCGATAGGAATATCGCCCTTCAAAGCCACACCCTTTTTGTGGGCATATTCCTTTACTTCGGAAAGCTGGCAATGGAGTAGGTATTGCATAAAACCATAGAAATCGGTTTCTTGCTTAGCTGTTTTATCCTTTTTCAACATGTGCCGGAGTTGCGCTTTATCATAGTGTGCAAATTCTCCCCACTCTTCGAAATGCGTTGTATTGTTTTTATCCCGTAAATAACAAAAGCAGCAATAAGGGAAAAGCCAGGACTCGTTTTCCTTGCAAAATGCGATATATGCTGCTGAATTGAGGATGTTCTCCACTTCCTGATCAAATAAATCGCGGCAGTATTTTAGTTTCAGGTGCAAAGCCTTTTCATAATCGACACTTTTCAGATCGTTTAGTTTTTTTGCTTCCGACAAATATGCTGCCTGTTTTTGGGAATCTTTGAGCGGAAAATCGTTAAGGCCAAGATAAATGGGATGCAGTGCAAAAACGGAAATCGCCGAATAGGGATACGAGTCGCGCCAGGTTTTGGTGGTGGTAGTATCGTTTATCGGCAGAAGCTGGACAATGTGTTGTCCGGTAGTTGCTGCCCAGTCGATCATTTTTTTCAGGTCGTTGAAATCGCCTATTCCATAACTTTCATCCGAACGAAGCGAAAAAACGGGTATGGCAACTCCGCACCCTTTCCACACATAGTAAGCATATCGGAAAGAGATGGCCATTTCGATATACATCACTTCATCTTTCTCTTCCTTTTGAAAATTCGGAAAATTCAGTATGCGATTATCGCCGTCTTCCCACCGGATTGCTTTTTTTGTGGAAGCGTCGATGATGACGAATTTATAGTCCGTTGGAGGATGTATTTTGTCGGCATCCAATACAATCTCCCACTCCCCCTCACCCACATAAGTCAACGGCAGCGCTTTGGCCAAATCCCAATTGCCCAATTCTTCGCTTTCTCCACTGATAACCAGTTGCATGTTTTTCTCCACATAAGGACAAAGCACGTTGAGCAATATATTGCCGTTTTTGTATGTGGATGTGGAATCGTTTTTTTTGTGGGCAAACACGCTTTCGATGAAAACCGATGAATAGAGGTATTGGTGGGCAGGTTTATCTTTCCAGTGATCTTTAATGGAGAATGCTTTTTTGTTTCCGGTTTTTAGCATGCGGCATTTTCCCCATTCGCGGCGAACAGTAGTTTCTCCTTCTCGAATAAAATAGTAATACTCGATCGCTTTTGTTTTTTTCAGTGTAATTTGTGCACCCCAATTGTGGCCGTCTGCTGTGGATAATTCGAGTGCTTTATTTTCATCTCCTTTTCCCAGTTCGGGGATAGATCCGCAGATACATACCTGCTGTCCCCAGCGGGTATAGTATTCTATGTTAAATTTTATACGGATTATCGACATAGATAAATTGTAAATAAATGAATCACAACAAAGCTACATTATTTTTTTGATTCGATGTGCACAATACCGCTGTTTTTTTACTGAGACGACATTGCGATCGATTATAAAATCACGAATGATTTTTTACAGAAAAATAAGAATCATGAGTTGTGCCGTAATCACACGCAGAAACATAACCAACGGATAAACCGTTGCATAACTTACCGCCGGTACATCGTTTCCTGCCACAGCATTCGAATAGGACAAAGCAGGGGGATCGGTCATACTTCCCGAAATCAACCCCATCAATGTAAAATAATTCAACTTAAAACCTTTACGTCCGATAATGCCGACAATAAACAACGGAACCATCGTAATGATTACTCCATACCCTATCCATTTGTAACCACCATTTACTATAGTTTCCACAAACCCTTCGCCGGCGCTAAGCCCCACACAGGCGAGAAATATAGCGATGCCGATTTCGCGCAACATCAGGTTGGCACTCATGGTTGTATAGGTGACAAGTTTAAATTTCGGGCCAAATTTGCTAAGAAGAATAGAAACAATCAATGGCCCTCCGGCAAGGCCGAGTTTGACCGGTTGAGGGATTCCGGGAATCATGAAAGGGATACTACCCAGAAGAACACCCAGAGCGATACCGATAAAAATGGCAACCAGGTTAGGTTCTCTTAACCGCTTCAGCGAATTTCCCAATAGTTGTTCTACGTTGGCAATAGCTCCTTCAGAACCCACCACGGTTACACGGTCTCCCAACTGCAATCGCAATCCTGCATCGGCAACCAAGTCTACTCCTGCTCTGTTGACGCGTGTGATATTTACTCCGTATATATTTCTGAGTTGAAGCTGTCCGATAGACTTGCCGTTGATTTCCGGTTTGGTAATGACGATTCTGCGAGAAACCAATTGAGAATCCAGTTTATCCCACTCACTTTTGCCCATATCGATTCGTTTCCCGATAAAAGCTTCAATGACATCGATGTTTTTTAAATTGGAAACAACCAACACTTTATCGTTTTCGAAAAGACGGGTGTCGGGTCGGGGAATTTCCAAGGTTTCCGTATCGGCATGCAATACACGAGAAATAACGAATTTGCAGTCG
>Ga0208938_1002176_pt1 | contig 10589 bp, 12 predicted proteins | sample AD_UKC125_MetaG_FD_184434 | JGI IMG/M metagenome (GOLD analysis project Ga0208938, IMG submission 184434) | Active sludge microbial communities of municipal wastewater-treating anaerobic digesters from USA - AD_UKC125_MetaG (SPAdes) (version 2) | ecosystem: Engineered > Bioreactor > Anaerobic >... | reverse complement strand
AGATGTCAGCGTCAGCTTCGACGGCTTCAAGGCCATCAACAAGCTGAGCCTGGACATCGCCCCCGGCGAGCTGCGCTGCATCATCGGCCCCAACGGCGCCGGCAAGACCACGATGATGGACATCATCACCGGCAAGACCCGACCCGACTCCGGCACCGTGTACTTCGGCTCCACCATCGACCTGCTGCGCCACAACGAGCCGCAGATCGCCCAGCTCGGCATCGGCCGCAAGTTCCAGAAGCCCACGGTGTTCGAGCAGCTCAGCGTGTTCGAGAACCTGGAGCTCGCGCTCAAGACCCGGAAGGGCGTGGCAGCGTCGATGCGCTTCAGGCTCGATTCAGCCCAGAGCGACCGCGTGGCCGAGCTGCTGCACACCATTCACCTCGCCGACAGCGTTCGCCGCATGGCGGGAACCTTAAGCCACGGCCAGAAGCAGTGGCTGGAGATCGGCATGCTGCTGATGCAGGACCCGAAATTGCTGCTGCTGGACGAGCCCGTGGCCGGCATGACCGACGAGGAAACCGCCCGCACCGCCGAGCTCTTCCTTACGCTCAAGGGCAAGCACAGCCTGATGGTGGTGGAGCACGACATGAGCTTCATCAAGACCATCAGCGAGATCGTCACCGTGCTGTGCGACGGCTCGGTGCTGGCCCAGGGCACTCTGGACCAGGTGCAGGCGGACGAGCGCGTCATCGAAGTCTATCTGGGGAGATGAGCATGAGCCTGTTGAGCGTCAAGGGCGTGAACCAATACTACGGTGGCTCCCACATCCTGCGCGACGTGAGCTTCCAAGCCCGCCAGGGCAAGGTCACCGTGCTGCTGGGCCGCAACGGCGTGGGCAAGACCACGCTTCTGAAATCCCTGATGGGACTGGTCCCCATCAAGACCGGCACCATCGAATTCGATGGCAAGCCCCTGCAGGCCGCCACGCCTTATGAGCGCGCCCGCGCCGGCATCGGCTTCGTGCCCCAAGGGCGCGAGATCTTCGCCCGCCTCACGGTCGAGGAAAACCTGCGCATGGGCCTGGCCTACAAATCCGCCAGCACGCCCATCCCGGCGGAGTTGTACGAGCTGTTCCCGGTGCTCAAGCAGATGCTGCACCGTCGGGGCGGCGACCTCTCCGGCGGGCAGCAGCAGCAGCTGGCCATCGCCCGCGCCCTGGCTGCCGGCCCGAAGCTGCTGATCCTGGACGAGCCCACCGAAGGCATCCAGCCCAGCATCATCAAGGACATCGGCCGCGTCATCCGCATGCTGGCCGACCGCGGCACCATGGCCATCCTGCTGTGCGAGCAGTACTACGACTTTGCGCAGGAACTGGCTGACGACTACCTGGTGATGGAGCGCGGTGAATTCATCGCCCGCGGCCCGGGCAGCGAGATGGAAGACAAGGGCATCCGGCAGCTGGTGGCGATCTGAGGGCCCGGGTGGGGTGGCGTTGATCTGCCCATGCCGGGTGGTCTGCTGCAACCTCGCGCAAACTCGGGCACCATTGCGGGCATGAACGACACCACCCCCTACATCCCCCCCAAAGTCTGGACCCCGCCTGAGAGCAGCGGCGGGCGGTTTGCCAACATCAACCGCCCCGTGGCCGGCGCCACGCACGAGAAGGCACTGCCGGTGGGCCAACACCCGTTGCAGCTGTATTCGCTGGGCACGCCCAATGGCGTCAAGGTCACGGTGATGCTGGAAGAGCTGCTGGCCGCCGGCCACACCGGCGCCGAGTACGACGCCTGGCTGGTCCGCATCAACCAGGGCGAGCAGTTTGGCAGCGGCTTCGTGGCGATTAACCCGAACTCCAAGATTCCGGCGCTGGTGGACCACAGCGGGCCGCAGCCGGTGCGGGTGTTCGAGTCCGGCGCCATCCTGCTGCACCTGGCCGAAAAGTTCGGCGCCTTCGTGCCCACCGAGCTGGCCACGCGTGCGGAATGCATGAGCTGGCTGTTCTGGCAGATGGGCAGCGCGCCCTTCCTGGGCGGCGGCTTCGGCCACTTCTACGCCTACGCCCCGGAAAAAATCCGCTACGCCATCGACCGCTATGCCATGGAAGTCAAGCGCCAGATGGACGTGCTCGACCGCCGCCTGGCCGAGGTGCCCTATGTGGCCGGGAGCGACTACACCATCGCCGACATGGCCATCTGGCCCTGGTACGGCCAGTTGTCCAAGGGCCTGCTTTACGAAGCGGGCGAGTTCCTGCAGGTGCACACCTACACGAACGTGGTGCGCTGGGCCGAGCGCATCTATGAGCGCCCCGCCGTACGCCGCGGCCGCATGGTCAACCGGGTGCAGGGCGACCCCGCCAACCAGCTGCACGAGCGCCACGACGCCAGCGATTTCGATTTGAGGACGCAGGACAAGGTGGCAACCTGACAGCAGGACCTGCGCCCCCGCATTGATGCGGCCTGTCGCGCGCAGCATGAACTGGAGGGGGTGTCGTTCGACGAAGGCCGGTCATCCGGTGCCAGGAATATCCCTGTTTTCCTGCGTGGCGATGTGGCCGGATGGCGGCGCGGATCGATGAAGGCGGGCGGGAGGCAGGCATCATCGTGGCCATCCTGGCGGATAGTCCCGCGCCCGAAAAGCCTGCTGAAGCGGCCCCACAATCGCAGTTCCTGAATTCCGACATCCCATGAACCAGACCCTTGACCGAATGCGGACAGTCGCTGTCCGGGGGCTTGCCCATCTGCGTCATCCGACCCGGCGTGGCGTCGCCCTGGCAGTGGCCGCGGTGCCGGCATTGCTCGTGCTGTACGTGCTGCTGCTGATTCCGTTCACGCCGGGCATCGACGACTTGCGAAAGGCGAAGATCGAGGCGCCCGCCGTGGTGCTGTCGGCCGATGGCAAGGAGCTGGCCGTGTTCAGGCGGGCCAACCGCGACTGGGTCAAGCTCAGGGACATCTCTCCCTATGTCCTGGCGGCGCTGATTGCCACCGAAGACCGTCGCTTCTACGAGCATCACGGCATCGACTTCAGGCGCACGGCGGGCGCAGCGCTCAATACGTTCTCGGGCGATCTGCAGGGTGGCTCGACCCTCACGCAGCAACTCGCGCGCAATCTTTACCCGGAGCAGATCGGCCGTGCGGCTACCCTCACGCGCAAGATCAAGGAGGCCATCACGGCCCTGAAGATCGAGATGGTCTACACCAAGGATGAGATCCTCGAGACTTACCTCAACACCGTGCCGTTCCTCTACAACGCGTACGGCATCGAGATGGCGGCCCGCACGTATTTCGACAAGACGGCCGACACGCTGGATGTGCTGGAAAGTGCCACCCTCGTCGGCATGCTCAAGGGCACCAGCTACTACAACCCCGTGCTCAACCCCGAGCGCTCGCTGCAGCGCCGCAACACGGTGCTTGCCCAGATGGACAAGGCCGGCGTGCTGCCGCCAGGGCGGCTGGCCGCCCTGCAGGGCATGCCGATGCGGCTCGATTTCGAGCGCCAGAACGAGCCCCTGGGGCTGGCGCCCCATCTCAGCCAGCAGTTGCGCCGCTGGCTGATCGACTGGGCCGACCGGAACGACTACAACATCCATGCGGATGGCCTGGTGGTTCGTACCACCATCGACGCCCGGTTGCAGGTCATGGCCACCCAGGCGGTGGCGCGCCAGGCGGACCGGCTGCAGGGGCTGGCTGATGCCGCCTGGGGGGCGCGCACCGGCTGGAGAAGCAACAGGGCGCTGGTGCTGGCCTTTCTGCGCGAAACGCCGCAATACAAGGTGGCCCGCGACGCGGGGCTGGACGACACCCAGGCGCTTCGCCAGCTCGTGGCCGATGGGGTCTTCATGCAGGCGCTGCGACGCGACAAGACCCGGCTGCAAGCCGGCTTTCTGGCGCTGGATCCGCGCAACGGCCATGTGCTGGCCTGGGTCGGCAGCCGCAACTTCCGGGAAGACCAATTCGATCACGTGCAGCAGGCGCGGCGCCAGCCCGGCTCCACCTTCAAGCCCTTCGTCTATGGCGCGGCGTTCGAACAGGGCCTGAGCGCCCAAGCCACCCTGATGGACGAAGCGGTGGAAATCGGGCTTGGCGCAGGTGGCGGAGTCTGGCGGCCGAGCGACGGGGGTGAACCCAGCGGCCGTGCCATGACTCTGCGCGAGGGGCTGATCTATTCAAAGAACACGATCACCGCCCAGGTCATGCAGATGGTGGGTCCCAAGCGGGTGGCCGAACTGGCCCAGGCCATGGGGGTGCGGCAAAGCAAGCTGGATCTGGTCCCGTCACTGGCGCTGGGTACCAGCCCGGTGACACTCAGGGAGATGGTGATGGCCTACAGCACGATCGCCAACCACGGTGCCTACATTGAGCCCACCCTGGTCACGCGCATCGAAGACCGTCATGGTCAGGTGATCGAAGAATTTCATGCGAAGCCCGCTGAACCGGCGATGTCCGGTGCCGCGGCCCTGACGCTGCTGGAGGCCATGCGTGGCGTGGTCAACCAAGGCACCGCAATGGCCATCCGAGGCCGCTTTGGAATCTGGGCCGATGTGGCCGGCAAGACGGGCACGACCCAGAACAACACCGACGGCTGGTTCATCCTGATGCATCCCCATGTGGTCGCGGGCGCCTGGGTGGGCTTCAACGACAACCGCGTGACCATGCAGGACAGCTGGGGGCAGGGCGCCCGCAGCGCATTGCCCATCGTTGGCGACTTTTTCCTGCATGGGCTGCGCGCGGGCGTGATCGACACCAAGGCCGTCTTCGCCGGCTTGCCTGCCCCGCTGGCACCCCCTCCGCCTGAACCGGTGCCCGAAGAGATCCCGGGCCCGCCCGAGACAGGCGCCGTGCCTGAGCCCGCCATGCCTGCCACGGTGCAGCCGCCACCTGCCGAGTGATCGTGCGGGACGTCAACTTCGCAATTACGATGGAGGAAAGCATGACAACCGCTGATTTTCATGCACCGGCGGGTTTCATTCGGAGAGGCTCATCAGGGCGCGGAGCGCGACACGACGCACTTGCGCCTTCAGGCCCAGCTCCAAATCACGTATTGCTGGCTGCACAGTGGCTACGCGGGGCTGAAAACGCAAACCCCCGCTACCTTTTGAGTAGCGGGGTTTTATTTTCTGACTTGGTGCCGGAGAGATGAATCGAACACCAGACCTTCTCATTACGAATGAAGGGATATATGTGTTTGCCAGTGTTGATTGTTACCCTTACAATCTATATAAATCAACGAGTTATGGGTATTTTGCTGGATAAGCAAACAGTCCATGTGTTGATGAATATTCTGCAAAATTGAGGTTTCCAGTCTGTAAAAAGTCTGTAAATCTGAAAAGGGGTTCAAACATGGCACGCCCGAGCAAAACCGCTGCAATCGACTATGGCGCCGCCCATGACCTGACGCATGGCCTTCTGGAGCGTGCCTCTTGCCCTGACGGAGTGCCGTTCGTTCTGGTGCGCGATTCCGATAAAAAGGGTTTGCGCCTGCGTATCACCAAGGCCGGGGGTAAGCACTGGCAGTTTGAAACCCGTATCAAAGGCAAACTGTTCACTCGCGCTTTGGGCGAATGGCCCGCCGTCTCGATTGACAGAGCCAAAGCCGAAGCACACCGCCTGCGCGGATTGACAGAGCAAGGCATCGACCCCCGCGAACTGGAGCGCCAGCAAGCCGCAGAACTTGCCGCCAATGACGCGACCGCCGCCGCCCGTGATGTGACCGTGGGCGATGTGTGGCCGCAGTATCTGGAGAACGGTAGGCCCAAGCGCCGCGCCGCATGGAAGCCGCGCTATCGTGCCGACCTAGTGGCCGTGGCCGCGCCCGGTGGAGAAAAGAAAAAGAGAGGGCAGGGCAACACTAGACCGGGGCCGCTTTACCCGCTGCTGGCACTGCGCCTGATGGATGTGAACGAGGACACGCTGAAAAGCTGGTATGACCTTGAAGCCAAGTCCGGCGAACACCAGGCCGCCAGAGCCCTGATGATGTTTCGCGGTTTCCTGCGCTGGTGCGCGGGCCGCCCTGAATACCGCGCCATGACCGACCGCGAGGCCGGCCGGGCCGCCGCCATCGTGGAAAGTCTGCCCAGCAACACGCGCCGCACCGATGCCCTGGAGGCCGCCCAGGTGCCCGGCTGGTGGTCTGGTGTGGAGCAACTGAGCAATCGCACCGCCAGCGCCTATCTTCGCGCCCTGCTGCTGACGGGCGCCCGCCGTGAGGAACTGGCCGCCCTGACATGGGCGAATGTGGATTTCCAGTGGCGCAAGCTGACCATTGCCGACAAGGTGGACGCGACCCGCACCATTCCGTTGACACCGTATCTGGCGCAACTGTTGGCGACCTTGCCCAGGGTGAATGATTTCGTCTTTGCATCCAGCGGCAAGGCCGGCCGCATTGCTGACGCCCGCGCCAGCCATGCGAGAGCCCTGCAAAGTGCCGGAATCGATAGCCTGACCATTCACGGCCTGCGCCGTTCGTTCTCGCTACTGGGTGAGTCGGCCGGGGCGCCTGCCGGTGCCATCGCGCAGGTCATGGGGCACAAGCCCAGTGCAACCGCCGAAGGCTACCGTCCGCGCAGCGTGGATGCCTTGAGGCCGTATCTGGCGCAGATAGAGGCTCACATTCTGGAGCAGGCCGGGGTGTCGTTCGTGGCCGGTGTGGAGCCAGGCAAGCTGGCGCTGGTATCCTGACTTGTAAAGCAAGGCTTAACAGATTATGATTCTCACATTCCGGCACAAGGGGCTCGAATCGTTTTTCAAGACCGGGCGCATGACAGGCATTCAACCCATGCACGCCAAACGCCTGCGCGAACTGCTGACCGCCCTGAATGCCGCAAGCGGGCCGCAAGACTTGGGCCGCCCATCCTGGCGCGTGCATGGCCTGTCTGGCGACCGTGCCGGGTTTCATGCAGTGACCGTGCAGGCCAACTGGCGATTGACCTTCCGGTTTGTCGGCACGGACGTAGAGCTATTGGACTATCTGGATTACCACTGAGAGGCATATCGTGAACATGCATAACCCCGCCCACCCTGGTGAACTGCTTTCGGGCTGGCTTGATGACCTGGGTGTGACCGTGACCGCCTTTGCCGAACACATAGGCATCAGCCGCGTGATGCTTTCCCGCGTACTGCACGGTCATGCCGCCGTGTCCGCCGATATGGACTTGCGCCTGTCCGAGGCCTTGGGCACGACGCAGGGCCACTGGCTGGCGCTGCAAACACAACGGGACTTATGGACGGCACGGCAGACCGCCAAAGAACGCAAGCGCATCAAGCGGATGGCCGCGCCGGAACTGGAGGCGGTATGAATGCACCGCGAGACGTGAGCCATGATGAGGCCGTGGTCGCCATGCTGAAAGCAGACCCGGATTTTGCAAACGAGTATCTGGCCGCTGCGCTGGAAGAGGCGGAGCTACCCGGCGGGCAAGTTGCGCTACTGGCGGCACTACGCCACATTGCGGAAGCGCAAGGCATGAGCGCCGTCGCCGCCCGCGCTGGTATACCCCGCGAGAGCCTTTACCGGGCCCTTAGTCCCAAGGGAAACCCGACCATCAAGACCTTCTTGGCCGTAGTGCGTGGCGCTGGTCTGCACCTTGATGTGAGCCGCGAGTCTGCAGCCGCCTGACCCGCTTGCACCATGACGCAAGTTGGCAAGAAACCCACTGAGCCCAAGCCCACGGGCACCGACTGGGAACGCGTCAAGCGCGAAGCCGCGCAAGATGTGCGTGTGTCGTTTGACCCGGCCGCCGATGCCGACAGAGAGCTCTACAACCCGAACGACGCCGCCGCCGTGGCTGCGTACTGGAAGGACGCGACCATCCAGCGCGGACGCTGCCGTCCAGCCTTGGCCGTGAAGTGCCCGACGCTGAACATGCGGGTGGATGCCGAGGTGCTGGAGGCGTTCAAGGCAACCGGGCCAGGCTGGCAGACCCGCATCAATGCGCTGCTGCGCGACGCCATCAAGCGCGGCGTGGTGAAGGCGTGAATATGCACAACTCCGCCTATCCCGGCGAACTGCTTTCAGGCTGAACTGCTGGCCGCCTGACCCATTCGCCCCAGCTAGGCCCGCGAACCGAAAAGCGGGACACCTTCACCCGCCTGCTGGGGCATCCTTTGAAGGGCGCCTGGAAGGGGTGGGAAAGTGGAGCAACATAAATTCGATAGAGGTACGGCCGAGGCCATGATGGCGATGTTGGCATTTCCAGAGGCCGGACTGGTACAAGATGATGGAGTTTTTGTTGCAGACGATTTCCGCAATTGCAGTCCGCCAGAGCAGGCGTTTGATTGGACTCCTGCCTATGACATGGACTGGCCTGGAGCCCCCAATCCAATCACTGCACCTGCACTGCCCATTCCGTTCACTGCGGGCGAACTTGCTGCGTTCATGCTCGATGGCATGGGGGCAGGATTGCAGGAATACCTCGGTAGGCGCATCGGCTGCCCGCTGGATGATGAGGCGCTGAAGCGTTTCGGTAAGCGTGGACGGCTGGTGCGTGAGGCACTACGGAGCGCCTATGCCTTGGCCGAGCAAGCGCAATCTGTGGTGGGCAAGTTCGACTACAAGAAACAAAAACGGGCCTATGACAAGCGAAGTGAATTGGAATCTGCCAATGAGCAAGCCATCAGAAGCGAAGGTGTTTTTGAGGCTGGAATCAGTGGCGAAGAAGCCTCTCAACGGCGGGCGCGCGCTGTTTCATCCACCGCCAAATTAAGAGCCCGGGTGTTGAAAGCCTGCGCCAAGTCAGATGCAACGTGGATTGCATGGCGCGCTGCGATGGTGCGGCAACTCTTGCAACCAAAGCCTCAGGCCATGATGCCTCCCAGCGTCGCACCTTTGGAGGAAAAGAGCGCGCCAGGTGATGAGCCACTGCAACCAGTGCCAGCACCCAAGGCCGAGACAGCCTGCGCCGCGCCCGTGGTCGCTGAGAGCGCGTCCGGTGCCCCAGCAAAGGAACCGCGACTCGGCACAAACGGGCCGGCATACGGCATGTGCCGGGGCGCGCTAATTCAAGCCCACGAGAGCAAATGGCCGACCATCCGTCGCGACCTACAAGACGCCGCTAAAAATGGGCTTTCGCGAGCAAGAGCTGGCGCACGAGGTTGGCATGAAGCCAATGCGCTGGCGTGGGCAAGGTCAAGAGGAAAGCTGAAAGACACCGCAAAACCTGCTGACGCATTGACCCAAGGTATCAACATCATGGCGAGTCTCCCGGGAAGAAAAATCACGCGCTGAAAGGCTGATACTCCGGGCTTTCTCCGGGAAATCTCCGGCTTTACTCCGGAGTTTGTCCGGCGCTTCGATATTCACAGAATGGGAAGCCATGCATCGGCATTCGCTGGTGTTTTGGAGTCCAAGTGAAAGCCTTAGCCATTCAACGCCCCGACACAACGGGGCAACTTCTCGCCATCCTGCGCGAGGCTTACCCTGACCTGCTGGAGCAATTGACGCGGCAACTGAGCCCCGCACCTGATGCACCCTATCCGCCGCTGGAAAGGGTCACGAAACCCAATCTGACCACCGCTGAGATTGCGTACTACGCGAACCAGTCCGAACAGACTTGGCGCATCCATGCTTGCCGCGAAACCTTCCCTGAGGGCCTGAGGCCGATTCGTGTCGGCGGGCGACTGAACTGGCCTACCACTGGGGCAAAGCGTTTGCTGGGGGTGGCGGCATGAGTACCCCAACCTACACCGCCGCCGATTGTGCGGAGCAGGCCGGGAGTGCCATTGCGTCCAACTGCCTTGACGGAATACTCGCGTCAAAGACGCAAGCTGAGGCAATGGCGATTCTGCAAACCGCTTTGCTTGAGTTGCAGCGCTTCCCCTACCAAGACCGCGCCGCTGGGGGCTTTGCTGTGATGCTGGTGAACGTGATTGAACTCGGGCTGAATGCCGCCGCGCATCGGTCAGCCCCCGGTCGCGTAATGGATGCGCTGTACCAACACCCTGATGGCATGGGGGAGCTTCAGTTTGATGTCGCAACGTCTCGCCTGTTTACGCTGAACGATGCAGAGGGTCTGAGCGCGTTTGTTTCGATTGGCCCGGCTGGGTTGCGCGATGTGGCCTCAAAGCTGCTGGCGCTGGCCAATGAAGCGGAGGTGCCGCGATGAGCGCCCCCACTGTGTCAATGGAGGGTCGCGCAATGAAAACGCCCGACCCCACCAAGAAAGCAGAATCGAGCGCCCCGAACAGCGCGAAGTTTACCGGAACCGACAACCCACGACACCTGCGAGCAATCACTGTCTTGATTCGCCGTCCTGTGAGCCGTCAAGAGCTTGACAGCGTGGCCGGCGCCAGCAATTCGCCTGAACTGGTGGCAGAGCTTCGCCGTCGTGGCCTTGATGTGCCATGCGAGCGCATCAACTTCATTGACCGCGATGGTTATCCCTGCCGCCCTGGTGTTTACAGCCTGAGTCCTGCCGACCGCCGCAAGGTGTACCAATGGCAGGCAAAGGGCCATCAGCGAGGGGGTGCCGCATGAGAAAAGCACATGCACCTACCGCGACGCAAGGGACTGGCGAGCAACTGTCATTCCTACCGCCGCCGCCGTTCTGCCCCAGTTGGCCGACGAGGAACACGCTTGCCGACAGGGCTCTCGGGATGTTCATGAATGGCGACATGCTTGACCATCCGGACTTCGAGAACAGCACGCAAAGCTGG
>Ga0208938_1002175_pt1 | contig 10590 bp, 8 predicted proteins | sample AD_UKC125_MetaG_FD_184434 | JGI IMG/M metagenome (GOLD analysis project Ga0208938, IMG submission 184434) | Active sludge microbial communities of municipal wastewater-treating anaerobic digesters from USA - AD_UKC125_MetaG (SPAdes) (version 2) | ecosystem: Engineered > Bioreactor > Anaerobic >... | reverse complement strand
GCCAGCCCAAGATGCTATATGCACTGTCTTGGGAGGGGTGATGGCACATCCTAATCTCTGGGGAACTACGGATACCAGAAATGGACTTCCGACTACCACCAGAGAATCCCCTGACTTTAGTCATGGGAAGTGTCAAGGTATTATAATTATAGAAAAATCAAAGGAAGGGCAGCGGAGATGTTCGAACATGTCATAAAGACAAATTCGTCCGATGAACTGATAAACATCACCTCGCTGGTCAGGCAGGATGTGCAGAAAAGCGGGATCAGCGACGGGATAGCTGTGGTATACGTGCCGCACACGACGGCCGGCGTCACCATAAATGAAAATGCAGATCCCGATGTCGTTTATGACCTGCTTTCGATATTGCGCAGTGCGTTCCCGGAAAGCGGCAGTTACAGGCACATGGAAGGCAATTCCCACGCCCATGCCAAGGCGTCGGTGGTCGGCTCGTCCTGCACGGTGATCATAGAAAACGGGCAGCTCAGGCTTGGCACGTGGCAGGGGATCTACTTCTGTGAATTTGACGGACCAAGGACCAGGAAAGTATATGTAAAGCTGATCCGGGGATGAGCCGCCATGATCATTGAGGCTGTCATCAAGGGACTTGAGTTCAGGTTCGAGACATCGGACAGTGTTTTCTCGCCGAGAAGGGTGGATGCCGGCACCCTGGCGATGTTGTCCTGCGTAGATTTCCGGGATGGGTGGAAGGTGCTGGATCTCGGATGCGGCTACGGTGTCGTCGGCATCACGGCGGCGAAGTTCACGGATCCATCGAACGTGTTCATGGTGGACATCGACCCCGAAGCCGTGTCGCTTGCCAGGGGCAATGCGGCAAGGAACGGCGTCGGGGGCGTGAACATACTGCAGGGCGACGGCCCGGAAGCGCTCGATGAAACCGGCTTCGACTGCATCCTTTCGAATCCTCCCTACCATGCGGATTTTTCCGTGCCAAAGAGGTTTATAGAGAAAGGTTTCAACAGGCTGAAGATCGGCGGCAGGATGTACTTGGTGACAAAGAGGAAGGACTGGTACAAAAACAAGCTGATAAGCATCTTCGGCGGCGTACGGATCCATGAGGCGGACGGGTATTACGTGTTCGAGGCCGAAAAAAGGAGCCCGGATTTTGCCGGCAAGGCAAAATCACGATCCAGGTCCGGATCCGGGCCAAAATCAAAGCCTGAGCCCGTGCCCTGACACGGACCTGGACCGGCTCCAACCCCAACTATGAGACAGGCTGAACGAATTACCGGTCAGATATCCCGCAGCAGCCTGCATATGCCCATGATGACTTCCTTTATCCTGAAAAGCTCGCTTTCCTTGTTCCTGGCCCGCCATACGGATTTATAGGCGGAGAACCAGTATTCGAGCCTGACTGCGAGTTCGCCGGGACCCAATACCGGTTCGGCGGATGCCTGTCCCAGCAGTTCCTTTTTGATCACGAGCAGCAGTGCCTGGAATAGTGCAAGCCCGTCTGCCGCGCAGATCATCTCCCTGATGTCGTTTTTCCTGTCTTCGTATATGCTTCCTGCCAGGGAGGAGATCTCGCCTGAAAGCTCCCTGATCCTGCCGAAGGCCGTCTTTGCTGCTTCGGCGTCGAGACCCAGCAGCCTTTCCCTGATATGCTCCGCGCTGCCGTACGGGCCCGTGTCGTACCCGCTGGAGGCATAATACCACAGCACGACGTCATACCAGTCCATCACCGGCTGCCGTGAAAGTTCACGTATCAGGCCGATGATCTTTCCCGACCGGTCGCCGTATTCCATTACGGATATTTCTTCGTCTGTCGGCTGATCCGGCCTGTCCGGGTTCCATGAGAGGCCGGCGCCGTATATGGCGCCCGGTATGGAGCCTGCAAGCGCATTGATGTGTCCGAAATCGCCCCAGTCCGTGTTCAGCATGCCGATCGCGCCGTATGTTTTCGCATACCCGGCCAGTTTGCCGATATTGGCCGTTGCGGCGTCGATGTTGTTCAGCAGCTTGTTCCAGCCCTGTACACCGGGACAGACATACTGTTTCAGTCCGGCCTCGGATATCTTCCTGAATCCGTCCTCGCCGGCATCCGGGGCATAATCCCAGTTGAGTATGACCACGTTTTTGGGTATCTCGCCGATTATCTCCGGGTAATGGAGCAGCATGTCGCCCCACATCATTACTTTCTTTTTTCGGCTCCTCAGATGCTCTATAAGTTCCCTGACGAAATAGAGGTACAGCTTCCCTTCTCCTATTTCCGCGGCCAGTGCCCTGTTTTTCCCCCTGCCGAGGTCGAAAGTCTCATCGCAGCAGATGTTGAACTTGTCGGAGGAGAACAGCGGTATGAATTCGTCTATCATTTCCCTGACGAATGCAAGGCTTCCGGGGGCGCTTGCATCGAGCGTATAGTGCGCCATCCGGTCGGTCCATGTGAAAGGCCTGTCGGGTATTTCATCGTATTCATTGAGATGCCTGAACGATTTTGAAATCAACACATGGTAGAGGTGGCCGAACGATGACAGCGACGGGACGAGTTCAACGGACCTCCTCCTGCAGTATTCATCAAGGACCAGTATTTCCTCGGCCGTCAGCGGATCCGTGTCCGTCCATATCTCGCTGAGCCTGCGGAAAGCAAAGGAATGCTCTATGTAGAGCTGCAGCTGGTTTATCTTGTAGAAGGAGAGCCTGTCGGCCAGTTCTTTCAAAGTTTCGAGGGTCGGCACCTTCCCGCGGGTGATGTCATGGTAGAACCCCCTGTATTCAAGGGTCGGGCTGTCTTCTATCCTGAGGCACGGGATATCGGCGCCGAAATTCCTGATGAGCTGCCTGAGGGTCTGAATGCCATAGTACAGGCCGCTGCCGCCATTGCCGGTAACGACGATGGCATCGCTATCCACGGTCAGCGTGTAAGACTGCAGCGACAAATTATCGGCGGCGGTATTGGCAGATGGTGCCCGGAGCGCTGAGATGACGGACTTTTTTGAGGCGCCGGATCCGGGACCGCCGGACTTTGAAGCGCCGGGACGGCCGGTTTTCCTGAGTACTATCATACCGGCAGGATCCACAGTATTTTTTGCTTTGGCGGCCGCACCTCCGGCATATTCTCCGCGTGTGATAGCCGGTTTCACACCTGCTGATTCCACGATCTCGTCCCTGAGTGCCTGCGCGGCTTCGAAGCCGGCATAATCGCACGAGGTGTCAAGAAAAATAAGGGACATGTCTGAGAATCGGAATGTACCCTGCGCTTCTTCCAGTTTGCGGGGATAAGGGATAAGCACCATGCCGGACCCTCCGTTCGGGATGCTGATTTTGTTGAGGTATACAATATAATGTTATATCCTGCCTGTACCGCAGTCAAGCCCGACCGAAGGCCAGGGATACTGCAGGCAGCCGGCAGGATGATCCTGCAGGCAAAGAGGTTGGGATAACATGTGTAAGCAGGAACCCCGATATTTGCCAATACGTCGAATAAGCCTGTCCTGGCTTATGCCGCCGACTACGGTGACGGGAATATGGCATATCTGAAGAGATACATGCTTGATTTGCTCCATTACAGGGGCTGCCTGGGCATCGGAGAAAACGGCACTACAGATGAGAACTTCCGGCCGTACCAGGAGTGCACGGCCGATGAAATAAAGGCAGCAGTCGAAGAACTGCAGAAGGAAGGAATACTGGTGCGCAGGGGCGACAGGCTGTATTTACGCTACTAGGAGATATACTCCGGCAGGAGACTGAAAGGCACATGAAAAAAGCACTGGATTTTTTCCGGGACGAAAACTTTGCCTGCTTGTTATGCTATAATTTCAATTATGGAGAAAACGGAAGGCAGCGGCTTCCGCGTGCTGATGCGGCGGTGTGACTGCGCAGCGGGAGGCATGGAAGCGCGCTGCGGCAGGCGAAGTATATCATCGGGCACGAAGGCTAAAATAGTAAAATACACGACATCGGGAGGTTTAACAGGTGGCGGGAAAACTTGGATATGTGACAGGGAAGCGAAGTAAACGGCTTATTTACAGGGATGGACGCAAGATCGCAATAACCGGCTACTGGCCGAATTTGCTTGCAATACTTGTATTTTCGCTGGGATTGTCCGTACTGGGCATATTCCTTTCAGACGTGGTGGACTTCCGGAACTTACTCAGGTATGTCCGTTCTCCGCTGCTGTTCCTGCTGAACATGCTGCCGCTGCTGCTCCTGATGATGCTGCTGTATCACGTGAGCTCAAGGCACTGGGTGGCGTTCGGCGTTGCAGGCGGAGTGTATATCATCGCCCATATCGTCAACCGGTTCATGATGGAACTGAGGGAGGAACCTTTCACACCGGCAGACGTGCTGCTGGGCACGGAAGCCGCCACGGTGGTCAGGATAACCGAACTGCCTTTTGACAGGGTAACGGTAGCGAGCCTGGTTTTCTGGATCGTTTTCACAGTGCTGCTGTTCATTTTCGTCAGGTCTGAAAAGCTGAAATGGTCCGTGAGGACGGCGGGAGCCTTTGCCGTCGTCGTGCTGTTCCTGCTGTCGTTTTTCGGCATTTACAAGAAGACGTCGCTGTATGACAGCTTCCGGGTGGACGGCTCCATATACTCCAGGGTCAACCTCTACAAATCCAGGGGGTTCATGTACTCGTTCCTCGTACGCACCGGCGCTTACCGGTCGATCAAGCCCGAAGACTATGACAGGGAACAGGTGATCCGGGAACTGGCCAAATACGCCGAGCCCGACCGGCCGCTGGTCAGCGGCAGGCTGCCCCATATCATGGCAGTCATGGGAGAGGCGTTCTACGATATCGACAGGATACCAGGCATCGAGTTCAACGAGGGGTATGACCCGCTTTCCAACTTCAACAGGATAAAGAGGATGGCCTACCACGGAAGGATAGTGACGAACGTTTTCGGAGGAGGTACTGCAAATACTGAATTCTCGTTCCTTACAGGCCATTCGATGCCCGTCATGCCTGAACTGACGAGCCCGTACTCATACTACATCAGGCATGACACGTTTTCGCTGGCAAGGGTGCTGGAGAAGCTCGGGTATGCCACGATGGCGTTCCACCCCGGCGAATCATGGTTCTACAACCGGGTCAACGTTTATAAGTTTTTCGGTTTTGACAGCATCTATTTCAAAAAGGACATGGACCTGGAGAAGGTCGAGATAAACCACGGGTATATTTCTGACCAGGATACTGCGGAGTTCATGTTTGAGAAATTCAAAGAACACCTGGACAGGGAACCTGGCAGGCCGTTTTTCCAGTTCGTGGTCGACATAGACAACCACGGTCCCTACTCGAAGAGGGACCTTGGCTATCCGCAGATACTTAAAAAGAACGAATACATGGACGAGCCGACATACAATATCCTCAACAACTACCTGAACGGACTCATGCGCTGCGACAGGGCCCTCGGTTGGCTCGCCGATTCGGTGATGGAAATGGAGGAGCCGGTGGTGCTCATTTATTTCTCGGACCACCTGCCGTGGCTGGGAGAGAACGACAGCGGGTACAGGGCGCTGGGTTTCAAAACGGATGCGGATGGGTCCCTGCAGGAGTATCTGAACAAGTACGAAACGCCCTATTTCATACTGATCAACGGATCCGCCGAAAAGCTGCTGCTTGAAAACGGGATAACGGTGAAAAAAGGCCAGGGCCCGCAGATAAGCGTCAATTATCTTGCGGTCGAACTGCTCGAGGCAGTCGGCATCAACGGCGGGAATTACTTCAATTACCTGTCGGAACTGAGGAAGGAAGTCCCGGTCATAACCAGCCGCTTCATTAAGGAAAAGGACAGGTTCACCGAAAAACCTTCGAAGGAGACGAAGGAACTGCTCAGGATGTACGGCATGATCCAGTACTATATGCTGATGGACAAGGAAGCGGCGCAGTGACCGTGCCGTTCCTGAAAGGCGTTCCGGGAGTATTTTACGCGGATGGCAGCAATGCCCGCCGGGAAATTTTACCCGTGCGGGAAACTTTCCCCTGAATATTGCGTTATAATGCGTTATAATTGGATATGAAGGAGGCGATATCGGTGAAGAATCCGGGAAATGAAGATGCTTTGCTCAAGGGCGTAAGCCTGATGAAAAACGCGACGATCCGCATCCAGCGGGACAAAGTATTTTATTTCGATCCCTTTAAGATCGAGGGAGACCCGAAAGACGCAGATCTCATATTCGTTACACATGACCATTTCGATCATCTTTCTGTGGAGGATATCAGGAAGCTGGCCAGGGAAGATACGGCCTTCATCGCTCCTGAAAGCAGCGCTGCGATGCTTGCCGATGCGGGTTTTGGAAACGTGACGGCAGTAAAGCCCTCGGAAAGTTATGAGGTGGGCGGAGTAAAATTTTCCACTGTCCCGATGTACAACGTGGGCAAGAAGTTCCACGAAAAGGACAGAAACTGGGTCGGCTACATCGTGAACATCGACGGCGCGGACTATTACTTTGCGGGAGATACGGACCTGATCCCTGAAATGGAGGATGTCAGGGCAGACGTAGTGTTCCTGCCTGTCGGCGGTACATACACGATGGATGCAGATGAAGCTGCCAGGGCTGCCAACATCATAAAACCGGCAGTCGCAGTGCCTATGCACTACGGTGATGTTGCAGGCACCGCTGAAGACGGGGAAACTTTCATCCGCGGACTGGACAAGCAGATAAAGGGCGTCCTGCTCAAGTAATCGGATACCCGGGCAACCGAACCATGCAGATGACCCGGTCACCGGGCACCCTCATGCCTGGATATCCGGACCATGCAGACGGCGCAGGCCGGCAGGCAGCCGGATCACGCGAGTGGTAAAACCGGACGTTATTTACCGCCGGTATGTTATCTAAATAATAAAGTCAGGAGGGGCGATCATGGCGGAAGTGCACAATGATCCACTGAAACATCGCAAAGGATCCAGGAAGGTAACGATCAGGAGGAAGGACGGAACACCGGTCAAAAACCAGGAAGTTGCCGCAAAACAGGTCAGCCACGAGTTCCTGTTCGGGTGCACCGAGTTCAGCGTAATACCGTATGTCAACGGCTGGCTGCAGGGCAGGGACAGGGAGCTGGCTGAAGAGAGGTTCAGGCTGTTCCTCGATGTTTTCAACTACACGACCCTTCCGTTCTACTGGGGAAGGTTCGAACCTGTAAGGGGCAACCCGGAAACCGAAAGCTACAAAAAAGCATCGAATTGGCTGATCGAGCGGGGAGTCGTGCTGAAAGGTCATCCGCTCTGCTGGCACACCGCGACAGCGCCCTGGCTGCTGGAACTTAGCAACAGGGACATCCTCGCAGTCCAGTTGAACAGGATACGCCGCGACGTGACCAATTTTGCCGGCATAGTCGATATATGGGACGTTATAAACGAGGTCGTGATAATGCCCATATTCGACAAGTACGACAACGGCATCACACGCATATGCAAGGAACTCGGCCGCATACGCCTGGTGAGGGAAGTGTTTGCCGCGGCGAAGAAGGCGAATCCTGACGCAGTGCTTCTTATAAACGATTTTGAAACTTCCGAGTCGTACGAGATACTGATCGAAGGGTGCCTCGAGGCCGGCGTGCCCATTGACGCCATAGGCATACAGTCGCACATGCACCAGGGCTACTGGGGCGTGGAAAAGACGCAGAGGGTCCTGGAACGGTACTCCAGGTTCAACCTTCCGCTCCATTTCACCGAAAACACGCTCGTGTCGGGCCACCTGATGCCGCCGCACATAATAGACCTGAACGATTATGTCGTGGATGAATGGCCTTCGACGCCGGAAGGACTGGAAAGACAGGCATCTGAACTCGAGACCCATTACAGGACGCTGTTTGCCGATCCGCATGTCGAATCCATCACGTGGTGGGGATTTACCGACGGAGGATGGCTGAAAGCGCCTTCAGGCCTCGTGACGACCGACAGCAAGGCAAAGCCTGCTTATGAGGCCCTGCGCCGCCTCGTTAAGGATGAATGGTGGACAAAGCCGGCGAAACTCGTGACCGATGAAACGGGATCAATTGTAGTAAGCGGCTTCAGGGGCGATTATGAGATCGAAGTGATGGGAGAGAAGGCAAAGGTCACGGTTGGTAAGGATATATTCCCTGCCGAGATAGTATTGTGATTTTACACCCGGTATCATGGACTGCCGGCATATCGGCCGGTTAAGGCCGGAATATCGGGACCTGGATTTGAAAGGCGGGAGAGCATGAGCATACGTCATTCCGGTGCTTCTGCTCTCCCGCCGGAAGCTTTTCAGCATCCGTTCATCAGCAGATTTTCAGCGTTTCCGTAAAGGATGGCCTTCCGCTCCTCTTCTGTCAGGTCGAGGGCCATGAACCTTTCGAGTTCTTCCCGATGGTCCCACATCGGGTAGTCGGAACCGAACAGCATCTTATCCGCACCGTGCTTCCTGATCATGTCCGCAGCATGATCCGTGCTGATGAAAGCCAGTGTGCTTGAAGTATCCATGTAGACATTCCTGCCAATGAGGTATTTGCATGAAAGATCCCACATCCTGTATCCCCCGAAATGCGCCGCAATGACGACGAGGCGGGGAAACCTGGTGAGAACCCTGGAAAGCCTTGCCGGACTCGAAGAGTCCACGTTTTCATCTCCCATGTGCATCAGTACGGGAAGCCTTCCCTCCACGGCTTCATATATGGGCATCATATCGTCATCGTCGATGGAGAAATGCTGGAATTCCGGGTGCAGCTTGATCCCTTTGAGACCGAGCCCGATTATCCTGTCCACTTCGGCAGACACGTTCCCAAGACCCGGATGCAGCGTTGCGAACCCTATGAGTTCAGGATGGGCCGATTGCATTTCGGCAATAAAGTCGTTGATCGGCCTGACCTGTTCCACGACAGTTGCGGACGAATGCACCACGTATTTCCTGACATTTATCCTGCCCCCGCTTTCGAGCAGGTCCTCTACTGTGCCTTTACGGCTCATTTCTACGCCATAGTATCTTCCGATGGAACTGACGGCTTTTTCCGCGATTTTCCCCGGGAAGATGTGGGCATGTATGTCTATGATACCGTTCATCTGCAGGACTCCCTTGCTGTTTATGGCGACAGGATGCCGTCGGATCGGATCGATCGCCTGTCATATAACTTATATCATTCTTTTCTGTAAATTGCAAAAACTGGCCGCAAAAGTGATGCTGAAGGGATATGGATTCCGGAAATACTAATGACTGACCGGGTGAGCGGCTGCATGTGCCGGGGCCGGCATGCTTATTTTGTTGCCGCTGACCTGCAAAACTGATAAAATATATCTTTAGTTGAAATAATACCTGCGCGGTACGACCGGTTCCCATCCGGGCGGTCGTGCTGCAGAAAGAAGATGTTTTATGACGTCCGGAATAAGAGACAAGATAATAAACAGGCTAAATGGTGCAAAACTGAAGGCGATTTTTTCAAAAGCGACAGGCTCTGTCGCAAAATTCGTTTCGGGATCGCTGAAGACCGTAAGGGATTTCTGGGAAAATGACGAAAGGGCAGTAAAGTTCAGGACTTCATGGGGTGTCAGGAACTTATGCAGGACCATTTCCGACTACTGGCTGCTATGCTTTTTCGTGATGCTTATAATATACCTTGAGACCGTGTACAGGTTCTGGCTTTTCCGGGAACCGTCTTCCGGCTATTTTTTCTCGGTCATATTCGCCATTTCAGGCGGTACGGCCATTTACCTGGCAGTTCGGGCATTTTCCGCGAAACTGGTCAAAACGGTATCCATCATCGTGACGATCCTCGTTACGGTAGTATACGGCGTGCAACTGGTGTATTACATCATATTCCGGACTCCGCTTTCGCTGGTATCCGTTGGGGGAGCCGGCGATGCGATGCAGTTCTGGGATATCGCGCTGGAAGCCATACTGAAAAATATAGCGGGTATCCTGCTCCTTTTTGTCCCGCTCGTATTCCTGGCCATATTCGGGAAACAGATGGATGTGCCTGAAAAGGGAGTCCGCGAACTGAGCATGGTACTTGCATTATGTGTAATGAGCTATTCGGGCTCGATCGCCTGTGTCGTGGCTACTGGCGATGATCCTTCTTCTCAGAACACGCTGTATTTCGATACATTTTCACTGGACCTCTCTGTCGACAGGCTGGGGCTGTTCACCACCATGCGCCTGGATATGGAACGCATGGTGTCGGATGCATTGCAGGAGTCACTGCTTAACAGGCTGTATGCGAAATCGAGGGGAGATGACGGCACGGGCACAGGTATTACTGGACCGGACGGCGAAACGGGAGATACAGGACCGTCCGGCGAAATGCCGGACGAGACTCCGGCAGGGGACAGGGGACCGGAAAGCCAGGAAGACCTGCCTGCACAGGAAACAGGCTCTCCAGTGGAGGAGCCCGGAGATCCGGACGAGCCCGTAAAGCCCTACAACGTGATGGATATAGATTTTGAAGCACTGATGGCAGCGGGAGAGAGCGATCCGCTGTACCAGATGCACAAATACTTCTCTTCCGTCGAACCGACTCCGACCAATGAATATACCGGGATATTCAAGGGATGCAACCTGATCATGTTCACTGCGGAAGGTTTTTCGCCGTATGCTGTGAGTCCGGAACTGACTCCAACGTTGTATAAGATGATAAACGAGGGATTCGTGTTCAGGAATTTCTATACCCCG
>Ga0208938_1002171_pt1 | contig 10603 bp, 12 predicted proteins | sample AD_UKC125_MetaG_FD_184434 | JGI IMG/M metagenome (GOLD analysis project Ga0208938, IMG submission 184434) | Active sludge microbial communities of municipal wastewater-treating anaerobic digesters from USA - AD_UKC125_MetaG (SPAdes) (version 2) | ecosystem: Engineered > Bioreactor > Anaerobic >... | reverse complement strand
CCAAGCCCGCCTCCAGGCGCGTGTTGTACCGCTCGGACGCGGCCACCATCGCCCGGTACACGACCCGCCCGTCCAGGGCCAGCCACCGTCCGTCGCGGGTGGCGACCTTGTTGCTGACCGCGACGTGAGTGTGCAGATCCGGGTCTCCTGCGCGGGAGTCACGGTGGGTGAAGGCGGTCGCCAACAGCCCCGTCGTGTTGACCTGCCGGACCCCCTGAGCACCCTCTCGGGTGAAGGCGACTTGGTCCTCCAGCCAGGCCAACACGTCCCGCACTGCGTCGTCGTGAGCGGCCTCGATCTGCACCCCGATGTGTCGTGGCGCGATCGCCCACAGGGCGCTGACGGACTTCACCGGGCTGAAGGTGATGTCGTATCCGGCCACTGCAGTGGGTGCTGCAGACGCCTTGATGATCCACCGATCCAACTCCCCGGCACCAGGTGTCCGAGAGTGCTCGGCAACGAACATTCGGGTGGCGACCTCGGTGCGGATCCGGGCCCGTTGGTCAGCGGGTAACGCCCAATCTCGGGGCAGACCGTCGCGCTCGTTGGCGGCCGCGAACGCCTTCGCGCACTCGACACGGAACTCGCTTGGGGCGTCGTTCACGGCATACCGACGCCCCAGCGCTGACGCAGCCAGGGCGCGACGTTGGACCTGTTCAGGGGTCAACCTCTTGCCTGCGTTGCGTCCCCGCGTCGCCGGTGGCGTCGCCGCAGCCGCCCGCACCATGGCCCGTTCGATGGCGTCGGCGTTCGGGTGCCGTCCCTCCCCGAACAGGGCCAGCATCTGCCCTTCAGTGACCTGAGAACCCGCCACGAGTGCGGCGGTACCGGCCGGGGCCCCGAGGCCTTCCAGGCCCCGCCCGAGCCACACACCGGGGGTCTCTCCCTGCTCGGTGTAGTAGGCGTCCAGGCCGCCCGACTTGCCGTGGGTGCGGTCGCCACGGGCTACCTGCGAGGTCAGGTACGTGTACCCGTCCCCCGCAGTCAGCTTGTGAATTGACGCCGTCACACCCCGGAGGATACTCCGGGAAGCCGGGATTAGCCTCGGAGTGCAAGAGGTGTGTAGGACGGAGAGTGTTGGAAATCAAGGTGACCTTGTAAGGATGGGGGGGCTGGGAGGTAGGGTGCTGGGATCGAAGCTGAGGTCAAGTCATGGGGGCTTGGCACGGTGTTAGGTGTGGAAGGGCTGATGGTGATGGCGAAGGAAGGTCGGACGGGGACGGCTGCGTCGGCGCGGGAGAAGGCGCGTTCTGCGAAGGCTGCGTTGGACGCTGCGCGTGTCGAACATGACAAGAAGGTCGAGGACGCGGCGACCGGCTACTACAGCGCCATTGAGCAGGCAGAGGCCGCGCAGGCGGCGTTGGCGGCCGCGACTACGGCGAGGGCGGCTGCGTTGGTGACGCTCATCGAGTTGGGCGAGCCGAACGAGACGATTGAGGCCCTGTGCGAGGGGGTCAGCGCGACCGAGTTGCGAGCAGCCCGGGCAGCGCTGCGGCCCAAGCGCGCACTGGCTGACAAGCCTGCGGCGCCTGTCGCACCGGTCGTTGCTGACGGGCACGGTGACGGGCATGACCTGGCGACGACGGGTGCCGAGGGATGGTCACAGACCTGAGTGCAGCCGTTGCGGACGAACAGGTCCGACAGCGGTACGCGGCGAAAGTGCGCCGCGTTGACGGGGACCCATGCGCGTGGTGGGTAGGTGCTGTCTCCGGCCGTGGGACAGGACGCTTTTGGCTCGGTCCAGGCGTCGCGATCATCGCTCACCGATACGGGTTCGCCCTGGCGAACGGCGTCGACGCGCTGTTCCATCCGGACGGCTCCCGGGTATTGCTCGCCCACTCCTGCGATAACCCTCTGTGCCAAGCCGCCGAACATCTGAGCGTGGCCACTCCCGCACAGAACCGTGCCGAATGGGACCGGCGACGGAGCAATCTCGGCAGCCCGCTACGCGACATTCGCGGGGCTCGAGGAAGAGCGATGGCCGTCCGCGCCGCGCTCCTGACCGGCGGGGACGTCGCGGCCTGCCTCCGGGCCGGAATGACGGCCGTCGATCGCGACCAACTCACCTTGTTCTGACACCCACTGAGGAGACACCCATGACGCAAGACGTCACCCCGGACGCGATCGCCGCTGCAAAGGCCGCCGTCGCTGAGGCGCGAGACGCGGCCGCGCAGATCGGGCAAAGACTGCGGGAAGCCCTCGCCGTCGACGAGGCACTCGGTCAAGCGCAAGCCGAGAAGTCCGACCAGTGAGCCGCCACGATCGGGAGGTGGCTGCCAACGCCCTCACGGCGGCACGGACCCGGATCCTCGAAGCGGCCGAGGTATGTGGCGAGATCGACCGGCGACTGACCAGTCGCCTGGAGGACCTGGACGACATCACCCGCCTCGGCGCACGGATTGAGGTTGGGCTCGACCCGAGTGTGGGTCTGCGCAGCGCGGCCGATCGCGCGGACGTCCTGGATCGCTCGATCGCCTCGTGCCGGCCGATGGTCCAGGAGATCACCAGCCACCTGAACAGCGCCAAACACGCCCTGGCAGCCGCACGAGAAGCCGTGACTCGCGAGGACCTGGAGATGGGCGTCGAAGGAACCTCACCACAGATGGCGCGCGTCGCGTTCCTCGAGGAAGTCCTCGAATTGGCCCTCGTCGACGTTGACGGTCTCAACAGGCGCGTGGCCCACGCACGGTCGGCGCTGGAACCGTTGGTCTACACGCACACGGTCGTTGAACCGGGGCAGGAGATGGCCGAAGGGATGATGGTCGGCGTCGTCGCCGCTGGAGCTCGCGCCGGTATCCGCGACCTAGACCGAGCCGTTCTGGGAGCCCGCACCCGTCTGGAGAGCATGAACGGCGTCAGCGACGCCGCCACCCGAGCCGCAACCCAAGCCATCCGAACCGACCCCCCGCCAACAACAACCCTCTAGGGTGCGGGCGTGGACAAGTGGACAACCGCTGACATCGCGGCATACCTCGACGTCAAACCAGCGACCGTCCACGCCTACCGATCCCGCGGCCAGATGCCACCACCAGACGGCATGCTCGGGCGGACACCGTGGTGGTACGCGAGCACCATCCACACCTGGCGGCCGCGTGAAGAAGGACGAATCCACTGAAAGCACACTGGCCGCACGCAATCGCGCCCCCCCCATCGACGTAGGTCGCTGGGGGGCGCGGTTGGCGTTTCAGCCCCGCTGACGCGGGGACAACTACTGCCCTGCGGGATCTTCGACCCTGCAACATGGGTGACCCCCACTCACGCGGGGACGACCCGACGCTATCACCGGCGTCCGTCACGGATCTGGTAGACCCGCTCCCGCGACAGCCCGGCCCGCCGCCCAGCCTCGATGGCGCTGACGCCCGCAACGAGCATGTCTCGCACCATGTCATCGCGCCGTGCCCGGACCAAACCCGCCGACTGAGCGAGGTTCTCGGCCCGTAGTGTGAGCCCACTTGCCGACTCGGCCACCTCGACCTGTCGGTGGTAGGCCTCAGCCATGATGTCGATGCCGTTGGCCTTCTCGTCGCGGGGCTGATAGACCCCGGTCGCCTCACCGATCACGAGACTGCCGCCGTGCCCGAACTCGTCGGCCGCGCGGTATCGGTAGCGCTGCCCCTCGGTCAGTGTGCCCTTGCTCTGGGCAGTCATCACCAGTACGCCGGACGGCTTGGGACCCTCGCTGGCCTTGAAGTCCTGGGTGCCACGGATGGCCCAGGTGACGACGGGGCGACCGTCTGCGGTCTCGCCCCAGTAGATGATCTCGGCGGTGGGGCCACCATCGACGTGGACGCGGTAGGAGGTTCCGGGCTGGGGCTGGTTCGTTGTCATGTCTCTAGTGTGTAGCACGCTACACACTATGTCAAGCGCGCTACACAGTCCCCGCTGCCGTTCGTTCGCTCCAGACGCCCTCCGCGTTGCGCCCCTGGGCGGACGCGCAACTGCCGGGTGATTCCACTGGAATCATTGAACGCCGTGTCGTGTCAGGGCCGGGTCGTAGCGTTGAGCGTCATGGCGGGTGGGATGTCTGGGCGGCGGGGCGGGATGCCGTTGATGGCGCGGCCGGTCGTGCCGCCGGGTGGGCGGGTCCGAACGCGCCGGCATTGTTGGGTGCAGCCTCCGGCCGGCGCTGCGGCGGCCGAGTCGGAGGGCCTGGTGGTGGAGTGGCGCAACCACCCCGATCGCGGGTGGGAGGCGCTGGTGGTGTTCGTCGAGGTGAGGGACGGGATGCCGGCAGCGGTCACCTGTTGGTTACCAGCTGCTCGGCTGCGCCCCACCTAGCCGGGTTCGCGTCGATGCACCGCGGCCTGGTGCTTCGGTACCGACAGCACCCGGGCCGAACAGTCCGGGCACGGCAGCAGATTCGCGGCTGCCCACGCGGTGACTGCGTCAGGGGACCACAGCGGCCGTCTGGGTCGGCTCTGTTGCACTGGGCTCGGGAAATCGTGGGGGCCGTTGCGCCATTGCGTCACCGTCTGGCCGGCGACAGCGCACTGTCGGGCGATCTCCCGGTGGCTCCATAACGTCGAGGGTCCTTGTCTCGGCCGAGGGAAGGGACCGTGAGGTTTGGTGGCCGCCTCAATGCGGCTAGATGGCACCCCGAAGCTCTCAGCGATGTCGGCTATTCGGGTCCTGGCCTGACGTTGCTCGACCCAACGGGCCACGGTCTGGGCGTCCGGGGTGCCGGTCGGGTAAGGGCCGCCGCCGCGAGTCATGCGACTGACCCACTGGACGCTGCGCTGGAACTCTGCGGCGATATCGGCCAGTCGCTCACCCGCCAGGCGCCGGTCGATCATCTGTTGCCTTGTCACCGGCGGCGGGAAAGGTCCGAACCGTGCCGTCTGCCCTGCCACGACGTTGGGTGAGACCCCTTGGTACCGGGCGATGTGCGAGACGGGGCTGCCCCTACCCCGCAGACGCACCCACTCCTCGACGGGATACACCGGGCCTGACACAGGCCCAGGATGCCTCGTGGAGCGGAACGTCCACAATGTCCGTTTGGGCGGTTGAACCCTCGAACAGTCTGAGGCCTCTGGGTCAGGGAGACTCGCACGAGGCCCACATGCCGACGTGAGCAGTCTTGGCTGTCTCGGTCGCGTGCACGTAGTCGTCGTTGCGGGCGGGGGCGGGTTCGGAGGCTGGGTAGTAGGCCTGGGCCGCACCGGTCGTGATCAGCTCGAGCCCAACGTCGTCGATGGTGGAGACCTGGGCGTACCGCAACCACCGCCCGTATCGGTCGATGTCGTCGCTGCGTGGGTCAGAGGTGAGGACCACGTCGTGGCCAGCGACGAGACCCTTGAGTGCTGCCCGGGCTTGTTCGCCCCAGCATTGCGCGGCGTTCCCGTCATGGGCGAGTTCGGGGGCGTTGATGCCCAGGATCCGCACCCGCTGCGGCCCTGTTGGTGCCTGCACGGTGAAGGTGTCGCCGTCCTGCACTGAGACCACCGAATAGGTGACGGACGAGGGCGCCAACGTGGCCACGCTCGGCGGTCGCAACCATCCGGTGTGCTGCAGCGCCCAGAGCCCGCCAAGGAGCACGGCCACCCCGACGGCCAGGCGCAGACGGCTGTGTGATCGCGTGTAGGTCATGCCGCGTCCTTCGTCCCCTGTGTCACGCTCCTGAGCATCCCAGGGACCACCGACACCGGCAGGTCGACAGTTACCCACACCCCATGGCGGGCACCCCGCCCTATCCACAGGCGGGCGAGGTTGCGGTTGCGGTGTCGGATCCACGCGGCAGGATGCGCAGCATGACCGAGATGACGATCGCCACTGAGGGCTTCCTCGACGAGACGCTGCAACTGGTCCGTGACGCGATCGATGCGCTGATCGACGAGGGACCCTCGAGCCCGGACCCGGTGCAGTGGTCGATGCTCTGCGGGGAGTGCCTTGACATCGCGGACGAGCTGCTCATCGCTGGCGCCGTCGACCTCAAACGCTCGCCGCGGTCCTCGAGGACGTTCCAGTCGCCAACTCCTCCTGGACGCGATGACCGTCCTGGACCAAGTGCCCGAGCACGAGCGGCCTTTGCGTCTGTTGCCGGTCCGCGCGAGTCTTGCCGTCGCCGTGATGCGGCTGGACGACGCGTCCGGCCGGTCAGATGTCTGACGCGACTCTCACCGACCTCCTCGCGCTGGCCCAACGGATCGCCTACGACCTCGCGGACGTCCCGTCAGGGCGCGCTGCCCGCCGCGCTCTGGCGTTCCAGCAGTTGGCGGCCTGGTCAGCTCTGGCCACCGCGGCGGAACGTGTCCTCACCTCGCCTGGGCAGCCGCTGTCGACGCCTCCACGGACGCCACTGCTGCAGGCCCTTTCCCTGGCTCGCAGAATCGGGATCCGTGCTGAGCCCGATCCCCAGGTCGAGCGGCTCACGCAGGCGTTGGGTGCGGCAGGCGATCTGCTCACCCAACTGCCTGGTCCCCAGACATCCCCCGAGAGCGGGTCGCCGTTGACGACGTCGTCGCCACGATCCTGTTGACCACGGCCCGGGTGACGCGGGGCGTCGCCGACGACATCAGCGTCGAGTACGCCGGACGTCGGGACACTATCGCCAACGTGGCTATGGCGGCTGCCCAACAACGTCATTCACCGACACCCGACAGTGGCCCTGGCCAGTTGGGCGACCTGATGGCACCCACCACACCGACGACGGTCGCTGTTGCGCGTTGGGCGGCCGTCACCACGACCGCCCTTACCGGGGCGGGGATCCCCGTAGCGGCCGCGACCACCCAACGAACCATCACCGACCTGCGCATGTGCTGCCTGGCCCTCCGACACCTCGGCCCTGAAGCGAGTCGAGACGCATGGCTGGCGGCCGCTGACCTATGGGAGCAAGCGGCACGGTCGTGGACCGCCGTCGCCACCCCGATCCCCGCCGCAAACGATCACCGCCTCATGTCCGCTGCGCTACGGCAGGCCCTGCCCGAGGTCGTCACGACGCCCACTACGGCGAGACGCCTCGCTGCCGCCGTCGTGACGGTCACTGAGACGGCAGCCTTGACGGTGCCCTCCCTCGTCGACGGTGGCCAACTGGTCAGTGCTGCACGGCAGTTGGCCGCCACGCAACGACCGGTCCCCCTCGACCTCGCGGTCGCCGCGCGGCGCGGCAAGTGGGTCCCGATCCCCGCGGGCAGCCCCCTCACCGACCAACTCCGCGACAGCATCACCGCTCCCCTCGCGGCCACCCGCAGTGCCCGGCGCACGCTCGACACCGCGACCAGGACAACCATCCAGATCCCCAGCCACACGCCAACCCGGTCGGTGATCCCACCAAGCCCGGAGCAGGGTGGGCCCTCGATCGGCATCTAAGGCGAACACCTGCTCCGTACCGGGTAAGAACGCGTGATGCAAGGACTGCAGCGCCTTCGGATGCGGCGCGTCACACGGTCGAGGCATACAGCGCGGGAGCGGAATATCTTGATTGGGGCACGGACATGGGTTCCAGGTTCGAACCAACCGACGTAAGATGCAGGTTTTAGAAGAACAGGAAAACGGGGCGGCCGCCCCACCGGTAGTGGGACGGCCGCAGGGATCCGTCAGCGGCTAACTGAACCGATCCCAGACCTTCAGGGCGAAGTAGAACAGCTGGACGGCTCGGGCGAGGATCTTCAAGATCCCACCCGGGTCGTTCTTGCGTGTTCCGCCCTTCGGGTCGGGCTGCGTGACCTGGGCCATCGCAACCACCTCCCTTCATGGTTGGAGAGGCCCCGGAGGTGATGTCCGGGCATCCCCACCGCCGGCGAACATCGGGACGAATCCGTGTATCCACACATGCGGCAAGCTGCCAGTTGAAACCCATGAAGTTTGGCGCGCTCATTCTACGAGGCAAACCGGACACTCCCGCTTATGCCGTCCCACTCACTGAAAGTGCCGGGCGTGTCGCGCGCAGTTGTCCCCGGCCAAGACCCTGGTAGCAGCGCGCCAGACTGAACGAAACGGGACCTTCGCCGGGCCTGGACCGCTTCGCCGGGCCTGGACCGCTTCGCGCGGGACGGGATCGAGCCGACGAGGTTTGATCGGCAGACCGGCCCCCAGGCCTGGGCAGGGGGCGTGGTGAGGCTGGTTAGCCGATGGCTTACCTGTCATGGAATGAGCCTGGCACGGGCCGAGACTCGGCCCCGGAAGTTATCCACAGGCTGCGCGGCCGTGGTCTTCACCTGGGGTCGTCGAGCAACTCACGCAAGGCGCGGCGAGCCTTGGCCGCTTCTAGCGGGGTCATCGACGGCGGCAGCACCGTTGGTGGACCCGGCGTCTGGGGGTGTTCGCGTGGCCACCACTCGGCGCGTTGCCGGTATGCCGTGATCCGGCCGAGGTCGCGCGGGGTGAGGGCGGCGCCTGCGGTGGCTTGGATGGTGCCGTGACGGTCGATGGGGGTGAGCAGGGGGCCGTGTTGCCACCCGTCTGGGACCGGGTAGCGGCAGTCGTGGACGTCGAGCTCCTGCAGGCCGGGGCCGTCGTCGAGGGTGAGGCGGGCGTGGGCGAGGGTGCGTAGCCACCGGGTGGTGACACAGCCGGGGCACGTGAGGGGGTCTGCGGTGGCGGGCAGGTCGATGCCGGCGAGGGCCGGCAACGGCCACGTAGCGGCCGTCGCGGTGGCGGCGGCGTGTTTGGTCAGGTGCAGGTGTCCAAGCAGGAGCAAGACGACTCCGTCGCGGCGAGCCCGGGGGCCGTGCAGGGAATCGTGGATCGGCAGAGCACGCAGCGCGTCAGGCAGGGTGAGCCAGTCAGGGCCGGTGCGCCACGCCGACGCGTGGACCCGTGGGGCTGGCGTCGACGGGATGCCCTCAACCTTGAGCAGTTCGCGGCGGCGGCGATCCTGTTGGGCGGACGACCCGGTGCAGGCCTGCAGGAACCCGGTGATGCTGGCCGGGTCAGCGGGCGGTTGGTCGTGGGTGTCGCACCACGCCCGGTAGACGTACCAGAGCGGGTCGACGACGCTAGATGTCCCCTGCCCGTCACTGACGGACAGAGCAGTGATTCCAGTGGAATCACTGCTGGTGATTCCACTGGAATCACCCGGACGGGCGGGGGTCATAACTGCAGGTCCATCGCGGCGTTCGCCAACTCGGGGGCGTGGTGACGGGCGTACACCTCGATGGTGCCTGGGTCGGTGTGCAGGGTCTGGCGCATGATCCGGTGAGTCGGGATCCCCCGTTGCAAGGCGGTGGTCACGAACCCGGCCCGCAGGCTGTGGGAGCCGTACCCGGCGGCGTCCAGGCCCGCCGCGGTCCGGCGCCGTTTCACCACCTGGTAGGGCACGTCCGGGCCAAGCGCACCGTCTCCGATCGCGCCCGCTTTGCGGACCGGCCGGAACAACGGCCGCTCGTCCCCGGGCCACTCCCCCGCCCGGCGGCACACATGCGTGTCTGGCCGGCCGGCGGCCGCCGTGAACAGTCGCCCGGCGAGGTGGGCGTACCGGTCCGGGATGTTGTCCCCGGCGTCCCACGCGTCGACGAGGGCGATCCATTCCCACACGGCGCACGCCACGCACCGGCGCGGGTCACCGGCCGGGGGCAGCACGACGACCGCCCCGGCGGCGTCTTGGTCGGTCTTGGACCGGCGGACCACCAGCCGGCCCTGCCCTGGCGTGAGGGTCAGGTCCGAGCGTCGTAACGCGACGACCGACGAGGCCCGCAGCGCGGTCGTCCACCCCAGTAGCAGCATCGCCCGATCGCGTCGGCCGATCACGCCGACCGGCCAGCGGGCGACGTCGATGCTGGCGACGGTTTCCTCGAGGTCGGCCAACATCAACGCCCGCATCCGCCGTGGTGGGGTGCCTCGGTCGCGGCGGACGCCCCGCATCGCGGCTTTCACGATGACGCTCGCCCCGGGCTGGTCGACGCCGGCGACCCGGTGCGCGAAGTTGATGCCCGCGATCATCCGGGCCAGCGATGACGGGGTATGCGCGTACCGGCCGTCTGGGCGTACCGCGGCGGACGCCTCGGTCACGAACCGGGCCACCGCCACCGGCTCGGCCGGTAACGCCCGATGCCCGGTCCGTGCACACCACCCAGCGAACACCACCCAATCCCGGTCGTAGGCCCGCCGCGACGACGGCGCCAACCCAGAGCGCAGCACGTCCGCCGCAGCCCCGACCGGCACCGCCACGACCGTGCCGCCACCTGGGGGTCTCATTCGTTCCGGGCCCGAGCCACGGCCCACCACACGATCAACGACAGCCCGATCCCGAACACCGACCCCAACCAGAAGTCGACCGTCACGACGACGACCCCTCCCCCTGCGTCTGCGGGGGGTTGGGCGGGGTGTACGCCTCGTCGGCGACGAAGACCTCGCCGCCGTCCTCGATCCGCAGCCGAGACAGCACAGAATCGGGATCCACGAACGGAAGCCGAAGCGTCGCCCGCGCGCGCACCACCGCCCGGGCGAACGAGATGCTATTCCCGGAGAATGTCGCCAAGTCGAACGAGATGCTATTCCCGGAGAACGTCGCCCCGTCGAAGGCGGTGCTCTCCCCGGAGAACGTCGCCCCGTCGAAGGCGGTGCTCTCCCCGGAGAACGTCGCCCCGTAGAACGAGGTCCTCTCCCCGGAGAACGTCGCCTCGTTGAACGAGGTCCTCTCCCCGGAGAACGTCGCCTCGTTGAACGA
>Ga0208938_1002170_pt1 | contig 10616 bp, 10 predicted proteins | sample AD_UKC125_MetaG_FD_184434 | JGI IMG/M metagenome (GOLD analysis project Ga0208938, IMG submission 184434) | Active sludge microbial communities of municipal wastewater-treating anaerobic digesters from USA - AD_UKC125_MetaG (SPAdes) (version 2) | ecosystem: Engineered > Bioreactor > Anaerobic >... | reverse complement strand
CGACGAACTGGCGACCACCTACGACCCGATCTACAAGGTGAACCCACCGCTGCGGTCGGCCCGGCACGCCGCAGCCCTGCGGCAGGCACTGGCCGACGGGATCATCGACATCGTGGCCACCGACCACGCCCCGCACGCCATGGAGGACAAGGAGTGCGAGTGGGCAGCCGCCTCTTTCGGGATGCTGGGCCTGCAGACCGCCCTGCCGGTCGTCAACGAGACCATGGTGCGCACCGGGCTGCTGGACTGGGAGCAGGTTGCGGTGCGGATGTCGCATAAGCCGGCCGCCATCGGGCGGGTGTCCGACCACGGCCGGCCGATTGCCGTGGGGGAGCCCGCCAACCTGACGCTCTTCGATCCCGACTACGAGTGGGTCGTGTCGCCCAGTGACATGGTCAGCCGCAGCCGGAACACCCCCTACGCCGGAATGGTGCTGCACGGCCGGGTGCTGGGCACCTGGCTGCGCGGGTCACCGACCCAACTCGACGGTGTCGTGGTGGAGTTCGAAACCGCCCGATGAACGTCCTGCTCGCCGCCCAACAACAAGAGGTCACCGCCTGGCCGCAACGGCTGCTGCTGACCGCTGTGTTCGTGGCCATCACTGCCTTGGCCATATGGGGCATGTGGCGAAGTTGGCATAGACGCGCTGCCGTGCAACTGCCGGTCGCAACCGCGCCGGTTGATTTCGCCGCCCGTGAGCAGATCGCCGGCCGCTACCTGGGCACGGCCCCGGCCAGCGACTGGATGCAGCGGGTGGTCGCCAACGGCATGGGGGCGCCGGGCAACGCCATCGCCAACATCGCAGACCCTGGCGTGCTGCTGACCCGAGAAGGCGAGCCGGACCTGTTCATCAGCGCGGCGCAGATCATTGGTGTGCAGATCGGCCGGGGGGTGGCAGGTCAGGTCGCGGAGAAGGACGGCATCGTCCTGTGGTTGTGGCAGGCGGGGGACACGGCCCTGCAGAGCGGGTTCCGCCCTGACACCCCTGAGGAAGTGGCCACCTTGTTCCAGGTCAGTCAACGCTTCGTTGGACAGGAGAGCACATGAGTTTCACCATCCCGATGCTCGAGGAGGCCGACGCCCTCGTCTCCGATGCCGCAGTACTCGTCCTGGAGGACGGCACGACCTTCACTGGCAAGGCATTCGGCGCCCGAGGGGCGGTGTTCGGCGAGGCGGTGTTCGCCACCGGGATGACTGGTTACCAGGAGACCCTGACTGACCCCAGCTATCACCGGCAGGTCGTCGTGATGACCGCCCCACATGTGGGCAACACCGGCATGAACGACGAGGACCCGGAGTCCACGCGGATCTGGGCTGCCGGTTTTGTCGTGCGGGACCTGAGTCCGGTCGCCAGCAACTGGCGGGCGACGCGCACTCTCAGCGATGCCCTCGCCGAGGCCGGTGTGGTCGGTGTGCGGGGTGTGGACACCCGTGCGCTGACCCGGCACCTGCGCGAACGCGGGGTGATGCGCGTCGGGTTGTTCAGCGGGGAGGCACTGACCACGGCTGACCAGATGCTGGCGCAGGTGTTCGCCAGCCCAGGGATGCTGGGCGCGAACCTGTCTGCGGATGTCACCACCGCCGAGCCCTACGTGATCCCCGCCGACGGTGAGGCCCGCTTCACAGTCGTGGCCGTGGACCTGGGGATCAAGACGATGACACCTGCGCTGATGGCGCAGCGCGCGATGACGGTGCACGTGGTACCAGCGCACTACACCTACGAGCAGATCGTCGCCCTGAACCCCGACGGGCTGTTCTTCTCCAACGGCCCCGGTGACCCGGCGACCGCCGATCACGCCGTTGGAATCGCCCGAGCCGCGCTGGCCGATCGGCTACCCACGTTCGGGATCTGTTTCGGCAACCAGATCCTGGGCCGCGCGCTCGGCTTCGGCACGTACAAACTGGCCTACGGCCACCGCGGGATCAACCAGCCCGTCCAGGACCGCGCCACGGGCAAGGTGGCGGTCACCTCGCACAACCATGGCTTCGCGGTCGACGCTCCGCTTGACGGCGATGTGGACACCGAATTCGGGCGAGTGCGGGTCAGCCACGTATGTCTCAACGACGACGTCGTCGAGGGTCTGCAATGCCTGGACGTCCCGGCGTTCAGCGTCCAGTACCACCCCGAGGCGGCGGCCGGTCCACATGATTCGGCCTACCTCTTCGACCGCTTCGCCGCCGCCATGGAAGGTGCCCGCTGATGGGGAAACGCACTGACATTGCCAGCGTTCTGGTGATCGGTTCGGGCCCGATCGTGATCGGTCAGGCCTGCGAGTTCGACTACTCCGGCACGCAGGCCTGTCGGGTGCTGCGCGCAGAGGGTCTGCGGGTGATCCTGGTGAACAGCAATCCGGCCACGATCATGACCGACCCTGAGTTCGCGGACGCCACATACATCGAGCCGATCACCCCCGAGTTCGTGGAGAAGGTCATCGCCAAGGAACGCCCGGACGCGCTGCTGCCCACTTTGGGGGGCCAGACGGCATTGAACGCGGCCGTGGCGCTGGCCGAGAACGGGGTGCTCGACAAGTACGACGTGGAGCTCATCGGGGCAGACATCGACGCCATCCAGCGCGGCGAGAACCGGGAACTGTTCAAGCGGATCGTGGCTAAGGTCGGAGCGGAATCCGCCCGGTCGGCCATCTGCCACACCATCGAGGAGTGCCTGGCAGGCGTCGAGGACCTCGGGTACCCAGTTGTCGTCCGGCCCTCGTTCACCATGGGTGGTTCCGGCTCGGGGATCGCCTACGACGAGGCTGACCTGCTGCGCATCGCCGGGGCCGGGCTGCAGGCCAGCCCTACCACGGAGGTACTGCTCGAAGAGAGCATCCTCGGCTGGAAGGAGTTCGAACTCGAACTCATGCGCGACCGCAACGACAATGTGGTCGTCGTCTGTTCGATCGAGAACCTTGATCCCCTTGGGGTGCACACTGGCGACTCGATCACGGTCGCTCCGGCGTTGACCCTCACCGACCGTGAGTACCAGCGGATGCGCGACGTGGGCATCGCGGTGATCCGGGAGGTCGGGGTGGACACCGGGGGGTGCAACATCCAGTTCGCCATCCATCCGGAGAATGGGCGGATCATCGTCATCGAGATGAATCCGCGGGTCTCGCGCTCCTCAGCCCTGGCCTCGAAGGCGACCGGCTTTCCCATCGCCAAGATCGCGGCGAAGTTGGCCATCGGGTACACCCTGGATGAGATCCCCAACGACATCACGCTCAAGACGCCCGCTTCATTCGAGCCGACGCTGGACTACATCGTCGTCAAGGTGCCCCGATTCGCCTTTGAGAAGTTCCCGGGGGCCGACGACACCCTCACCACCACCATGAAGAGCGTCGGCGAGGCGATGGCCATGGGCCGCAACTTCAGCCAGGCCCTGCAGAAGGCCCTGCGCAGCATCGAGAGCAAGGGCAGCGAGTTCGCGTGGCCACACCAGGCGCGTCCCCTTGATGAACTGCTCGCCGACATCGGCCGGCCTCACGACGGCCGGCTGCAGAAGGTACAGCAGGCCTTGTGGCTCGGGGCCAGCGTCGCCCAGGTGTATGAGATCACCGATATCGACCCCTGGTTCCTGGAACAGATCGCCGGTATCAACGCGATGGCCGATCGGGTGCGATCTGCCGATCCGTTGTCCCCGGATCTGCTGCGTGAGGCCAAGGAGACTGGCTTCTCGGATGCTCAGCTCGCGGCCTTGCGTGGGACGCGGGAGGACGTTATTCGCGGCGTGCGCCATGCCCTGGGTATCCGTCCGGTGTACAAGACGGTGGACACCTGCGCCGCCGAATTCCCGGCCTACACGCCGTACCACTACTCCAGCTACGACACCGAGACTGAGGTGGCGCCACGCGAGAAGGAAGCGGTGATCATCCTCGGGTCCGGGCCCAACCGGATCGGACAGGGGATCGAGTTCGACTACTCGTGTGTGCATGCCACGTTGACCCTGCGTGAGGCGGGGTACGAGGCCATCATGATCAATTGCAACCCCGAGACCGTCTCCACCGACTACGACACGGCCAGCCGGCTCTACTTCGAACCGCTGACGCTGGAGGACGTGCTCGAGGTGATCCGGGCCGAGCGGGCGGCGGGACCGTTGGCCGGGGTCATCTGCCAACTCGGTGGCCAGACGCCACTGGGGCTGGCAGCCCGGCTCAAGGCGGAGGGCGTGCCGTTGCTGGGCACCACCCCCGAAGCCATCCACCTCGCGGAGGAGCGCGGTGCCTTCGGGCAGGTGCTCGAGGAGGCCGGCCTCCCGGTGCCCAAATACGGCATGGCCCGCAGCGTGGCCGAGGCCGAGGCGATCGCCGCCCGGATCGGGTACCCCGTGCTTGTGCGGCCCAGTTACGTCCTCGGCGGCCGCGGCATGGAGATCGTGTACGACGACACGATGCTCGCCTCATACATCGAGCGCGCCACGCAGGCCAGCCCCGAGCATCCGGTGCTGGTCGACGAGTTCCTCGACGATGCCATCGAGATCGACGTGGACGCACTGTTCGACGGCGACGAGTTGTACGTCGGCGGCGTGATGGAACACATCGAGGAGGCCGGGATCCATTCCGGGGACTCCGCCTGTGCCCTGCCGCCCATGACGCTTGGTCACCAGGAACTGGCCCAGATCCGGGCGTCGACCGTGGCCATCGCGCGCGGCGTTGGGGTGCGAGGTCTGCTCAATATCCAGTTCGCGCTGCGGGGCACGCGCCTCTACGTGCTGGAGGCCAACCCACGGGCGTCACGCACCGTCCCCTTCGTGTCCAAAGCCACGGGCGTGCCCCTGGCGAAGGCCGCGGCGCGCATCGCGGTCGGCGAGACCATCGCCGATCTGCGCGCGGACGGGTTGCTGCCCAAACAGGGTGATGCCACGAACCTGCCGGTGGGGGCACCCATGGCCGTCAAGGAAGCCGTCATGCCATTCGGCCGATTCCATGGTGTGGACACTGTGCTTGGACCCGAGATGCGCTCCACCGGCGAGGTGATGGGGATCGACTCCGACTTCGGCACCGCCTTCGCCAAGTCGCAGTCGGGGGCCTACTCCAGCGGCCTGCCGGTAACGGGCCGCGCGATCATCACCGTGGCCAACCGGGACAAGCGGTCGATGATCTTCCCGGTCAAGCGGCTCGCCGACCTCGGATTCGAGATCCTGGCCACCCAGGGCACCGCGGAGGTGCTTCGTCGCAACGGCGTGGCAACCACCGTGTTGCGCAAGAACGCCGAAGGTATCGGCCCGAACGGCGAGCCGACCACCGTGAGCAGCATCCTGGCTGGCGAGGTGGATCTCATCGTCAACACGCCGGTCGGTACCGGTGCACGGGTCGACGGCTACGAGATCCGCACGGCAGCGGTGGTCCGCGGCGTACCGTGCATCACGACGGTGCAGGGCCTCGCGGCGGCCGTGCAGGGGATCGAGGCGCTGAAGACCGGACAGGTCGGTGTGCGCAGCATTCAAGAACACCAAAGCGATCTCGCCGCCCTGTGGGGTGGTCGATGAGCAGCCAGGCTGACGCCGAAGTTCTCAGTGTGCGCCGAGAGGGCGAGTACTATCACCTGTCGTTCGCTGCCCCCGGCATTGCCGATGGTTTCCGGCCCGGGCACTTCGTGGCGATCGCCGTGGATGACGCCCACATCCTGCGGCGGGCATTCAGCATCCGATCGGCGTCGACCAAGGCCGGCGGGGCGCTGCAGATCATCGTCTCCCCTAAGGGGCCCGGCACGCAGTGGCTGGTGCGCCGTCGTCCCGGCGACATCCTCAACGTCATCGCCCCACTCGGGCAGCCCTTCCGGCTGCCGACCGCTCCGGTCGCCTGTGTGCTGGTCGGCGGTGGCTACGGAGTGGCGCCCCTGTTCGAACTCGCCAGCCAGTTGCGGGCGCGCGGCAGCACGGTGGACATCATTGTGGGCGCCGGCGACACGGCCCGCCTCTACGGGGTGGTCGAGGCCCGCCGGGTCAGCGATGCCGTGTTCGTCACCACCGATGACGGGTCCAGCGGGGAACGTGGTCGCGTGACCGATCCGCTGCGGCGGATCCTGGCCTTGGGCCGGCACAAGGCCGTCTACGCGTGCGGGCCGATGGGGATGCTGCGGGCCGTGGCCGAGGCGAGTGCCGAGTTCGGTGCGGCCGCGCAGTGCGCGGTCGAGGAGTCGATGGCCTGCGGGGTGGGGGTGTGCATGACCTGCGTGCTGCCGGTCATCGGCGAGGACGGGGTGACCCGGATGGTGCGATCCTGCACCGACGGTCCGGTGTTCTTCGGCGACCGTGTCCGCTGGTCAGAAGTGGGCACCGTGCCGGCGGGCACGCTGGGAGCACCGGAGCCTCGTGATGATTGATCCGAGTGTGACCCTCGCCGGCGTGCGCTTCAACGGCCCCGCCTTCACGGCCTCTGGCTGCGCGGCCGCGGGTAAGGAATTGCGCAACTATTTCGATCTCACAGAGATCGGGGGTGTGGTGACCAAGAGCATCATGCTGCGTCCGCGCTCCGGGCGTCCCACTCCGCGGATGGTCGAGACACCGTCGGGGATGCTCAACTCGATCGGGCTGCAGGGTCCCGGCGTCGAATCGTTCCTGGCCAATGACCTGGCGTGGCTGCGGGACAACGGGGTCACCGCAGTGGTCAGCATCGCCGGCGAGACCGTCGACGAGTTCGGTCAGCTCGCGCGAATCCTGCGCAATGAGTCTGGGATCGCGGCCCTCGAGGTCAACATCTCGTGCCCGAACGTGGAGAGCCGGGGGCAGGTGTTCGCCTGCGACGTGATGAGTGCTTCCGGCGTGATCCATCAGGTCCGGCGCAACACGAACTCGTCGGTGCCCATCTTCGCCAAGCTTTCCCCAGACGTCACCAGCATCGCCGAGATCGCCGTGGCCTGCCGCAACGCCGGCGCCGATGGCTTCTCGGTCATGAACACCACCCTGGGGATGGCCATCGACACGCAGACGCTGCGCCCGATTCTGGGTGGGGTCACCGGCGGGCTCAGCGGCCCAGCCATCCGGCCACTCGCGGTGCGCTGTGTGTGGCAGGTCCACCAGGCGGTACCCGACGCCCCGATCCTGGGGATGGGTGGGATCGCCAGTGGGGCCGACGCCTTGCAGTTCCTCGCCGCCGGGGCCAGTGCCGTGGAGGTCGGCACGATGACCTTCAATGAACCCAGTGCACCGGCACGCGTTCAGCGCGAACTGCTGGCCCTGCTTGAGCAGCGCGGCTTTGGATCCGTGGCCGAGGCTGTGGGGATCGGGCACCGCGGGGGACTGGCGTGACCAGATTTCGTCATTCCGCCATTGATCACCGTGAGGAGACGTCATGATCGCCCCCATCGCACTGGCCCTGGATGCACCCGACCTGCAGACTGCCTGTACTTGGGCCAACGCCGTGGACGGGGTCTTCAGCCACGTGAAGGTCGGACTGCAGACCTACCTGCGCGACGGCGCCCTCGGGGTCGCCGAGATTCGGGCGGCCGCCCCGCACTGCGCGTTGTTCCTGGATCTGAAGATCCACGACATTCCGAACACGATGGCCGGCGCTGCGCGTTCCGTGGCGGCTCTGCAGCCAGATCTGCTCACCGTCCACGCGGGCGCGGGCACTGCCGGGATCGCTGCCGTAGCGCAGGCCCTACCTGAGACCAAGGTGGCTGCCGTCACCGTGCTGACCAGTCTGTCCGCGCTGGACCTCAGCGAACTGGGCATCATCGGAAGCCCTGAGCAGGCGGTGATGCGCTGGGCGAGATTGGCGGTCGACGCCGGGGCCCGGGCGATCGTCTCCTCCGCGCAGGAGGTGACCACCTTGCGAGCTCTGCTGGGTCCCGATCCGGTGCTGATCACCCCTGGTATCCGTCCCGCCGGCGCCGACGTGGGTGATCAGTCACGCGTCGTCACGCCGGCTGACGCCATCGGGGCGGGTGCCTCGCTGCTGGTCGTCGGGCGGCCAGTGACCGCTGCTGAGCACCCTCGGGCAGCCGCACAGGCCATCGCTGAGGAAGCAGTGCGCGCCCTGGCCTCCGTTGGATAGGGTCGCACCCGTGCAGACCCCCCCGAAATTGACTGATGAGCAACGCCAATTGGCCAGTGTGCGTGCCGTGGCCAATCGGCGCCGCCGCGCCGAGGTCAAGGATCAGTTGCGCACGGGTGAGATGACCTGGGAGCAAGTCCTGGCCTTGGCCGAGACCGACGATGTGGTTGCCGGCCTGCGGGTCAGCGACGTACTGCTGGCCATCCCGGGCGTGGGCCCTATGCGCGTCAAGCGGTTCATGAAGTACGCCCATGTCTCGCAGACCCGCCGTCTGCGGGGTCTCGGGCCCCAGCAGGTTCGCCTGCTGAGCAGAGTGCTGAGTTGGTGAACCGGCTCTTCGTGGTGTCCGGCCCCAGTGGCGTGGGGAAGGGGACTGTGGTGGCCAGACTCCTGGCACAGCGTCCCGACATCTGGTTGTCGGTCTCGGCCACGACCCGCGCCCCCCGGCCCGGAGAGGTCGACGGGCAGCAATACTTCTTCCTCCCACAGCAGCGTTTCGACGAGCTGGTGGCCGCCGGGCAGATGCTCGAGTGGGCCACCTTCGCGGGCAACTCCTATGGGACCCCACGAGAGCCGGTCGTGACACATCTGGAGCGTGGGCCGGTGCTGCTGGAGATCGAACTGCAGGGAGCCCGGCAGGTGCGGGCCGCGATGCCGCAGTGTGTTCTCGTCTTCCTCGCGCCACCCTCGCCCGAGGAGTTGCAGCGCCGCTTGATCGGCCGAGGGACCGAGGATGACGCGGCGGTCGCTGCCCGGTTGGCCAGGGCGCAGGCCGAACTGGCCGCCCAGACGGAGTTCGACCATGTGATCCACAACGACGACGTGGATCGGGCCGCTGCGGAGCTGGGCCGGCTCGTGGGCTGAGGACACCTGTGCCTCGGGCCGTCATGTCACCCCCCTGTTACTCTGGGAAGAGTTTGTGCGAACGAAAGGTTTCCTGTGGCTGTTGAGAGTCGTGAAGAGGGCATTACGCACCCTCCGCTGGACGAGTTGCTCGAGAAGACCGACTCCAAGTACTCGCTGGTGATCGAGGCGGCCCGCCGCGCCCGCCAGATCAACGCCTACTACAGCCAGCTCTCCGAGGGTGCCTTGGAGCACGTGGGCCCGCTGGTGGAGACCTACCAGCACGAGAAGCCGCTGTCCATCGCGCTGCGCGAGATCAATGACGGGCTGCTGGAGACCACCACGGTCACGCACGAGGAGACCGCAGTCTGACTCCCGAGGTTGTCCTCGGAGTAGGTGGCGGCATCGCCGCCTACAAAGCCGCTGAGGTGCTGCGCCGGATCCAGGCGCTGGACGCAGCGATCACCGTCGTGCCCACGGCAACCGCACTCAAATTCGTCGGTGCGGCCACCTGGTCGGCGCTGTCCGGCCGGCCGGTGACCCACGACTTCTTCGAGGGTGTCCACGAAGTCCCCCACGTGCGGATCGGCCAGCAGGCCGACGTGGTGGTTGTGGCCCCTGCCACAGCCAACCTCTTGGCCAAGGCTGCTTATGGCCTGGCCGACGACCTGCTCACAAACACACTGCTCACCGCCCACTGCCCCGTGGTGATGTTCCCGGCCATGCACACCGAGATGTGGGAGCACCCGGCGACGCGCGCAAATGTGGCCACGTTGCGTGACCGCGGCGTCCTGGTCGTCGATCCCGATTCAGGCCGCTTGACCGGTGCCGACTCCGGGCCGGGCCGCCTGCCCGAGCCGGAGGCCATCGCCTGGATCGTGGCCGCAGCACTGGCCAAAGGCCATGATCTGCACCCCGACCTGCGCGGCCGGCACATCGTCGTCAGCGGCGGCGGCACCCGCGAACGCCTTGACCCGGTCCGCCATATCGGCAACCGCTCGTCGGGTAAGCAGGCAATGTCGTTGGCGGCTGCGGCGGTATCCCGGGGAGCCCTAGTGACGCTCATCCGCGGTGATGTTGACGTCCCGACCCCTGCGGGTGTCGAAGTGATCGACGCGCTGACCGCCGACGACATGCTGCGGGCTGCCCGCGATCTGCGCGACGACGCCGACGCGATCATCATGGCCGCGGCGATCGCGGACTTCCGGGCCGAATCGCTGCCCGACGCGAAGATCAAGAAGGGTGAGGAGGCCATTCTCACCCTCAGTCTTGTACAGAATCCCGATGTGCTGGCCACCCTCGTGCAGGAGCGGTCGGGGGCAACGCCGCTGCTGGTTGGATTCGCGGCCGAGACTGGCGACGCCCACGCAACGTGGCTGGAACTGGCCGAGGCGAAGTTCGCCAAGAAGGGGTGCGATGTCATGGTCGCCAATCCTGTCGGGCATGAGCGGGCGTTCGGCGCAGACGACAACGAGGCTGTTCTGCTGCTCGGCGGCGGCATCACTGAGGAGGTACCGACCGGCAGCAAGATCATGTTGGCCCACCGGGTCCTCGACGCGGTAGCCGACCGCCTCAGCGACTAGGTGCCCGCGCGCCACATCGGCCACCTGCGCGCCGCGCCGACGGTGGCTTTCTCGTCAGACACTGCTCGTCCGGTAGGCGGATATGCGATACTGACGGTGGTTGATTACCCCTAGTGGAGTGACAACCGGTGACGCTGAAGTGTTGCCCTGGAGCGCCAAGAACGTTCCTGAATGTGTGCGGCTGGTGCGTCACCGC
>Ga0208938_1002168_pt1 | contig 10619 bp, 10 predicted proteins | sample AD_UKC125_MetaG_FD_184434 | JGI IMG/M metagenome (GOLD analysis project Ga0208938, IMG submission 184434) | Active sludge microbial communities of municipal wastewater-treating anaerobic digesters from USA - AD_UKC125_MetaG (SPAdes) (version 2) | ecosystem: Engineered > Bioreactor > Anaerobic >... | reverse complement strand
GGGCTCCGCCGCAGTCTCGGCAGCGGGAGCCTCGGCCGGAGCGGCCTCAGCAGCCGGAGCAGCCTTCTTGCGGGTGCGCTTGGGCTTGACCGGAGCGGCCTCGGCCTCGGCCGCAGCCTCGGTGGCCACCCCGAACCGCGTGAACCGGAAGGTGAGTGTGGTGACAACCGCCAGTACGAGGATCACCACGGTCAGCCAGATGCGGTCGGTGGGAGCGACCGCGTCTCCCATCGAGATCGTCTTGAGCGGGAAGATCGGCTCGACCGAGACGACCTGCGTCCCAACCCGTTGCGCGATCAGCGCCTGCAGCAGCACCATCAGGCCGATAGATGCCACGGCCTTGGCCACCACGGACGCCGACCGCATCGGCCGGAAGATGAGCAGATAACACACCACGCCCAGGAGCGCGGAAACGGCCAGAGAAACCGCCATGGCCGGTAGGACGTCGAGCGACCCGCCGAGTTCGATCGTTCCCGGCAGACCCGGGATAGGCACCAGGAGTTCACCTTTGCGTAGCAGCGCGAAGGTATAGGCCGCGTACAGCGCAACCGCTCCGGTTGCGAAGTTGACGACTCCCGAACTCTTGAATGTCATCACGAGTGCGAGCCCCAGCGCGGCATACACCGCACCGTTACCGAGGCCCAGCACGAGATAGGAAAGGTGATCTGTCATGGCGACCCTCCAGCCGTCTGTAACTCAGCCCGCGATCTTCAGATCGACCGGAACCGCCTGGTCATTGAGCGTGCCGATGAGCATCTGATCCGAGCAGATCGCCGGCATCTGCGGGACTGCCGTTCCGTTGCAGGAGAACGTGATGCCTCCGCCGGCAGGCATCTCCACATTCGTGGTGGTCTTCAATGAGTTCTTGATCGCAGCAGGCGTGACGTCGCCGGTGATCCCACTGGTTGCACCGACCAGTGCCATCACGACCTGATAACCCGACGATGCCGCGCCGGTGACATTGGTGTCGGGCGCATAAGTGGTCAGCACCGATCGGTAGAGAACCGAACTCGGCTGATCCGACAGGTAGTCGGTCGCGGTGATACCGGTGCTGCCCTCGATCGTGTCGAGTCCGATGACGTCGGTGACGGACGGATCAAGACATGCCGGGATGAACACCTTCTTGACCGACGGGTCGATGGTCAGGGCCGACTTGTACACCGACGCGCAGGTTGCCGCATCGGCCATCACGCTCATGCCGTCCGGCTTGCTCGACAGGCCCGAGTTGACCAGCGGCGACGCGTCCGGCACGCCGAGCGGGATCGGGACCACGTTCAGCTTCACACCCATGCCGGAAAATACCGGTTCGCCCGTGGCGCGAACGATCGCCGAGATTCCCCCGCCATCGCTGGCAAAGATGGTGAAGGACTTCATGTTCTGGTCCTTGGCAGCAGTCGCCATAGCCGTCATCGTCCCGGGCAGGCCCGCCGACAGCGAGGACGAGCCCGGTGAGGTGAGCTCAGCCTGCGAAACCCCGTTGAGGGTGACGAACGGGATGCCCGCACCCGACACGATCGGCAAGATCACCGCGCCCATGGATGTTCCCGGCGACAGCACCGCGCTGACCTTCTGCTCGACGAATTGGTTGGCGCACTTGGTCGCCGACGTCGGCTCCTCCTGCTGCTTACACACCACGAGGTTGATCGGATGGCCCGCGAGGCCGCCCCCGTTCTTGTTCACGTACTGCACAGCGGCCTCTGCGCCCTCCCGCATCTCCGGCATCGAGACCGCGGCACCGCCTTCGGTGGACACGAAGCCGATCGTCACCGGCGTGCCTGTGGCGGGCTTGTCCGGCAGGGCCGTCGTCGAACCGATTGACTTGTTGCTGCTGTCCGAGTCGTTGCTACACGCGGTCGCACCTAGTCCAGCGAGCAGCACAAGACTGCCAGCCACTGCGAGGGCACGGCGATGACCGCCCCTTCCACCAACCTTCATGATTTCGTACTCCTTGTCGGTGAGCGACGACCGATGTCTCGCTCTGATCGGCCGGAACGGGCTTGGGTTGCGTTGACGAGCGTCGGTTCCGAAGCCGGCGCGCCATTATGAACTCGACGATGTCGCGGTCAGCTCCGACGATTCCCGGTCACCGGGAGACTCGCTCCTCGGGTTCGAACCCGGTCGCCCGGCGGTGGCGACGCCTCGACGACCTGCGGACGCCCCTGTCCCCGGGCACCCCGTGCACGTGGCCCACTTCACAAATGCGCCGAAATGTGCAATATTCCTCATGAAGGCTATTTCTAATCGAAATAGCCAGTTCAAGCCCACCCTGCCCGCACAGCTTCGCAGCAAGGAGTCATCATGACCGTCACCCAGGACCTCGATGTCACCGCCGCGTCGCCCAGCGCAACCCTGGACCGCCTGTCGCTGGTGCTCGACGCGTTCGATGGCCGCGACAGTCTCAGCCTGGCCGAGGTGGTCCTACGCACCGGCCTCCCCCGCTCGTCGGCTCACCGCATGCTCGACCGGCTGGTCGCGCTTCGTTGGCTGCGGCGAGAGGGCCGCTCATACAGTCTCGGTATCCGGCTGGTCGAACTCGGTTCGCTCGCCGTCCACCAGGACAAGGTGCACTCCGCCGCCATGGAACACCTGCATCAGCTCTATCGGACCACCGGCATGGTGGTTCACCTCGCGGTCCTCGACGGCGACGACGTGGTGTATCTGGAAAAGATCGGCGGCCGATTCGCTGCCCACGTACCGACTCGAGTCGGCGGTCGCAGACCGGCTCACACGTCGGCGCTCGGGGCCGCACTTCTCGCGTTCAACGGGACCACGGGAGCACGTTACGACCACATCCGCGACCACGGCTACGCGATCGAGCGCAACGGAGCGCTGCGCGGATTCGGGTGCATAGCTGCGCCGATCGGCCCGATCGGCGAGGCCACCACCGCGGTCTCGATCTGTGGACCGCTACGCCACATGGCATTCGACAGCCGGATGACCTCACCGGTCTTGCTGACGGCACAGGCCGCCTGGCGCAGCATGTCCGAGGGAGTTCGGGTCACTCCGACACTCGCTCGGCGAAACATGCTCCGCCGCATGCCCACCGCGCCCAGCGTGCTGGCCGAGGGATGAGGCCGGCGCCGTCGTACACCCCTCTGCACTCACGCCTCCACGTTCGCTTCTGCAGAAACCGAACGCCAATTACCCGGATGCCGGGGCTGCGGCAGGTCCTGGGCGTCTCGAACCGCCAGCTCACGGTATCTCGTTGCCGCTTCGTCGATATCGACCAGCAGTTGCTCGGCTAGCTCGATCTCTGCCCGGAAGTACCGCTCCGACCAGCGCAGACTCATCTGCGAGAACGCCCACCCCGGTTCGGTATCCGAGTGCGCGGCACGCAGGCCGGCCTGCTCGGCACGGTCGCGAAGGTTGTCGATGTGCTCGCGCACGACGCGTTTGAGCTGCTCTGGTTCCTGCAGGTGCCCCATCCACATCCGAAGCATCACACCGTGTTTGAGCACCGGCATGTCGACGTCGGCGTCACGCGACCAATTGCGCAGTGCGCGTACACCTTCAGATGTGATGCCATACAGCCTACGGCCGCGAACGCCCTCGTCGGAGACAACACGGGACGTCACCAGATCGAGTTCCTCGAGCTTCTTGAGCTCACCATAGACCTGGCTGATCGACGGGCTCCAATAGAAGAACCCGATGCTCCAGTCCGCCCACTTCTTGAGGTCGTTGCCGGTCAACTCCTCGCCGAAGGCGAGCATGCCGAGAACCGCCCAGCTCGTGGCTGGCAGGTTCGGGTATGAATCTGCATCGGATTCCACGAGGCATCACACTACTCCGCTCACCTGGAGCAATGGCCAGCACTGTCTCCCGGCCACTGGGAAACAACGACAAGGCCTCAGAGTACGGCCGATACGTTGACTGACATGACCACGGACACAATCTATGTCGTCGACAGAGTGCTGGTGAGGTCTGGCCACGCACGTGAGTTCATCGACGCCTATCTCGACCAGTACGTCCCCCGGGCAACCGCTCGCGGCCTCGTGTTGGATCGCCTCCTGATGACCCCGCCGGTCTGGGACGACGACGAAGAGCACGTCGTCACCGCGACCTGGACCGTCGAGGGCCCCAAGGAGTGGTGGGCGGCGGCGGTGGCCGCACGGCACGACCCCACCGCATCGGACTGGTGGAGGTCAATGGAGCCCATGGTCATCGAACGCACTCGGACTACGGAAGCCGAACCAGCTGCGGTAGAAAGGATGTCGCGTGTATAAGGTCACCCGCGTGCTCGATCTGCACGATCCCGACGACGAGCTGACCACGGCGATGGCGGTCAAGCGGCTCCGTTCGGCCGCCGACGCATCGCCGGCGATTGCCACGCTCGTGGCACCCACACTCCCCGGCGTCCGTAACGGAGGAGATCTCCTGGTGCACCTGCAGTTCCGCGAGCACGACGATTGGCTTCGCAGTCGGTCGGCCATCGACGAAGCGACATCGGACAGTTCGGTCAGATCGCTGCGTTCAGTCGAATACATCGGCGCCACCGGCGACAGAGCCGGCAGACGGTCGTGGTCACCGCAGGTGTATCGCACACTGCTGCTGAATGTTGAGGATTCGGCCAGTCCCGAACAGCTCCACCATTTCGAGCGCGCGACCCTCGCAATGCCGCAGCACATCCAGGCAATCGGCGCCTGGCAGCTGAGCCGGGTCGTCCACGTCGAGGGCGGATCACGCTACACGCACGTGTGGGAGCAGGAGTTCTCCGACCTGGCGGACCTCCACTGCGCCTACATGTTCCATCCCATCCACTGGGGCCTGGTGGACCGATGGTTCGATCCCGAGTGCCCCGATCAGATCATCGCTGACCGGGTGTGCCACAGTTTCTGCGCATCGACCGCCCCGCTCATCGATGCGGTTGAGGCAACCAACCCACACGCCAGGGCACGGTAACTACACTCCACTCGGGTGACCCGGCTGATCCGTCCCGGTGTTTCCGGAGGTTCGTCTCACAGGGAGAATGAAACCTATGGCAGCGGGATCGATGCGGTACTCAGCCGGCACATATCCTGGGTTCACGTCAGACCCGGATAGTGTTGCGTGGCAGGTAGTGTTGCGTGGCAGGGGCTTAAATGTTTCTCGATGCACTGTTGAGCGGGCTATGCGGGGATGAGGATGGCGTCGGACGTGTACTCGGACCTGTTCGACGATGACCTCGACGCCGTCGGTGTCGCTCTGGATCACGCGCGGTCGGCCGCACGTGTGCCCAAAACGTGCCCACAAACCGAACACATGAGCGCCTGACAGGTACAGAAAGGGCCCCTACCAGCACGATAGGGGCCTTCATTCTGCGGAAGCGGAGGGATTTGAACCCCCGGTGCTGTTTAGGCACGCTCGCTTTCAAGGCGAGCGTGGCTATAAACGCGATTTCGAGCTAGAAATTTCGCTGGTCAGCGAGTTTCATCTGAATATCTCTGCTCGCCACAGGTCGATGGCACAGCAGAGTGTGCCACTTCTGTGCCATTTCTCGGCCTGCGGAGAAACTCGGCAGGCCCCCAACCACACTGTGGACTGACCCCCTGATGTCTTCTTTGTGGTCGACCTCAACCCAGGCGGCGAAGCCGCCGGCTGATACCTCCTCGATGCCCACATCGAGGAGGACCACATGGCAGACCACGAAGCACCCTCAGTCTGGGTGGGGTCGCTCGCAGCGTACGAAGGCGCCCACGACGGCGTGCCGCGCCTCATTGGCAAATGGGTCGACGCGATCGACGCCGACGGCGTCACCGTTGCACAACTGCACGCCGGCACCGGCGCGCCCTACGACGACGATGACGAGCTGTACTGCCTCGATACGTCCGGGATGCCCAATGGCACAGGAGAGATGAGCCCAGCGGAGGCCGCCGAGTGGGGCCGGGCATTCGAGTCCGTCGACGAGCACATGCGCCCGGCCTACCGGGCCTGGTGCGGGACTGTGGACCTCGACGACGGCCCGCCCGACACCGACGACTTCGTCGATGCGTATGCGGGCGAGTGGGATTCGATGGCCGACTTCGCCTACCAGCTCGTCGAGGACCTGGGGATGCTCGCCGACGTGCCCGAGGAAGTGGCTCGGTACTTCGACCACGACGCGTTCTCCCGTGACCTCCGGCTCTCCGGCGACTACACCACCGTCGATGCGCCCGGCATCGGCGTCTACGTGTTCCGCAGTTTCTGATCCCACCTCACTCAGGCCCTGCCGGGGGCACCCATCGGGGCCGGCCGAAGAGCGTGGCAGGCCCCAATGGACCGTGCGTCGTGGTCACTTTATGAAGGAGAGCCACCCGAATCATGTTCTACGAGAGCAGCTTTAACGAGGTCGTGTTCAGAGACCTGTGTCCGGGCCACGTGCTCGTGGACATTCCGAATGTCTATGCGCTGGTGCTCACCCGGCCCGTGATGATCACCCACGATCTCGCCGTGGTGGGCCTGCGCGCATGGACCATCGCCGGCGAGGTCCTGGCTGGCCCGACCACCGCACTCGCGTCCCTCGACGATCCGGATCAGGTGCGCAAGATCCACGGACGCCCGCGCCGTCGATCGTGGACGCCGCCGCAGCCGTCTGACGACATCTTTCCGAGAGACCCCGCCGACCGGCTACAGCACCTTGCCGACAAGATCGCACCGTACAGCGACCGGACCGTCGACGACCCCGAGCGGCCTGACCAGTGACATGAGCAGCATCCAGGGCGCCTCTAGCGGTCGATACGCGCTGCGCCAGCCCCCGACGAGGTCGCCGCGGCAGTCGTCGCCACTGAAGCTGAGAAGGGAAGCCCTCTGACGTACGACTCCATGAGGTCCCAGTCCGGGTCCCCGTCCTGCGTCTGAGGGAGCCTGAGCAGGCTCTTGACCATGCGCGCCTTGCCCCACTTGTAGCCGTAGGTGTACCGATAGCGCTCGAAGCGGATCACTGCGGCGACGAACAGAAGGGCCCACTGGCTGACATCGTCCTTCGTCCGCAGCACTGTCACGTCATCGCACGCGAAGAACGCCTTGTCCTGGTAGAACGCGACGCCGACAGAATTTCCGTTGTAAGGAACCGTCAGGCAGTGCGGTTCGAAGTTCGGCTCCAGGTCGTTCATGTCGGTAATGCCGTTGTTCTTCTCGGAGGCCCCGATGAAACGGGTGGCCCCCGGGCGACGATCGGCTTTCTTGACCCGTCTGCCCTTCTTGATGTCGAACAATTCGTCGTAGACGAACCATCCCCACTCGCCGGTATCGCCAAGGTCTACCGGTGGCCCGTCAGCACCGGCGAGGCCGTCGACGGTCGGGACCTCTGACTCGTCCACCCATCCGGGCACCTTCTCTGGGACCTCGATGCTCGAAAGCGTTCGGTTGGCCTCACGCCCAAAAGCGCTGTACCGGAAGTCGTTCGCCTTGATGCACATCGCGTAGTACAGCCGATGGTTCAACGGCATCGACTCGTCGCGAGGAGTCAACACCGCCACGTTCTGCGCCGTGTAGAACGGTAGCTGCTGCACGTAGGTAGAGAGCAGCCGCGAGCCACCCAGCGCCACGGTGAGCAGACCAGCGGGATACGGCTCCTTGCCCGGGATGGCCTCGACGAAGCCCGACACGCCGGACTTCCCGTTGAGCCCCCCAACGCGACCAACAAACGCAACGCCCTTGAGTCGTTCGGTCTGCTTCATCTTGTTCATGTCGAGCTTGTTGCCGTACTCGACTCGGAATACGTCGGCAACCGTGCTCATTGGACGTCCTCCACGACGTCTTCATCGTCTTCAGTCGCGTCTTCGATGGACCGGCTGAGAGAGAACACGGCATAGTCGAGCAGTACCCGCTCGAAGTGCTCCTTGCTCAGTTTGGTGTAGTCGGTCTCCATGTATGCCTCGGCCACCCACTCATCAGCGGGACCGACTCTCTCCATCACGGACTCGCCCGCGACAACTTCGCGGTTGCGGAACATCTCGACCCAGTGATCGCGGATCTCTGGCCAGCGTCCACGCATGTCGATCCGTCCAAGATGCTTCGTCTTGACGAAACCGTCATTTCGCCAGTACCCGAACCATGACTTTCGGTCGGACGTCTCATGCGGGATGCCGGCGGTGAACACCATCACGCAGGTCACCACCCCTACCGGCGAGAAGACCTCTGGCGGCATCGACATCACCGCCTCAAGCGTGTGCTTCTTGAGGAGGCTGCGCTTGTCGTCGCTGGGCATCGTCGCGCACGAGATCGGCACGATCGCGATACCCGTGGCTCCAGGCGCCAGCGCATCAAGCAAGTGATCGAGAAACCGCAGCTCGTAGAGGTCCTCCTTGGTCTTCGCGTACGGAGGATTAAGCAATCCAACAGTGGCTCCATGCGTCTTGATCGCCTTGCTGATTGCCGTGTCGAAACACGAGCCCTGGTACAGGTTCGCCTTGCCATCGCCTCGAAGGATCATGTTCGAAGCCGCCAACGCGTACATCGACGGGTTCTGCTCGACACCGATCAGCCGATCCCTCTTGATCGACTCGACCTCCGCCTCCGTCGTGGCCGACTTCATCATCTGGTTCATCGCCGAGATCAGGAAGCCGCCGGTGCCCGCGCAGATGTCGAGCACGACGCTGTCCTTGTTCACGTTCGCGAGCAGGCTGAACAGCTCGGTGACATGCTTCGGGGTGAGCACAATGCCCAGCCCCTTGCCGTCGCCGCCGGTGTACTTCAGGAACTCTCCGTAGAACGCACCCACGACGTCGAAGTCGTGATACACCGTGATGAACGGCATGACCTGTTCGGCCAACATCGTCACGATCTCGCTGAGCAGGCCCTTCGGGTATGCCTTTGTCGCTTTGCTCAGCTCTGGATGCACCTGTATGCCCGTGAACGGCTGAGTCATGTTGGTGAGCTTGGCGTTAGGGAGCTTCGCCTCCTGGATGACCTTCTTGATCGATTGAATCCAGAATGCGGGCAGGTCCTTTGGGGAGTACGCATCGTAGGTCTTCGCGAAGACGTCGTCGTTGAGCGCAATGAGCGTGCCGGCCACCGCCAGCGGCTTCTCCTTCTCTTCGAGTTCGGCTTCGTCGCGCATGAACTCGTGCATCTCAGCGGAGAACGAGATCAGATCCTTCTCGCGCTGCCGTTGCACATTGGGATCGAAGGAGGCCGCCCGGATGAGGTCGTCCATGCCGATCAGTTCAGTGACTGCCGCCCCCTGCGGCGAGACTAGGTCCTTGGCCTCCGCCGTACCCTTGGGCATCACGAAGAACGACCACTCGCTCTTCTTCCCAAGTCCCGAAACCGCGATGCAGATCACCGTGTACTTCGGCGACAAGTAACTCGCGTAATGCAGGACCCCGTCGACCGCGTAGTCCTTCGGTCGGTCGCGGTGCGGTGATTCATGGAACTTGACGTCGGCCTTGCACTCGATCAGTACGACCATGTCCGGGGTGCCTGGTGAAGTGATGATGAACTCGGGATAGCCGGCGTTTCCCTTGCCGCTCTTCGACGCCTTCGACAGGCCGGTGCGGATCGACTCGACCGCGGACTGCTGCTTCTCGACGATCACCTTCTCGTCGTCGTCGTAAAAGCCGAGCTTGCGTAAGCCCGCCTCGACCAAGTCCTCAGTGATCCGCTCGTTCGCCATCCGTACTCGCTCTCAGTCCCGCATGAATCGGTGTCCAGTAGTCAGGATGAACCCTAGATCACTCCACAAATCTGCTGCGGCACAGTAGGGCTGGACGGATACGGCACCGCTGCATCGCGGGGCTGTCCAGGGGAACAACCGGTAGGGAGCACAGCCTTCGCAGGCCCAGTCCACGTCCGATTCCGACGAGGGTGCGACGACTAGGCCTCTATTCGCCCTCCATCACAGGCTGGGGCTGCTCGCCGTGCCGCCGCCGCCATACGTTGCCCACGTCGTCAGCGAACTGGATGTCGGCCCGGACGGCGCTGGCCTCGGGAGCGCTGTAGGCAACCTCTGCCGATCCGTCCCTCGGGATCACCCCCGGGTAGCTGTCGACCATCTGCTGCTGGAAGCCCTGCATGAGCGCCGAGAGGCCGGGGGCTGAACCGATGTGCCCTGCGAGCTGGCCGCCGTACGCGCCGAGGTTCGACGGCACGCCCATCATCATTCCGGACCCGTACATCGACTGGGCCTGGCTGCCGATGGCGTCGAGCGTCCCTCCGAGCGCGCCGGTCAGCCCGTCCCTGAAGATCTGCTCTAGGGAGATCTCGCCCTTCGCCGGTCGGCAGGCGTCCGGTAGACGGTTGCCCTCCGTGTCGACCCCGTAGACGTCGACCACCAGGTCGGTGATCGGGCCCGAGCTCGCGTTGTTCACGGTGACCGACCACAACCCGTTGCCGATGGGCATCGGCTTGGTCGAGGCCGTCACCGCGCGGATGCGGCCGCCGCTGTTGCCCGTCTCTGTGGCTCCTACGGAGTAGAAGGTGTTGTTGTCCCGGCCCACGATGACGTTCTTCTGGGTCGAGGTGAGCGAATGCGCGGAAGCAGACGGATCGCCTACTGCTCCCGCGCCCCGGAAGGGTGGGGCGGCTCCTGGGGGCCGCGCGCCGCGACGCCTCTGATGCTCAGGTCTCCGCCGGCGGCCACGTCCTCGGCCAGGACACCGCTCCCACCGTCAACCGCTACGTCGACCACCTCGATGCCGCCGCCGACCGACGCACGCCGGATC
>Ga0208938_1002166_pt1 | contig 10621 bp, 8 predicted proteins | sample AD_UKC125_MetaG_FD_184434 | JGI IMG/M metagenome (GOLD analysis project Ga0208938, IMG submission 184434) | Active sludge microbial communities of municipal wastewater-treating anaerobic digesters from USA - AD_UKC125_MetaG (SPAdes) (version 2) | ecosystem: Engineered > Bioreactor > Anaerobic >... | reverse complement strand
CTGCAGGCTGTCCTCTAAAGCGATTTGAGCAGATTGCAGGCTGGCACGCGCGCTTTCCAGTGCTGCCACCTTCTTCTCATAATTGGAGCGGGAAGTATTGAGGGTTTCTTCTGAAATGGCTCCGCTAGCATACAATTGTTCATTAATACTCAGCATTCGCTGGGCATCATTTACGTCAATTTCAGCTGTTTTTACAGCAGCGGCAGCAATGTCCACCTGGTTGCGAGCTTTGGACACTGCCATCTGTTTAGACTGCAAATCATAGGGCAGACGTTCATAATTGGCCTGGGCCAAATCCAAATTTGCTTGAGCCTGCTCCACCGCAAAACGGTATTGTTCCTGGTCCAGGACAGCTAATTCCTGGCCTTCGGCAACCTGGTCTCCTTCAGCAACCATAATCTTTTCCAGTCGCCCTCCCACCCGGAAGCTAAGATCGATTATATCCGTGGCAACTTTAGCGTTTTGAGTGCTTATAACGGTCTGCTGCAGATACCACCAATAGATCCCTGCCCCTGCTGCTGCTGCTAGCAATACTGCCAGCATTATGACCGTAAATTTGCGGTTTTTAGGTCTATCCTTTTTTACTTCTCCACCTGCATCCTGTACCTCGGCCGTTATGTTCATCTCCTTCTCCACCTCAAGCCCTCCTCAATTTGTTTTTTTGCCCGCAGCTGCAATTTTAGGCCAAAAGACCTGTCCATAACATGGTATTCAGTAATTCCAAATCCTTTTCCCGGCTATTATCCTGGATCGGCTGTTCCATGCGGTTTATCATCAGGCCTTTTATGGCCGCGTTCAATGCTTGAATCAATTCCTGATTATCCAACCGGAATTGCATCCCCGCAATTCTGGCCTGTTCAAATATACGTTCCAGCAAATTCATGTGCTGTTGGTGCTGGACCCTGACCCTATCCAGGAAAGCAGACTCAGAATTAGCGCTCTGGTGAAAGACTAGTTTCAATACCAAATTGCTGTATTTAGTGTAAAAGTCATACTCCAATTCCAGCAGCCGTTTTAGTGCCTGTGGAACATTGCTGGTACCTAAACACTGCTCTTCAAGATCACGGCATAGATTCTCAATACCGCGACAGATAACATGAACCATGATTTCTTCTTTGCCGCTGAATAGTTTGTAAAGAGTACCCTTGCCAAGTTCTGCTTTCTGGGCAATCTCATCCATACTTACCCGTTCAAAAGGCTTGCTGCTGAAGAGTTCTAAAGCCACATTCCCGACAAAATCCTTTCTAAAACTTCTTTCCAATTCTTTGCGGGACATGTATTGGACCTCCCAAGTTATTCTTTGATACTCACCAGTTCATGTTTAGCACTGATAGTCTTACAAGGTAAAGGCTAGTTTCGGGGTCATGTTTATCAGCGTAACTAATATACCGTAAATCGGGTAGGAGTCTAACCATTATTTGGCAGAGCGCACCAAAAACAAGCCCACAGGCTGAAAATGCCTGTGGGCTTTTGCTGTTCAGAACCTTATTTCATTTTACTTTCCCAGCAGGTTGTACAGTACCTGGACCATCTGTGCGCGGGTGGAGCCGCCTGTGGGGTCGAGCTTGCCGTCACTGCCGGAAACCGTGCCAGTTTTGCCTACCAGTAAGGCGTACACACCCGCCGGCGGAGAACTTTCCGTATCAGAAGTACCCATCCAGAAGGAAGCAGCAGGAACAGCCAGGGCGAAATAGTATTCACCCCGGCTGTCAGTTTCCTTATTTATATAACGGTTTAGTAGTCATTTGGAATGTACCCTTGGACAATGGCGCTCAATACAGGTTTAACTACTCTTAAATACTCAAACTCGCCTTCAAAGTCTTTGCCCTCAACTACTATTCTGTATTCACAGCATCCCGGGCAGAGACCTTTGTCACAGAAAGTTACGGTAAAAGGCTCACTGATTTCTATCTCCAGCTCCAGATTTTTCCTTTCTTCAGGGTCTTCCACATCAAATTCCTTGAGATATCTCCAGCTGCGGATGCACTCTTTTTTACCATGGCAAATCCGCTCTAATTTAAACAGTAAATCCACCTCTACCTCTGGCTCATATGTTTCCTCATCTTCTCCTTCAAACTGAATAAGGCTGGAAAACTCTAGCTTGACCAGAGGCTTGTAAAGATCGTCAGCATCTACCACCAGCCGGTCTAATACAAAGGCCTGCCCTTCCTTTACAAAACCGTCATCAATTTCGAATATGGCATCCTGAGGATCGTGCCCACATTCTACATGGACTACTTTTTTCCAAGACTTTCTTCTTGGCTTTCTTGAGCAATAATAAGGCTCACAGTTGTATGCCATTCTATTCACCCTTTTCCCATATTATTTGAGCTCGAGCTCAATATTATCGTATGGAGATTAAACTGGTAACGTTATACTATAATGCCATATTTTGGTTGATAATGCTAACGCAAGGATAGTATGCTTTTTATTTGGGTGACCCGTTTTATTTGACATAGGAAGTTGTGAAGCAAGAGATCAAAGTCGGCTTTTATACAAGACATAACCACAAAAGTTACTGAGGGAATGGTGGAAGTATAGCCTTGCTTTGGGGTGAAGTTAAAGAAGATGACCTAATTAGGTTAGTTTATTTGTTCTAAATTTAAATAGTTAGTTATTTCATAAGAAAGCTGTAAATGCAACCGTGTTTTGTAATCATCGAGTTTTATCCCTAAAATCTCCTCAATCTTTCTTAATCTGTATATCAAGGTACTGCGATGAATCCACAATTCTTTGGCAGTTTTGGCTTGATTCCCGTTAGCAGGGATCTATGGAAAAAGGTGGGACTGGTATTTCAATATCCCGAGCATCAGATCTTTCAAACCACAGTTTTTGACGAAGTGGCTTATGGGCCAAGAAACTTGAAGCTACCTGAACCGGAGGTAAAGGTAAAGGAAAGGGTTTATGAGGCCCTGGAGCAGGTGGGGCTTACCCAGGAAAACATTGCTCACCTGCCTCCAAGTACCTTGAGCGGAGGTACACGCAGAAGAGTAGCTATTGCTGGCTTGCTGGCCATTCGACCGGAAATACTCATTCTTGATGAACCCATGGCCGGTCTTGATTCGGCCGGTCGTAATCTGATACTGGAGATAATTAGGAAACGCCAGCAAAGAAACGAAACAACCATAATGGTTTCCCACAGTCTCAAGGAAATAATGACCTTAACGGATAAGTTAGTTATCCTGGACAGCGGTTCAATGGTTTTTACCGGAACAATAAAGGACCTGTTCAATAAACCCGAAATACTTGCCCGATATCACCTTGAACTCCCGGATCATTTGCAGGTCGTATACCAAATTGCAGCCCAAGGTTATGAAATCAAAACAAATATAAGCAGTATCCAGGAAGCCGGTGAAGAGATAATAAATCTTCTCAAAAATAGAAACGCGCTGATCCGACCCGGCGGAACAGCAGAACAGCGGAAGGAAAGAGACGCAGTTAATGTATTCGGTCAGTAAAATAGTATCCACTAAAAGATTGGCGGTAATCGCCATGCTGGTAGCCCAAGCGGCTGTTCTTCATTACTTGGAAAGCTTGATCCCTAATCCGGTACCAGTGCCTGGGGTAAAGTTGGGCTTGGCAAATATAATTACTCTTATTGCCCTGGTGATATTTGATTTTAGAACGGCATTGGAAATTGCTATAATGCGGACTATTCTCGGCTCTTTGCTAGCCGGAACCCTGTTTGGCATGGGATTTTTTATGAGTTTTTCCGGAGCCGTAACCTCCACGGTCGTCATGGCTCTGATACTCCGGTGTTTCAACATGCTGAGCATGGTAGGTATAAGTATTTTGGGAGCTATAGCTCACAATGTTGGCCAATTGATTATGGCAACTTTGGTACTTCACTTTCCTGGAATCTTCTTCTATTTACCAGCCATGCTGCTTTTTTCGATCCCCACCGGAATCCTGACCGGCCTTCTAACCAACGAGTTAGTAAAATACATCAGAGCAACCAATCGAGTGCAAACCTTATTGGATGATTAATTACCGCTGCTGAACAATACAGCAAAATATTCTAATAACATATCACTTACCCATTGATTTGAAGGGGGCACTTAAACCGGGTTAGGATCATGTAATATCAATGCAAGGTCATAAAGTATAAAAAACAACAGCGATCTTATTATCAGCTGTTGCTTTTTCTTCTGATCTTGGCCAAATTGTCAATTAAATGATATTTTCATCCATTTTAAGTTCGCTAAATAGGAATTTTCATTTTGGTGGAGGCGGGGGGAGTCGAACCCCCGTCCGAAAGAAAGACCAGCTGAGTCTCTCCGAGCGCAGTTCGTGTTTTGAGTTTCGCTCAGCCGACGCCCACGAACAGGCTTCTTCGAGCTATCTCTGATAAGTTTCCCCTAAAGTCCCTCAGAGAAAAAGACTTCAGAGTACCCTCGCTCGGTGACGCCCTGCACTAAGCCGCGAGGAAACTTAGCCGGACGAGCTGCTTAAATTAAGCAGCTAATGCAAGATTATCTTCTGCAGTTACTTTAGGTTCGCCTTTTTATCGAGCTGGCGACAACTCGGCTCGCTACTCAACCCATCTATTCCCCCGTCGAAACCAGTACGCCCCCGTTTAATAAGGTAACTGCATACTAAGGAATAATGAGTTGCTGTTATTCAGTTGTATTTTAACCAGATACATTTCTGTACCGGGTGTGCATCACCTATCTTACTATCCTGATGGCAGTTTGTCACTGGATAAGAATGAGATTGCCACGGGATGCGCCCTCACAATTGTCACCTGTGGCACAGGCCACGATGGATGAAAAGTCTACTTCCGTGTCATTGCGAGCGCAGTGAAGCAATCTCAAACGAGTGTTTCACACCAGACCGGAAAGAGATCGCCACGGCACTTCGTGCCTCGCGATGACACTGAGGAAGCTGTTTTCACAGCAATGACACTGAGTAATATTATTCCCGTTCTTTTTCCTTCATCGCCCGGGCTATGGCCCGCTTGGCATCCCGCTCGGCTATGTCCTGGCGCTTGTCGTGGAGCTTTTTACCCACGGCAACAGCCAGATCAGCTTTGGCATAGCCGTTCTTGAAGTAAATCTTCAAGGGGATCAGGGTCATGCCCTTCTCCTTTTGCAGTCCGGCCAGGCGGCTTATTTCCCTGCGGTGCAGCAGCAGCTTTTTGGGCCTTAAAGGGTCATGATTAAACCGGTTGCCCTTCTCATAGGGGCTGATATGAAAGTTCATCAGCCACACTTCCCCGTTCTTGACGGTAGCATAGGCATCCCGGAGGTTACCCTTGCCGGCACGCAGGGACTTGACCTCGGTGCCGACCAGCACCAGGCCGGCTTCGTAGTTCTCCTTTATATGGTATTCAAAACGGGCTTTGCGGTTTTCGATTACTGGCTTGATGCCGTTTTTTTTGCTGCCCATAGCTGCACCTCACAAGAATCACCTGAAGAACAGATAACAATAAATGAAAAACTCAAACCTCTCATCGCAAGTAATCCTAAAAAAGTTCTGAGATCGCCACGTCGCTTCGCTCCTCGCGATGACACAAAAAGGAAGCGATTTTCACAGCAAGGACACGCTAAAAGGCTTCTTTGAATCGCTTCGCCCCTTGCGATAACACAATTAAAGTTTTTACAGAGATTTATACTTGCGGAAAATAAAACCCTCACCTCAGAGTTTATATCTTCTAAGGCCAGGGTTTGGTCTCCTTGTTCGTGTCCTATTATAGCGCAGTAAGTTGTGAACGTCAAGGAAAGCCGGATCTAACGCTAATCCACCAGTTCAAAATCGATTTTGGCTTCTTCCACATTGACCCGGACCAACTGAACTCTAACCTCGTCACCAATGGCAAACTTGCGGCCGGTGTGGGTTCCTACCAGGGTATAGTTGCTTTCATTAAATACATAATAGTCATCGGTAATACTAGAAATGTGCACCAATCCTTCCACGGTATTGTCCAGCGCTACGAAAAAGCCGAAAGATTGTATGGAAACAATGTGGCCTACGAATTCATCCCCGACAAACTGCTTCATGTACTGGGCTTTCTTGATATCCACCAGTTCCCGTTCCGCCTCTTCCGCCTTGATTTCCATCAGGGAAGCGTGTTCACCGATGCCGGCCATTTTCCGTTCCAGGCTCATCCGGCGGCGGGGAGTCATACTCCCGTCCAAAAGGGCACTTAAGACCCGGTGCACTATCAGGTCGGGATAACGGCGGATAGGGCTGGTAAAATGGCTGTAATACTTGGAGGCCAGGCCGAAATGTCCCAGGGCTTGAGGAGCATAACGGGCGTGCTTCATGGAACGCAGCATAATCATGGATATAAGCTGCTCTTCTGGTTTGCCGCGAACCAAATGAAGTATTTTCTGGAAGGTGCGCGGTTCTATCTTGTTCTCTCTTATTTTCAGTCCAAACACTCCCAACACCAGATTAAGCTTGGCCATGGCTTCCTCATCCGGTTTTTCGTGCACCCGGTAAAGGGACGGCATTTCCTGCCAGTACAGGTGTTCCGCCACTACTTCGTTAGCTTTGACCATGAAATCCTCGATGATCATTTCCGCCACACCCTGCACCCGGGCCTGGATGTCTATGGGGAATCCATTTTCATCTACGATAACCTTGGTTTCAGGAAAATCGAAATCCAGAGCACCCCGCTCCAAGCGATTCTGGCGCAGGATGTCAGCCAATTCCTTCATAAGGCGAAAATCTTCCACCAGGTCCTTATAGCGGTCAATCAGTTCCGGATCGTTGTCCACCAGTATTTTGTTGACGTTGGTATAGGTCATGCGTTCATTTACGTTGATGACCGATTTAAAAATGTCGTAACTCATAACTTTGCCCTGGGGGTCAATATCCATCATGCAGGTCATAGCCAGGCGATCCTCCCGGGCATTGAGGCTGCAGATGCCATTGGATAGTTCTTTAGGCAGCATGGGCAGTACTTTGTCCACCAGATATACACTGGTCCCCCGGAGAAAGGCTTCCTTGTCCAGACGGCTGTCCTCTTTTACATAATGGGAAACATCGGCAATATGAACTCCCAGCCGGTACCCATTGGGCAGTTTTTCTATGGAAACAGCGTCATCCAGGTCTTTGGCATCTTCCCCATCAATAGTAACCATACGCAAGCTGCGCAGATCCCGGCGGCGGGCTATTTCTTCTTCGCTGGGAGGAACCGCCACCTGTTCGGCTTCTTCCAGAACACCGGGCGGGAAGAAGTCTCGCAGGCCGTGTTTTTTAATAACCACCTGCACATCCAGGCCAGGTTCTCCTTTGGACCCCAGCACTTCCACAATTTTTCCTTCCGGTCCCTTATACTTGTCCGGCCAGGAAGTAATGTTTACCAAAACTTTATCCCCGCTTTTAACTTTAAGCTTCTTGGGGGGCTTGACTACTATGGTATACAGCTGGCGGGGGTCATCAGGAATAACGTGAGCCAGATGTTTGCCCCGCTCATAGGTACCTACCATCTCTCGCCGGGCCCGGCTGATCACCCGGATTACCTCCCCTTCCGGGCGCTGGTCGGTTATGGCTCGCTCCATGATGCGCACCAGGACTTTGTCCTCATGCATGGCTCCGTTCAGGTATTTGCCGTATACAAATATCTCCGGCTGACTGGGATCATCAGGCATGAGTATGCCATAGCCCCGCTTATTGAGGAGGAGGACTCCCCGGACGGAATTCATCATGTGGGGCAAGCCGTATTTATTCTTGCGAGTTTTGATTATCTCGCCCTCTTTTTCCAGCTTGCCCAGGATTTTAATAAACCGGGTTTCTTCCTCAGGCCCGATTTCCCATACATCCCGCAGTTCCTGGTAGGATAAGGGACGGTAGCTTTCCTGACGCATATAGTTGAGGATGTCTTCCTTGGTTACCATCTGCTTCCTCCATCTTAATCTTATCTATAATAAGTATGTCCCACCTGACAGGCAGTTTAGCCGTCCAATCCCAGCTCAGCCGCAATTTTTTTCATGCTCTCCAGGGCAATATTCAAAAACTCGTCCAGCTCCAGACCCAGCTCGCTGCAGCTGGCCATCTGTTCCCGGCTGGCTCCGCGAGCGAAGGCTTTTTCTTTGAAACGTTTTTTCAAAGACTTGAGCTGAACTTCATTTAAATTCTTATCAGGCCGCACCAAAGCTGCGGCGATAATGAATCCGCTAGCCGGATCCGCCGCCCAGAGGGTTTTGTCCAGCAGGGATTCACGGGGCAATCCATGAATTTCGTTATGGGCTTTAACGGCATAGACGATATCTTCCGGCAACCCGTGCTCTTGCAGCATCTCGGCTCCCACCAGGGAATGGCGGTGGGGGTCTTCTCCGGTGATATCATAGTCGATGTCATGCAGCAGACCAGCCAGTCCGAATTTGTCTGCATCTTCTCCCAGCCGTTCCGCTAATCCCCGCATGATGGCTTCTACAGCCAGGGAATGTTTTATATGGTTCTCATTGGTTAAATGCTGTTTTAACAAAGCCAGAGCCTGTTCCCGATCCATGTTACTACCTCCTGAATATTTTTTGCCTTTAATAATGCAAAAGCAGGAGGGTGGAGTTCCCTCCTGCTTAATAGGTTAATAGTTTCTGTTTATTACAGCAACAGAGGTGCGACAAATACCAGAGATACGATGGACATCAGCTTGAGCAGAATATTCAAGGAAGGACCGGCTGTATCTTTACATGGATCACCCACCGTATCACCAACAACACCGGCTGCATGAGCTTCACTGCCCTTACCACCGTAGTTGCCGTCTTCGATGTGTTTCTTGGCATTGTCCCAGGCGCCGCCGGCATTAGCCAGCAGAATAGCCAGACAGACACCGGACACGATTGATCCGGCCAGCATACCCGCCAGGGCATCAGCATTAAGCAAGAGACCAACTGCTACTGGGACAATGACTGCCATCAAACCGGGTATAATCATTTCTTTAATAGCTGAACGGGTACTAATGTCAACACAATTGGCATAATCAGCTTTGGCTTTGCCTTCCATCAAACCAGGAATCTCCCGGAACTGGCGACGGACTTCCTCAACCATCTCTCCAGCAGCTCTTCCCACTGCTCCTATAGTCAGAGCACAGAACAGGAAGGGCAGCATGGCACCGATTAATAATCCAATCATTACATAAGGATCCAGAACATCCACTGATTCAATACCAGCCACCTGAGTAAAGGCAGTTAACAAAGCCAAAGCGGTAAGTGCCGCCGAACCGATGGCAAATCCTTTACCAATAGCTGCGGTGGTATTTCCAACCGAATCCAGCTTATCGGTAGTCTCGCGAACCGAGTGAGGCAGCTCGGACATTTCCGCAATACCGCCAGCATTATCGGCAATAGGCCCATAAGCGTCAACTGCTACAACCATTCCGGTGGTAGCCAGCATACCTACTGCGGACAGAGCTATGCCGTAGATACCACCAGTCAAATAAGAAATCAAAATGGCGGCACAGATTACCAGAATAGGAATAGCGGTGGAAAGCATACCCACACCCAAACCAGAGATAATAACCGTGGCTGGTCCGGTTTGAGCAGATCTGGCAATACCCTGCACCGGTTTAAACTCCGCTGAAGTATAGTACTGGGTAACAAAACCAATTATCGTTCCCGCAATCAAACCAGCTAGCAAAGCCCAAAATACATTGAACATTTCTGCTGGCAGGATGTAACGAACTGCAAAATAGGCGGCAATAATTAATAGTATGGCAGAACTAATGGTTCCGGCATTCAGTGCTTTTAAGGGGTTAGATTTCTCATCGGTACGCACAAAGAAGGTACCGATAATGGAAGCAACGATTCCTCCGGCAGCAATAATCAGAGGCAGAAGTACCGGCCCCATGCCAAAGCCTTGATTTACCATAACTACTCCCAGGGTCATGGCGGCAATAATAGATCCCACATAGGATTCAAACAGGTCAGCACCCATGCCGGCTACGTCACCAACATTGTCACCAACGTTGTCCGCTATGGTAGCCGGGTTGCGGGGATCATCTTCCGGTATGCCAGCTTCTACTTTACCCACCAGGTCAGCACCAACGTCGGCTGCTTTAGTATAGATACCGCCGCCTACACGGCCAAAGAGGGCTATGGAGCTTCCTCCCAGTGCAAATCCATTAACTATGCTGGGATCTTTAAATATCAAATACAAAATGCCCAGACCTAATAGCCCTAATCCGGAGACAGTCATACCCATTACAGCTCCGCCGGAAAAGGCTATGCCCAGGGCTGCATTCTGCGAACTGCGAGCGGCATTGGCGGTCCGAACATTAGCTTTAGTAGCTACCGTCATGCCTATGTATCCGGCCAGAGCAGAACAGCTAGCTCCTACAAGAAAACAAATAGCCGTCTGCCAGGGATAACTCTCCCCAGGCAGAAATATTCCCAGTATAAAGAATACTGCTACTACAAAAATAGCCAGCGTGCTATACTGCCGGTTTAGAAAGGCCATAGCACCCTCATGGATATGTCCGGCAATCTCCTGCATTCTTTCGGTGCCGGGATCCGCTTTGCCTATCCTGACAGATAAGTACAGCGCAAACAGCAGGGCTAAAGCGCCACCAGCGGGGGCTGTTAATGTCAATCAAAAATTAGGCCATTTGCTGGTAAGAAATTAGGCCACTTGAGTAATAAAAAATTAGTCAGTGGTTTGCCTGGCGAGAGCCTGC
>Ga0208938_1002163_pt1 | contig 10636 bp, 9 predicted proteins | sample AD_UKC125_MetaG_FD_184434 | JGI IMG/M metagenome (GOLD analysis project Ga0208938, IMG submission 184434) | Active sludge microbial communities of municipal wastewater-treating anaerobic digesters from USA - AD_UKC125_MetaG (SPAdes) (version 2) | ecosystem: Engineered > Bioreactor > Anaerobic >... | reverse complement strand
CACACAGCAGTCGCCTGACCCAGGCGTTGCCCTTGCGGGTCTTGCCGCTCTTGCGCTTGCCCGCACTCTCGTTGTTGCCCGGACAGATGCCCACCCAGGAGGCCAGCCGCTCGGCGCTGCCAAAGCCGATCGTCGTGGTGCCGTCGATCGTCAACAAGTACTACGCCTTCGACCTCGCCTCCGGACGCAGCGTCTTCGAGCACTTCATCCAGCAGGGGCTGACGCTGTTCACCATCGTCTGGCGCAACCCGCGGCCCGAGCACGACCACTGGGGCCTGGCCGAATACCAGGAGGCGATCGACCAGGCCATCACCGTCGCGGGTGAGATCTGCGGTGTCGACGACGTGAACGTCTGGGGGGTGTGCGGGGCGGGGCCGCTGGTCACGTCGCTCATCGGGCACCATGCCGCGACACGGCAGCGCAAGGTGTCGAGCCTGATGCTGTTCGTGTCGCCGCACGACATGAGCCACCTGGGCGACGTGCCTGGGATCGGCGCCTTCACCGACCCGGCGTTCGCCGACAAACACAAGGCCAGGAGTGCACGCCGCATGAGCGCCGAGGCCTTCAGCCTGCTGTTCGGGCTGCTGCGGCCCAACGACCTGATCTGGAACTACTGGGTCAACAACTACCTGCTCGGCAACGACCCGCCCACCTTCGACATCCTGACCTGGAACAACGACGGCACCGGCATGACTGCGGCCTTCAACCGCGACTTCTCCGAGCTGGCGCAGACCAATCCCCTGGTCACCCCGGGTGCGATGAAGGTGCGCGGTAAACCGATCGCCGACCTGTCCAAGCTCGGCATCGACAGCTATGTGCTGGGCGCCATGACCGATCACCTTTGCCTGTGGCAGGACGTCTACCGCACCGCGCGGCTGCTGGGCGCGCGCAGCCAGTTCGTGCTGGGATCGTCGGGTCACATCCAGACCATCGTCAACCCGCCGGGCAATCCGAAGGCGGCCTACTTCACCAACCCTGCCAAGCCGGTGGCGGCCGAAGACTGGCTGGCCAGTGCCACCCGACACCCAGGCAGCTGGTGGGAGCACTGCGTCGCCTGGACCCACGAGCACTCGGGCCCCTGGGTCGATGCGCCGGCCAAGCCAGGGAACCGCAAGTACCCATCCATCGGCAAGGCGCCGGGGAAATATGTCCTCGAGAAGGTCTGATCGCCATCGTGCGCCCACGGCGCCCATGGCGTCCGCAGCGGGCCGGGTGCCGGAGTGGCGTACGGTCACGCTGGGTCGCCAGCAACTGCGTGTGGCGCGGTGGCCGGGCGACGCGCGGGCGACGCCCTTGTTGTTCTTCAACGGTATCGGCGCCAGCCTGGAGTTGCTCAGCCCGCTGGCGCAGGCGCTGCCCGGGACTCCCATCATTGCGTTCGACATCCCGGGTGTCGGCCTCTCGCCAGCGCGGTGGCTGCCGTACCGCCTGTGGAACATGGCGCGCCTGGCGGGTAGGCTGCTCGACCACCTAGGCATCGGGCGCGTGGATGTGCTCGGTGTTTCCTGGGGCGGCACGCTGGCCCAGCAGTTTGTGCTGCAGAACCCGCGCCGCTGCCGACGCCTGGTGCTGGCCGCGACCGCCCAGGGCGCGTGGATGGTGCCGGGCCGGCTGAAGGTGCTGCGGCACTTCATTTCGCCGCGCCGCCACAACGACGCCGCGCACCGCGAATGCATTGCCGGCGAGATCTATGGCGGCCGGGCACGCACCGATCCGCAGCTGATGAACTCACTGCACGACTGCATCAAGCCAACCAGCCGCTACGGCTATCTGCTGCAACAACTGGCCGTCGCTGGCTGGTGCAGCGTGCCCTGGCTGCCGCTGCTGCGCCAGCCGACGCTGATCCTGGCCGGCAATGACGACCCGGTGGTTCCGCTCATCAACGCCCGGCTGATGCACAAGCTGATCCGGCGCGCCCATCTGCATGTGTTCGATGACGGCCACCTCTTCATCCTTTCGCAGCCCGAGGCCACGGCCAGCGTGCTGCAACAGTTCCTGCGCGCAGGCACGGCGCATGGCTGAGTTCGGGTCCAGATCGGCAACTTCCCAACGTCCACTCCCAGGAGGTCGAACCATGATCGCGAGCACTCGCGCAACAACGCTCATCGTCGGCATGGCTGCGGCCGTGATGGTCGGTTGTGCGCACCAGGCGCCACCCACCACCTCCGCATCCAAAGCCCCGGAGGCCGCCTGCGGCAAGTCGACCCTTCTCGGCAACGGCCAACTGGCGCGATCGGTGTCCCCTGGCCGCTGGATCACCGTCAAGGATCTCGAGGCGAGCCTGCCGAAGGCCCCCATGGACGTGGGCTTCGACATCGACGACACACTCATTTTCCCGAGCGCGGGCTTTCAGCCCGTGCTGCGGGGCACGGCCGGCTCGAGCGCGCCCAGCCCATACGGCGCAAACCGGCGTGCCGTGGTGGCCAACCCCAAGACCTGGAACGATCTGCATCACCAGCATGATGCTTACGCGCTGCCCAAGGTGATCGGGCGTGAACTGCTGGCGCTGCACAAGCAGCGGGGTGACCGGATTCACCTGATCACCGCGCGCGCCGGCATCGAGGCTGCGCCGCTCGAAGCGCGCATGCGCAAGATGTTCGACACCGAGTTCACGGGCCCCATCGTCTTCACCGCCCTGAAGTCGAAGACCGAAGCCATTCGCGCCCGCAAGCTGGCCATCTACTACGGCGACTCGGACACCGACATCGAATACGTCAAGGAGGCCGGCATTCGCGGGGTGCGTGTGCTGCGGGCCAGCAACGCCATCGACTACGACCGGGTGCCCTGCTTCGGGAAGTTCGGTGAGGAAGTGCTCATCGATTCCGATTGTTGAAGCCCGGCCCACCTCCTTTTCGACTTCTGCCCCCTTCCCCACCAGCAACCATCACCCTCCGAGGAGACACCAATGACCACGCGCCACTGGACCCGCAGCTACGGCAGCATCCCCGCCGAGATCACCCCCGACGCGACGCCTTCCGTGCTGCACCTGATGGAAGACGCAATGGCGCGCTACGCCGCCAAGCCGGCGATCCGCTGCTTCGGCCAGACCCTGAGTTATGCCGATGTGGACCGGCTGTCGTGCGCCTTTTCCGCCTACCTGCAGAACGCGCTGGGCGTGCGCAAGGGCGATCGCATCGCGGTGATGCTGCCCAACGTGCCAGCCTTCCCGATCGCGATGCTCGGCATCGTGCGCGCCGGTGCCGCGCAGGTGAACGTGAACCCGATGTACACGCCGCGCGAGCTCGAGCACCAGCTCAACGACGCCGGCTGCCAGACCATCGTCATCTACGGCGGCTCGACGCCCACGCTGGCCGAGGTGCTGACCCGGACGGACATCCGCAACGTCATCACGGTCAACCTCGGCGACGGCACGGCAGCGCCCGTGTCGAGCCCTGCGGTCGATGCGCGCCTGGGATCAACAACGGCCTTCACCGCCGCGCTCGAGCAGGGCGCGGCCATGACCCGCACGCCGGTCGCGCTCAGCGGCGACGAACTGCTGTTCCTGCAGTACACCGGCGGCACCACGGGTCTGTCCAAGGGCGCAGCGCTGTCACATCGCAACTTGGTGGCCAACATCGAACAGTACAAGGCTTTCATGCCCGAGGCCGTCCGGCCCGGCGAAGAAGTGGTCGTGACGGCGATTCCGCTTTATCACATCTTCGCGCTGATGGTGAACTTCATCACCTACTTCTCGGTCGGCGGCGACAACTGGCTGGTGCCCAACCCGCGCGACATGGACGCCTTCGTGGCTACGCTGAAGGCCGCCCGCCCCACGGTGTTCACCGGCGTGAACACGCTCTTCAACGGCCTGACGATGCACCCGGGCCTGAAGGACGTGGACTGGTCGCGCTTGCGCCTGACCGCCGGTGGCGGCTCCGCGGTGTTGGGCACCACGTCGCAGCGCTGGCAGGCCGTCACCGGGCAGTTCATCCGCGAAGGTTATGGCCTGTCGGAGACCAGCCCGGTGCTGAGCTTCAACCCGGCCTACATCAACGAGTTCACCGGCACCACCGGCCTGCCCTTGCCCTCGACCGACATCAAGCTGCTCGACGACGATGGCAAGGAAGTGGCGATCGGCGAGGCGGGCGAGATCGTCGCCAAGGGGCCGCAGGTCATGGCCGGCTACTGGCAGCAACCCGAGGCCAACCAGAACGCCTTCACGCCCGATGGCTACTTCCGCACCGGCGACGTGGGGGTGTTCGACGAGCGCGGGTTCCTGAAGATCGTCGACCGCAAGAAGGACATGGTCATCGTCTCCGGCTTCAACGTCTACCCGAACGACGTCGAAGCGGTGGCTTCGTCCTGCCCTGGCGTCGCGGAATGTGCCTGCGTGGGCACACCCGACGACAAGACCGGCGAGGCGGTGAAGCTGTTCGTCGTCAAGATGCCCGGCGCCACGCTGACCGAAGCCGAGGTCATCGCCCATTGCCGCGACGGCCTGACGGGCTACAAGGTGCCCAAGCTCGTGCGCTTTGTCGATGCATTGCCGAAGAGCACGGTGGGCAAGATCCTGCGGCGCGAGCTGCGCGGCGTGGCCTGAGAACGGTCAATCAGCAGCGCGGGCGTGTCTGCGTTCTCGTTCATCAAGGACGGCCAGTCGCTCGGCACCGCTCTTGGCGTCAGACTTGAACTCGAAGTGCCGCGTCGCCGACCGCCCGAAACTCATAGCATCGGCGATCTCACTGCGCTGCTCGACCTTGGCGCGAGCCGGTGACCGGCCGAAGCTGGCTTCGACACGCGCCCGGGCCAGCAGGAGTCGTGCCTCCTCGAGCGTCACGTCCATGCCATAGGCCAGATCTTCGCGCCGGCCAGGCCAGCACTGGCCCGATTCACCGAGGTATCCATGAAGTCTCCGACCCGTGACTGATCGCAGGAGCTGATACCGTCAAATCAATCGTCAGGACGCCTGGGACAGCGCTGGATCGTCTGGGACGACTTTGGATGCTAAGTCCTTGTCCCCATAGCGAAATCGGATTGTTCTGGGACGACTGAAGACACCGTGGGACGATCTTGGGCTATTCCCACTCTATCGTCGCCGGCGGCTTGCTGCTCACGTCATACGTCACGCGGTTGATGCCGCGCACTTCGTTGATGATGCGTGTGGATACCTTCTTGAGCAGGCTGTAGGGCAGCTCGGCCCAGTCGGCGGTCATGAAGTCGGTGGTCTGCACGGCGCGCAGGGCCACGGCGTAGTCGTAGGTGCGGCCATCGCCCATCACGCCCACGCTCTTGACCGGCAGGAAGACGGCAAAGGCCTGGCTGGTCAGCTCGTACCAGCTCTTGCCGCTGGCTTGATCAACGGTGCCCCGCAACTCCTCGATGAAGATGGCGTCGGCGCGCCTAGCCAAGTCGGCGTATTCCTTTTTCACCTCGCCCAGGATGCGCACGCCCAGGCCGGGGCCGGGGAAGGGGTGGCGGTAGACCATTTCGGGCGGCAGACCCAGGGCCAGGCCCAGTTCGCGCACTTCGTCCTTGAACAGGTCACGCAGGGGTTCCAGCAACTTCAGGCCCAGTTGTTCGGGCAGGCCGCCGACGTTGTGGTGGCTCTTGATGGTGACGGCCTTCTTGCCCTTGCCGCCGCCCGACTCGATGACGTCGGGGTAGATGGTGCCTTGCGCCAGAAAGGTGGCGCCCTTGTGTCCGTGCGCGCCGGCCTTCAGCTTGGCGGCCTCGGCCTTGAAGACTTCGACAAATTCGCGGCCAATGATCTTGCGCTTTTGCTCGGGGTCGTTCACGCCCTTGAGGTGGCCCAGAAACTGTTCGCTGGCATCGACGTGGATGACGCGGGCGTGCAGCTTGCCGGCAAACATCTCCATCACCATCTGCGCCTCGTTCAGGCGCAGCAGGCCGTGGTCAACGAAGATGCAGGTCAGCCTGTCGCCGATGGCGCGGTGGATCAACGCCGCGGCAACGCTGGAATCGACGCCGCCGGACAGGCCCAGGATCACTTCCTCCTCGTCGCCGACCTGCTGGCGAATGGCCTCGACCGCTTCGGCCACATGGTCCTTCATGCTCCAGTCGGCGCGGGCGCCGCAGATGTCCAGCACAAAGCGCTCCAGCAACGCCCTGCCCTGCACGGTGTGGGTGACTTCGGGGTGAAACTGCACACCGTAAAAACGCCGCGCCTCGTCGGCCATGCCGGAGATCGGGCAGCCGGCCGTGCTGGCCATGAGCTTGAAGCCCGGCGGCAGCTCGGTCACCTTGTCGCCGTGGCTCATCCAGACCTTGAGCATGCCGTGGCCTTCGGCGGTGGTGAAGTCGGCGATGTCGTTCAGCAGCGCCGTGTGGCCGCGCGCGCGCACCTCGGCGTAACCAAATTCGCGCGTGTTCGAGCCCTCGACCTTGCCGCCCAGCTGCTGCGCCATGGTCTGCATGCCGTAGCAAATGCCCAGCACCGGCACGCCCAGTTCGAACACCGCCGCGGGCGCGCGGTCGTCGACCTCGTACACGCTGGCGTGGCTGCCCGAGAGGATGACGCCTTTCAGGCGGCCATCGGCGGCGTAGGCGCGCACCCAATCGTCGGTGACGTCGCAGGGGTGGACTTCGCTGTAGACATGGGCCTCGCGCACGCGCCGCGCGATCAGCTGGGTGACCTGGGAGCCGAAGTCGAGGATGAGGATCTTGTCGTGGGACATGGCGCTGAACGGGTGAATCTGGAATCAAACCATCTTCCAGTGCTTGCCTGACAAGCGCCGGAAGCTATCAACTCAATAGCGTTGGTGGCGATCAGTCGGCCCGGTAGTTGGGCGCTTCCTTGGTGATCTGCACGTCGTGGACATGGCTTTCGCGGATGCCGGCGGCCGTGATCTGCACAAATTCGGCCTTGGCACGCATGTCCTCGATGGTGGCGCAGCCGCAATACCCCATGGCGGCACGCAGGCCACCGGCTTGCTGGAACATGATGGCGACCACGCTGCCCTTGTAGGGCACGCGGCCCTCGATGCCCTCGGGCACCAGCTTGTCGGCGTTGGGGTTGCCGGTGCTGCTCTCTTGAAAATAGCGGTCGGCACTGCCCTGCTGCATGGCGCCGATGCTGCCCATGCCACGGTAGCTCTTGTAGCTGCGCCCCTGGAACAGCACGATCTCGCCAGGCGCTTCTTCGGTCCCGGCAAACATGCCGCCCATCATCACGCTGTTGGCGCCGGCGGCGATGGCCTTGGCGATGTCGCCGGAATAGCGCACGCCGCCGTCGGCGATCATCGGCACACCCGTGCCTTCGAGCGCCTGCGACACGTCGTGAATGGCGGTGATTTGCGGCACGCCCACGCCGGCCACGATGCGGGTGGTGCAGATGCTGCCCGGGCCGATGCCGACCTTGACGCCATCGGCGCCGGCCTCGACCAGCGCGCGCGCCGCCGCGCCGGTGGCGATATTGCCGCCAATGACGTCCACCTGCGGGTAGTTCTTCTTGACCCAGCGCACGCGCTCGATCACGCCATGGCTGTGGCCGTGGGCCGTGTCCACCACCAACGCATCCACGCCGGCCTTGACCAGCGCCTCCACGCGCTCCTCCGTGCCCTCGCCCACGCCCACGGCGGCGCCCACGCGCAGACGCCCATGGTCGTCGCGCGCGGCGTTGGGAAAGGTGGTCTGCTTGGTGATGTCCTTGACGGTGATCAGCCCCTTCAGGCGGTCCTGGCCGTCGATCACCAGCAGGCGCTCCAGGCGATGCTTGTTCAGCAGCGCCTTCGCGGCCTCCAGCGTGGTGCCCTCGGGCACGGTGATCAGCTTGTCGCGCGGCGTCATGATGTCGCGCACCGGCGCGTCATAGCGGGTCTCGAACCGCAGGTCGCGCCCGGTGACGATGCCCACCACGCGCCCTTGATCGATGACCGGAAAGCCGCTGATGTCCAGCTCGTCCGACAGCTGCATCACCTGGAGCACCGTGTGCTCCGGCGTGATGACCACCGGATCGCGCAGCACGCCGCTTTCGTAGCGCTTGACCTTGGCCACCTGGGTGGCCTGCTCCTGCGCGGTCAGGTTCTTGTGCACGATGCCGATGCCGCCCTCCTGCGCCATGGCGATGGCCAGGCGCGCCTCGGTGACGGTGTCCATCGCCGCCGAGACCAGCGGCAGCTTCAGGCGGATGCGACGGGTGAACTGCGTGGAGAGGTTGACGTCCTTGGGCAGGACCTGGGAGAACGCTGGCACCAGCAACACATCGTCGAAGGTCAGCGCTTGGCCGATCAGGCGCATGGGAAAGGGCTCCAAAAGACGGATTGTAAACAGCGCCCGCCCTTCCCAGGGCCGACCGCGACGCCAGCCCAACACCCTTGCGCTGCGCAAAAGACCCGTCGCAGCGCCAACTTTTGTCGCTCCAGGCGCTTTGCTGCGCGTTGAGAGGCCGGATGCGCCTCACCCACCGTTACACTGCTGCCCCATGAAAGTCGCCCACGCCCTGCTTCTCGGTTTGACTTTGACCGCTGCCATCGCCGCACAGGCCCAGTACCAGTGGGTGGACAAGGATGGGCGGCGGGTGTTCAGCGACCGCCCACCGCCCGCCGATATCCCGGCCAAGAACGTGCTGACTCAGCCGCGCGGCGCGCGCGCACCGCAGGCTGCGCCAGTTGCCGGCCCGGCAGCAAGCGCCAGCGAGCCGGCCAGCGCCGCCGCAGCCGCGCCGCGGCCACCTGCTGGCGGTGTGGACAAGGTACTGGAAGAAAAGAAGAAGCAGAACGAGGCCGCCGAGGCGGCCCGGAAAAAGGCCGACGAAGAGCGCGCGGCCGCGTCGCGCGCCGATAACTGCAAGCGCGCGATGAGCGCCAAGGCCACGCTGGAGTCCGGCATGCGCATGGCACGCGTCAACGACAAGGGTGAACGCGAAGTGCTCGACGACGCCCAACGCGCGGCCGAGCTCAAGCGGGTCAACGCCATCATTGCCAGCGATTGCAAATGAAATAGGCGGCTGGCGCCCTGGGGATGCGCGCCAACAGCTATTGAATCAGTAGCGTATGGAAGTGCCGCCGTGCGCCCGGCAATGGTGCCTGACAAGCCCGTTGGTGGCAGGCATCAATAGCCAGGCTTGGCGCCCGGGCGGCGCTGGGCGAACAAGCCCGCGGCGCGAGCGCCCTGTCGGCCGAAGCGCTCGCGCCGGGCCAGTTTGGGATCGACACGCAACGGGCGCCACAGCTCCACCCGGTCGTGCGCGCGCAGGGGCTGATCGAGCGGCGCCTTGCGGCCCCAGACGCCGATCGTCCACTGCGCCAGTTCAACCCCGGGAGCGACCTCGCTCTCCAGGCCCGCGGCCTTCAGTGCATCGCCCACGGTACTGCCCGCCGGCAGGCTCAGAGCGTGGTGGTGCACCCGCCGCGGGGCGAGTGAATACGCCAGGCTGACCTCCAGCGCCGGCGCGGGCGGCCCGTCAGCTGCCGGCGCGGCAACAGGTGGCGGCGGGCTCATGCCGCTGCCGCGCCATAGACCTGCTCGGCGCGCTTGACAAAGGCATCCATCAGGCTGCTGGCGATGCGGTCGAACACCGGGCCGACGACCTTGGCCAGCACGGCGCTGGAAAACCCGTAGTTCAGCTTCAGATCGACCCGGCAGGCGCGCTGCCCGCCCTGCCCCACGGGCGTGAAAACCCACTGCCCTTCCAGGCGCGAAAACGGCCCCTTGACCAGGTGCAGGCGAACCTCGTGGCCCGGTACATGCTCGTTGCGGGTGATGAAGGTTTGCCGCACGCCCTTGAAGTCGATCCCGACCTCGGCGGTCATGCCGCCCTCCTCGCGCGACAGCACCTTGCCGTGGCTGCACCAGGGCAGAAAGGCCGGGTAGTGCTCGACGTCGATCACCAGATCGAACATCTCCTGCGCGCTGTACCAGATCAGGACGGACTTGTGAACGGATTTCATAGAATCGCTGCCTGCCGCCGATTTTAGGCGCCGCTGCTGGCGCATGCGCTTGCAAAGCGCGAGCAACCCACCATATTCCACGGATGGCCACCAAGAAACCCAAGACCAGCAACCCGGTCATCGCCGAAAACAAGAAAGCCGCGTTCAACTACTTCTTCGAAGAGCGCTACGAGGCCGGCATGGTGCTGGAAGGCTGGGAAGTCAAGGCGCTGCGCGCAGGCAAGGCGCAACTGACCGACGGCTACGTGGTGATCCGCGGCGGCGAGCTGTTCGTCATTGGCTGTCAGATCAACCCGCTGGGCACGGCCAGCACCCACGTGCGGCCTGACGCCGTGCGCACCAAGAAGCTGCTGCTGCACGCCGAGGAGATCCAGCGCCTGATCGGCAAGGTGGAGCAAAAGGGCTATACCCTGGTGCCGATCAAGCTGTACTGGAAGAGCGGCCGCGTCAAGTGCGAGATCGCGCTGGCCAAGGGCAAGGCCACGCACGACAAGCGCGACACCATCAAGGAGCGTGAGGGCAAGCGCGAGGTCGAGCGGGTCATGAAGCAGCGCCACCGCTGAGGCGTTGCGCGCCGGTCAGCCCCGCGGCGGGCACCCGGATAACTATCAATTTGATAGCTGCCGGCGCTCTTCCGGCATGCCCCGAGGGCTGTTTTTTTGGCTCTGTTGAAAAACGAGTGGGTCACCGGGCATGAGGGTTGACCGCGGCGAAGTCGAGCTTGCCTGCGATCAGGAAGATCACGGTTCTGATCGTGCTGAAGCGCGTGAAGCCGCGGGCGCGTCGCT
>Ga0208938_1002159_pt1 | contig 10653 bp, 9 predicted proteins | sample AD_UKC125_MetaG_FD_184434 | JGI IMG/M metagenome (GOLD analysis project Ga0208938, IMG submission 184434) | Active sludge microbial communities of municipal wastewater-treating anaerobic digesters from USA - AD_UKC125_MetaG (SPAdes) (version 2) | ecosystem: Engineered > Bioreactor > Anaerobic >... | reverse complement strand
CGCTGGTCGCCCTCCTCGAGGCCCTGGGCGCGGTCGTGGTGCCAGACCCGGGCGACGGGCTCAACGCGGCCATCAGAGCGGGCCTGGCCCGGGCAGGGACCGAGGTGCCGGTGCGTGCCGGGCTGGCCGTGCTGCTGGCCGATCTGCCGGCCCTGACCGCCGACGATCTCACCGTCGCGCTGCGCGCAGCGTCGAGCCTGCGCCGCGTGGTGGTGCCCGATGCCGACGGGACCGGGTCGGTCCTGATCGCGGCCACCGGGTCGGAGTTCCCCGAGCCGAGGTTCGGTGCCGATTCCGCGGACCGTCATGAGCGGGGCGGCCATCGGCGGCTCGACCTCGACGTCCCGGGGCTGCGGACCGATGTCGACGACACGACCTCGCTGCGGGCGGCCCTCGCCCTCGGCGTGGGACGGCGGACGAGCGCCGCATTGGGCGGCTCGGCGACCGGCTGACACGACGACGGGCCGGTCCCCCCTGCAGGAGGGACCGGCCCGGTCGAGTGCTGCGGTGCTCAGGCCTTCTTTGAGGCCTTGGCGGGGGCGGCCTTCTTGGCGGCGGGGGCAGCCTTGGCCGGCGCAGCCTTCGTCGCAGCCGGCTTCGCGGCGGCAGCCTTGGCCGGCGCAGCCTTCGTCGCAGTCGGCTTCGCGGCGGCAGCCTTGGCCGGCGCAGCCTTAACTGCGGCCTTGGCCGGAGCGGCCTTCGCCGGAGCGGCCTTGACCGCGGCCTTGGCCGGTGCAGCCTTCGCCGGAGCGGCCTTGACGGCAGCCTTGGCCGGTGCAGCCTTCTTCACCGGCGCGGCGGCCGCCGGAGCGACCTTGGCGACCGAACCGGCCGGGGCGCGACCGGTAGCCGGAGCGGCCTTCGGCAGCGACCGCGGGTCAGCGACGTAGCCCTTGAACGAGGTCCCCGGGCGGAACCGCGGGACGGTGGTCTTCTTGATGCGAACGGCGTCACCCGTGCGCGGGTTACGACCAGTGCGAGCGGCCCGCGCCACCTTCTGGAACGTGCCGAACCCGGTGATGGCAACCTTGCCGCCCTTGGCGACCTCACGAATGATTGCGTCCAGCACCGCGTCGAGTGCATCGCTGGCGGCCTTCTTGCCGCCGAGCTTGCCTTCGAGTGCTACGACGAGCTCTGCCTTGTTCACGCTTCCCCTCCAGATGAACGCCCCGGACGGAGCCGGGTGTCGATGTCGCGGACGAATGTCCGCCTTGGACGACGGTATTCCCGTCCACGCCAGGAGTCCACCACCCGGTGTCGCGATTCCCGTTGCCGCGCAAGGTATTTGCTCACGCTCAAGACCCTCCACCGGAGTCGTTCACAGGCTGTGAGGAACGGCCGCATGAGGGCTGCCGCTCAGTTGCGCGGAGAATCCTTGTGCCGCAACGTATTTGGGACTGTGAATCGCACGTCTCACCGAGACTGCCGCTCGCCACCGGGTGCCCGCGCACCGGCACAAGTTCTGGCCCGTGTGGCGTATCTCCCAGTGCGACACGCCGACTCGGCGTGTCGCAGTCGTTGGACGCGTCGGTTTCGGCGATCAGTCAGTGACCGGGAGGTATGCCGGTCGGCCGTCTTCGAACGCCGCGATGAGGTCGTCGTGACGCAGGGTGAGGCCGATGTCGTCCAGCCCTTCCATGAGCCGCCAGCGGGTGTACTCATCGACGCTGAAGGGGGCCACGATGTCCCCAGCGGTGACCGTCCGGGCGGCGAGGTCCACCGTCACCTGAGCCCCCGGGTCCTGCTCGAGGTACTTCCAGATGAGTTCGATGTCGTCCTGCGCCAGTTGGGCGGTGAGCAGGCCCTGCTTGCCAGAGTTCCCCCGGAAGATGTCGGCGAACCGGGAGGACAACACGGCCCGGAACCCGTAGTTCATCAGCGCCCAGACCGCGTGCTCGCGGGAGGAGCCGGTGCCGAAGTCGGGACCCGCGACGAGCACGGACCCGGCGGCATACCTCGGGTTGTTGAGGACGAAGGACTCATCGGCGCGCCAAGCGGCGAACAAGCCGTCCTCGAAGCCGTCCCGCGTCACTCGCTTGAGGTAGACGGCGGGGATGATCTGGTCGGTGTCGACGTTGCTGCGCCGCAGCGGAACTCCGATGCCGGTGTGGGTCGTGAAGGCGTCCATGCGCTCAGTCCTTGTCCAGGTCGGCCGGAGAGGAGAGGGTGCCGCGAACGGCGGTGGCCGCTGCCACGAGAGGGCTCACCAGGTGGGTCCGACCACCAGGCCCTTGGCGACCTTCGAAGTTGCGGTTCGAGGTCGACGCGCTGCGCTCACCTGCAGCGAGCTTGTCGGGGTTCATGGCCAGACACATCGAGCACCCGGGGAGTCGCCATTGCGCGCCGGCCGCTTCGAAGATGGTGTGCAGCCCCTCGGCCTCGGCCTGCAGGCGCACCCGGGCAGATCCCGGGACGACGAGCATCCGAACGCCGGCGGCGACCTGGCGACCGCGCAGCACGGCGGCTGCTGCCCGAAGGTCCTCGATGCGGCCGTTGGTGCACGACCCGACGAATACGGTGTCGACCGGTATGGCGCGCAGCGGCGTGCCGGGCTCGAGGCCCATGTAGGCCAGCGCCCGCTCGGTGTCGGCGCGCTCGGTCTCATCGGCGATCCGGTCCGGGTCGGGGACACTGGCCGACAGCGGCAGGCCCTGACCGGGGTTGGTTCCCCACGTGACAAAGGGGCTGAGGGTGGTGGCGTCCAGATCGACCTCGAGGTCGAACACTGCGTCGTCATCGGTGCGCAGCTCGCGCCAGGCCGCGACGGCGGCGTCCCACTCGGCATCCACCGGGGCGCGGTCGCGGCCCTTGAGGTAGTCGAACGTGACGTCGTCGGGGGCGATCATCCCCGCGCGCGCGCCGGCCTCGATCGACATGTTGCAGACCGTCATCCGGGACTCCATCGAGAGCGACTCGATGGCCTCGCCCCGGTATTCGATGACGTAGCCCTGGCCGCCGCCGGTGCCGATCTTGGCGATCACGGCCAGCACGACGTCCTTGGCAGTGACGCCGTCCGGCAGCAGCCCGCGCACATTGACGGCCATCGTGCGGAACGGCTTGAGCGGCAGGGTCTGGGTGGCCAGCACGTGCTCAACCTCGGAGGTGCCGATGCCGAAGGCAAGCGCGCCGAACGCTCCGTGCGTCGAGGTGTGGCTGTCGCCGCACACGATGGTCATGCCCGGCTGGGTGAGGCCCAGCTGGGGACCGACGACATGGACGATGCCCTGCTCGATGTCGCCCATGGGATAGAGCGGGACGCCGAACTCCGCGCAGTTGCGCCGCAGCGTCTCGACCTGGGTGAGACTCACCAGATCGGTGATCGGGCCCGGGGTTGTCGGAACGTTGTGGTCCTCGGTTGCGAGCGTGAGATCAGTGCGGCGCACCGTCCGGCCCTCGAGCCGCAGGCCGTCGAACGCCTGCGGGCTGGTCACCTCGTGAAGGAGGTGCAGGTCGATGTAGAGCAGATCCGGCTCGCCCTCTGCGCGGCGCACGACGTGCGCCTCCCAGACCTTCTCAGCCAGCGTCCCGGCCATCCCGCCACCTTCCCTGACCTGTCTTCTTACGCCTGACGATGCCAGCATCCGACACGGCTCGGCATGGCGGATTTGCGTCTCACGCCCTGAGACGGCAATATCAGTGCATGGACAACACGAGCGGGGTCGGGGTACTCGACAAGGCTGCCACTGTCTTGTCGGCGTTGGAAGCGGGTCCGGCGACCCTCGCCCAACTCGTCGGGGCTACCGGTCTGGCCCGTCCGACCGCGCATCGGCTCGCCGTCGCCCTCGAGCATCACCGTCTCGTAGCCCGGGACATGCAAGGTCGTTTCGTCCTCGGGCCCCGGCTGGCCGAGCTGGCGTCCGCAGCCGGCGAGGACCGGCTGCTGGCTGCGGCGGGCCCCGTCCTGGGCGCGTTGCGCGACCACACCAACGAGAGTGCCCAGCTGTTCCGCCGGCAGGGTGACCTGCGCATCTGTGTCGCGGCCGCCGAGCGCCCGATGGGGCTACGGGACACCATCCCGGTCGGCGCGAGCCTGTCGATGCTCGCCGGATCGGCCGCCCAGATCCTCCTGGCGTGGGAGGAGCCCGACCGGCTCCACCGAGGACTGCAGGGCGCCCGCTTCAACGCCACCGCCCTGTCGGCCGTGCGCCGGCGCGGGTGGGCGCAGAGCGTCGGCGAGCGCGAGCCGGGGGTCGCCTCGGTGTCGGCCCCGGTCCGCGGTCCGTCCGGCCGGGTGGTCGCCGCCGTGTCGATCTCCGGGCCGATCGAGCGGCTCTCCCGCCAGCCAGGGCGCCTGCACGCAGCGACCGTGGTCGCCGGCGCGAACAAGCTCACCGAAGTGTTGCGACGGGCGCATCAGAGCTCCCAGAGTTAACCTGTCCGCAGGCATGCTCATCGGGCGGACACCACACCAGGATGTCCACTACCGACCCGCAGGCTGCCACAGACGTCATGACCATGAGCAGTTCGCCACGGTGGCAGGAGTGAGCCCAGTGACACCACGTACCGGCAAGGCCGCGCGAGTCGGGTTCGCCGCGCTCGCATGCGCGCTCGTCGCGTCCGCCTGCACGGCAACGCCGACCCCTTCCGCCGCTCCGGCGACCGGCGTCGTCGCCCCCGTGGCAGCGGTGACCTCAAGCTCACCGGCGACTGCGTCCCCCACGGCCACCGCTGGGACGACCGCGATCGATCCGACGACGGCTGATCCCGAGCTGCTGGCCGAAGGTGACGACGGTGACCAGGTCCGCGAGCTCCAAGCCCGGCTCAAGCAGCTGAAGAACTTCACGGCCACGGTCGACGGCGTCTACGGAACCACCACGACCGATGCGGTGAAGGCGTTCCAGACGGCCCAGAACCTGCCCAGCTCAGGGTGGGTGGACCAGACGACCTGGTCGACGCTCGTGGCGAAAACCAAGGCGCCATCGGCCGAAGACCTGGCGGGTCACCTCATCCCTGGCCCGGCTGTCCTCGCCACCGGGTCCACCGGAGCCAAGGTCCGTGAGCTGCAGGCTCGGCTCAAGCAGCTCGGCCGATGGACCGGTGACGTCACTGACACCTACGGTTCCAAAACGGCCAGCGCCGTCAAGGGCTACCAGACCAAGCGCGGGCTCCCGGTGACCGGCGAGGTCGACCAGCGGACCATGGACCGGATCTGGGGCCAGACCCGCAAACCCACCAGCAACGAGCTGAACAACGTCAAACCTGCTCCGGGCGCGGGGCTTACCACCGCCGGGCTGGACCCGCGTTGCCTCGTCGGCCACGCGATCTGCGCCTCGAAGACCACCCGGAAGGTGGTCTGGGTGGTCGACGGCGTCCCCGTTATGCAACTGGACGCCCGCTTCGGTCGCCCGGAGTTGCCGACCAGCGAAGGCGCCTACCACATCTACTGGAAGTCGATCGACCACTACTCGACGAAGTACGACGCGCCGATGCCCTACGCGCTGTTCTTCCACGGCGGCGAAGCGGTGCACTACTCCCCCGAGTTCGCCTCGATCGGCTATTCGGGTGTGGGTTCGCACGGGTGCGTCAACACCCGCGACAAGACCAAGATGGCCTGGCTGTTCGGACAGGCCCAGGTCGGCGATCTCGTCGTCGTCTACCGCTGACCTCGGCGCTCGCCGGTAAGGTGCGAGCGCGGCATACCTGCGGGGTGTGCCGTGCGGTCGGCGGTAGCGCCGCCACTTACCACCAGGAGACGGCATGCGGATCGGTTACAAGGCGTCGGCGGAGCAGTTCGGACCGCGGGAGCTCGTCGAGCTCGCCGTGTTGGCCGAGCAGGTCGGGCTGGACTCGGTCTGGGTCTCTGACCACGTCCAGCCGTGGCGGCATGTCGGTGGTCATGCACCGTTCTCTCTCGCCTGGCTCGCCGCAGCGGGTGAGCGGACCTCGCGGGTCGAGTTGGGGACGTCCGTGCTCACCCCGACGTTCCGCTACAACCCTGCGGTGCTGGCTCAGGCCTTCGCCACGCTCGGCGTCCTCAACCCCGGCCGGATCGCCCTGGGCGTCGGGACCGGAGAGGCTCTCAACGAGTTCGCCACCGGGGCCGTCACGCAGTGGCCGGAGTTCAAGGAGCGTTTCGCGCGGCTGCGGGAGGCCATCACGCTCATCCGCACCCTGTGGACGCAGGACCGGGTCACCTTCGAGGGCGACTACTACCGCACCACTGACGCCACGATCTACGACCGGCCCGACGTCCCGGTGCCCGTCTACATCGCCGCGGGCGGCCCCCTGGTCGCTCGGTATGCCGGTCGCGCGGGCGACGGGTTCATCTGCACCTCCGGCAAGGGCGAGGAGCTCTACCGCGACCAGTTGTTGCCAGCCGTCGACGAGGGGCTGGCGAAGGCCGAACGGGACGGCGCCGGGTACGACCGAATGATCGAGATCAAACTCTCGTGGGACCCCGATCGGGCTGCCGCAGTGGCCAACTGCCGATTCTGGGCACCGCTGTCGCTGACCGCCGAGCAGAAGCACGGCACCACGGACCCGATCGAGATGGAGCGGCTGGCCGACGAACTCAGCGACGAGCAAGTCGCGCGGCGTTGGATCATCAGCAACGACCCCGAGGAGGTCGTCGACGCGGTCCGTCCCTACGTGGACTGGGGTTTCAACCACCTGGTGTTCCACGCCCCCGGCGACGACCAGCAGCGCTTCCTCACGACCTTCGCGCAGGCGGTCCTACCGCGGCTGCGTGAGCTGGGGTAGACGGCATACCCGACCGTTTGTGGGAGAGAAACGCGCAACGGCCCCTGACCGACGATTGTCGATCAGGGGCCGTTCTCGCGCGTAGCCCCGACGGGATTCGAACCCGCGCTACCGCCTTGAGAGGGCGGCGTGCTAGGCCGCTACACAACGGGGCCCTAGCGGTGTCCGTCGAGGGTTCTCCTCGTCGGACACAGGTGGAAACCTTACCGGTGACCGGCGGCTTCCACCGAATCGGCCGCCCTCGTGTGGGCGGCCGAAGCTGGGGTACCAGGACTCGAACCTAGAATTGCGGAACCAGAATCCGACGTGTTGCCAATTACACCATACCCCATGGGGTATACCTCCCTCTCGCTCGAAGGCTTTCGGGAGGTGAACCGAAGAGCGATACTACCGGGCCAGCAGAGCCTCGCCCAAATCCCCGGTCAAAGGGTGTCCCGGAGGGCCTGCAGCCGGGCCAGGGTGGAGGTCTTCCCGAGGATCTCCATCGACTCGAACAGGGGCGGTGAGATCCGTTGGCCCGAGACGGCCGTGCGCAACGGGCCGAACGCGATCTTGGGCTTGACCCCCAGACCCTCGACGATCGCCGTGCGCAAGGCGGCCTCGATCCGCGCGGCGGCCCAATCCGACTCCGACCCCAAGACGCCCCTTGAATGGTCGTCGATGTCGCCCAGGGCGTGCATCGCCGCTTCCAGGACGGCTGGTGACTGGGCGTCGAGTTGGGCCCGCGCGTCATCGGCGATCGCGATGACGTCGTCACCCATGAAGAACGGCGCGACCAAAGCGCTGGCTTCGGTCAACTTGGCCATCCGGGTCTGGATGAGCGCCGCGATGGACCGCAGCCGGGCCAACTCGCCCAGCGACGGATTGCCCGACAGGACCCCGTCGGCCTCGAGGAAGGGCAACAGCCGTGAGGTGAACTCCCCCAACGGCAGATCGCGGATCCACACGCCGTTGAGCCAGTCGAGCTTGTCCAGGTTGAAGATCGACCCCGCAGGGTTCACCTTGGACCATTCGAACCGCTCCGCGAACTCGTCGAAGGTGAAGACCTCACGCTCGGTCCCGTCCGCCTCGACGATCGGCGGATATCCCTGCAGCGCCAGGAAGTTGACGAGGGCCTCGGGCAGGTAGCCCTGCTCCTTGAACCACGTGAGTCGGGCCCAGGGGCTCTTGCGCTTGGAGATCTTCGCCTTGCGCTCGTCGCGCAGCAACGGCATGTGGGCGAAGGCTGGGGGGTCGATGCCCAGCCACCGGTAGAGCAGCAGGTGCTTGGGGGTCGAGGAGATCCATTCCTGGCCCCGCACGACGTGGGTGATCCCCATGAGGTGGTCGTCAACAACGACGGCCAGGTGGTAGGTCGGGAAGCCGTCAGCCTTGAGGATCACCTGGTCGTCGGGCACCGGCGCGTCGATCCGCCCGGCAATGAGGTCATCGAACGAGGTCTCGACATCGTCCGGGATGCGCATCCGCACGACGGGCGTCTCGGAGAAGCCGGGCAGCGCCGCGCGCTCGTCGCGGGTCTTGCCCAGGCACAGGCGGTCATAGCCGGTCGGCACCTTGCGCCGTTGCTGGTCCTCACGCATCGCCGTGAGCAGCTCCGCGGAGCACCAGCAGTGGTAGGCATGGCCGGCTTTGAGCAGCCGCTCGACAAACGGCCGGTAGGTCTCCAGCCGTTCGGACTGTCGATAGGGCGCGCAGGGGCCGCCGACATCGGGCCCCTCGTCCCAGGTCAAGCCCAGCCAGTGCAGGGTGTCGAAGATCTGTCGCTCGCTGTCCTCCTGCAACCGCGCGCGGTCGGTGTCCTCGATCCGCAGCAGGAACCGGCCACCCTGCTGGCGGGCGAAGGCCAGGTCGAACATGGACATATAGGCGGTGCCGACGTGCGGGTCACCCGTGGGTGATGGGGCGACGCGCAGACGGACCGTGCCCGGAAGCTTCTTCTCGCTCATGGTGGCGCCAGCCTAGCCGCGCCCTGGGCCAACTACCCTGTCCCGTGTGACCACGCACGTGACCGCACCCCCGCACACCCAACCAGGCCCGCGATGAGCGGCGGTCTGGCCGCGCTGTTGGATGACATCGCGGCCATCGCCAAACTTGCTGCCGCATCGCTGGACGATGTCGGTGCCGCCGCCGGTCGAGCCAGCGCCAAGGCCGCTGGCGTGGTCGTGGACGACACGGCAGTCACCCCGCGTTATGTCCAGGGGTTCACCCCGGACCGCGAGCTTCCGATCATCAAGCGGATCGCCGTGGGGTCGATCCGCAACAAGTTGCTGTTCATCCTCCCGGCGATCATGGTGCTCTCGGAGTTCCTCCCCTGGTCGCTGACCCCCCTGCTCATGGTGGGGGGCACCTACCTGTGCTTCGAGGGCGCCGAGAAGATCTGGGAGAAGGTCAGCGGGCACGACGCCGGCGAAGAGGCTCCCGCCATCGTCCAGGGCGGGGACCACGAGAAGACGATGGTCGCGGGCGCGATCCGGACCGATTTCATCCTCTCGGCCGAGATCATGGTCATCGCACTCAACGAGGTCGCCACCCAACCGTTCCTCTCCCGCTTGGTGAGCCTGTTCATTGTCGCCATCGCCATCACCATCGGCGTCTACGGCTTCGTCGCCCTCGTCGTCAAGATGGACGACATCGGCCTGAACCTCAGCACGCGCCGGTTCGGCGCGACCCGAGCGATCGGTCGCGCCCTGGTCGCCGCGATGCCGGTCCTGTTGCGCTGGCTGGCGATCATCGGCACGATCGCCATGCTCTGGGTCGGTGGCCACATCCTGCTCGTCGGAGCCGACACCCTCGGCTGGCATGGCCCCTACGCCCTGGTCCATCACGCGGAGGAGGCTGTGGCCGCCGCCGTGTCGGTCGGAAGCGGCGCCCTTGCCTGGCTCACCAACACGCTGGGCTCGGCCATCGCCGGGCTCATCGTCGGCGCCGTCGTCGTGCTGATCATGCACCTGATCCCCCGCAAGAAGGATTCGGCCAACGCGGCCCACTGACGTGTCAACCCCACGCGTCAGCGCCCTTGCTGTCATTCGCCACCGCGACACCGGGGCGTTGTTCGTCAACGAGTTCCAGGATCCGGCCGATGGGGTCACCTTCCACCGGCCGTGCGGCGGAGGCGTCGATTGGCGCGAGACCGCGGCCGACGCGCTCGTGCGAGAGTTCGCCGAGGAGTTCGGGCTCGACATCGTGCTCAGCCGCCGGTTAGGGGTGATCGAGAACATCTTCACGTATGCCGGCCGCCCGGGTCACGAGGTTCTCTTCTTCTTCGAGGCACGCTTCGCCGACCCTGCGGCATACCTCATCGAGCGACGCGAATGCCTGGACGTCCCAGGCGAATACGCGCTCTGGCGCGACCCGGAGCTCACCCACGAAGAGGTCCCGCTCTATCCGGAGGCCTTGGCCGACCTGCTCATGGAAGCGCGCTGATAGACCACGGCGGCGACCGTCAGCGGCGCACGAAGGGGTTGTCGAGCGTCCCAATGCCTTCGATCTCGACCGAGACCCGCTGACCCGCCTGCACCGGGCCGACGCCCGCAGGGGTGCCCGTGAGGATGACATCGCCGGGCAGCAAGGTGAAGTAGGTCGACGCGTAGGACACCAGCTTTGCGACGTCGTGGACGAGGTCTGCGGTCGTGCCGTCCTGGACGATCTCGCCGTCGCGACGGGTGACCAGCCGCAGTGCCGACGGGTCCAGGTCGGTGACGATCCACGGCCCCAACGGCTTTGAGGTGTCAAAGCCCTTGGCGCGAGACCATTGACCGTCGCCACGCTGCCAGGTCCGCTCCGACACGTCGTTGGCGCAGGTGTAGCCCCAGACGCATTCGAGCGCCTGCTCGGGCCGCACGTCCTTGCAGATCTTGCCGATGACCAGGGCCAACTCGCCCTCGTAGTCGACGGTCGCACTCCCCCGCGGGATGACGACCGGGTCGCCCGGGCCGATGACGGCCGTGTTGGGGA
>Ga0208938_1002154_pt1 | contig 10665 bp, 7 predicted proteins | sample AD_UKC125_MetaG_FD_184434 | JGI IMG/M metagenome (GOLD analysis project Ga0208938, IMG submission 184434) | Active sludge microbial communities of municipal wastewater-treating anaerobic digesters from USA - AD_UKC125_MetaG (SPAdes) (version 2) | ecosystem: Engineered > Bioreactor > Anaerobic >... | reverse complement strand
TATACCACCATTGATGTGCCGATGATAACAAAAATATCGGCCTGTTTGGTTATTCGGATAGCTTCTTCAATCATTGGCACGGGTTCGCCAAACCAAACTATATCGGGGCGCAGTTGATAGCCCTTCTCGCATACATCTCCTAATTTTATGTCGGGATTATCCTCCGAAAGGCGATAAACCAATGATGGGTCGCCTGTCGATCGCGCATTCATCAATTCACCATGTAGGTGTATTACGTGGCTGCTTCCTGCCCGTTCGTGTAGATTGTCGATGTTTTGGGTAATAATGCTCACATCGAAATAATTTTCGAGTTCTGCCAAGCCTTTGTGTCCTTCATTGGGTTGTGCTTTCAGCAATTCCCTACGTCGGGCGTTATAAAAATTGAGCACCAATTCCGGATTTCGTGCAAATGCTTCGGGTGTAGCCACATCTTCTACCGGGTATTGTTCCCATAAACCACCCGAATCGCGGAAAGTAGAGATTCCACTTTCGGCACTCATTCCTGCACCGGTAAGAACTACTAAATTCTTTTTCATAGTCATTTTTCGTTAAAATACCTTATTAATATAGCAAATATAGTTTTTTATTCCGGAAATAGCGAATAATTTCTTTTAAAATCGTATTTTTGCCATTAAAATTTCAGAACTTTTAAAAATATGTTCGGAAAGTATAAGGTATATGACAAATAAAAATAGTAATCCTGAGGTTAGTAAAAGCCTTTTATTGATTGCATGATATCTGTTTTTAGGATAACAATAATTTTTTTAAGTAAATAAATCATTAACACACAAAAAGAGAACAATGAAAAGAAAAAGTTTTTATGCGCTTGCTGCTTTTGTTGCTTGTAGTTTGATGTTTGCTTCCTGTAATGGAGGTTCTACATCAAAAGTTTCGTTGAAAGACCCTGTTGATACGCTTTCATATGCTTATGGAATTAGTCTTGCAGATCAAGGATTGATGCAATTTTTGGAGCAAACCGGCGTTATCGAAAGCGCTTCCGAAATCGAGTACGAGTATCAGATGAAGATTTCTGCAGTGGAGGATTCCATAGAGAGACTGAATCTTGAAAAAGAAATGAAAGCCAAAATCGATTCACTGAATAAGGTAAATGCTCCTAAACTGAACGATTTTATTAAAGGATTAAAAGAAGCTCTCAATGCAGGAGAAGAAAAATCGGCTTATATTCAAGGATTGAGCATCGGATATCAAATTGCCCAGCAAATGTTGCCCGAGTTCAATAAATTTGTATTTAGCGATGATTCTACCAAGAGAGTCAAAACGGATCCGTTGTTAGCCGGTTTGGCCGGAGTGCTTAAGAATGACAACCTGGCTCTTAGTAAGATGGATGCCCAAATGCTTATTCAAAAAGCAATTCAAGAGGCTCAAGAACGACAAATGGCTGAACGCGAAGAGCAATTGAAAGAACAGTACAAAGATTCCATTGCAGCCGGAGAGAAATTTTTGGCTGAAAATGCCCAAAGAGAAGGTGTTATTACCCTTCCCAGCGGATTGCAGTATGAAATTATCAGACGCGGTTCCGGTCCCATTCCTACCGATACCGATCGGGTAAGAGTACTTTATGAAGGAAAGTTGATCGATGGAACGGTTTTCGATAGCAGCCTGAATCGCAACGAACCGGCTATTTTTGGAGTAACCCAAGTTATTCCCGGATGGACCGAAGCATTAAAAATGATGCCTGTAGGATCGAAGTGGAGAATTTATGTACCTTATGATCTTGCTTACGGTTCGCAAGACAGAGGAGCCATTAAACCATTTTCTACACTTATTTTCGAAGTAGAATTGCTAGGGATAGAGAAATAACACATTTATTTTCCCTATAATAATAATAAGGAGATTTGTATCATGCAGATCTCCTTTTATTTTTGGTTATTTTGTTTTTCTCGAACCTTAGAGATAATATAATTTTTAAATATAAGATAAAAAATATCTATATTGTTCTTTATATGCTTGTCTTTTAATCGTTTTTATATTGTTAATCGATATTATTATGTCTTTTGTCTTTTTGTAATATGCTTTTTGTTTCATTATGTAAGAATAAATCCTATACCTTTGTCATTGTTTTAGGCAAGTAGGTACATTTTTGTTTTTGATGCAAAGAAGAAAATTGAAATGGTCGATACGGGGGGTATTTTTAATGAAAATATAAATAAATACCCCTTTTCACTTATAAAATAATAGGAAATTTGAAAAAAAACTTATCAAAATAGTTTTAATTTAAAATTTTCGTATATATTTGCCCGATGAAGTAGTGTGTGTAATTTTTGTTAATCAGAATGATGAACAAAAAAACTGGAAAATAAAAGGTGTTGTTGTTTGTATAATTTCATAATTCCTACTTAATTTGATTCTTGACTTAAAAAATCAACAACTTCGATGGATTCCTATTTATAATTTATTTTTAACTAAAAAATAGAGTTTTATGAAAAGAAAACTAATGATGTTTTTAGCCCTGTTCATGTTAGGAATAGGGTGGGTTTCTGCCCAAGTACGGGTACAAGGTACCGTTGTAGATGAGGCAGGTGAACCAATAATCGGGGCTACGGTGTTGGTCAAAGGAACTAATCAGGGCACCGTTACCGATGTCGATGGTAGTTTCACACTTACGGCGCCGGCCGGTGGAACACTGGTTGTATCTTATGTTGGGTATGCAACAAAAGAAGTACCGGTGAGTCCAAATGTAAGAGTGGTTTTGAGTGAAGAGACTTCTATGTTGGAAGAAGTAATTGTTACTGCTTTTGGTATAACAAGAGAAAAAAAGGCATTAGGATATTCTGTCCAAGATGTAAAGTCAGATGAATTAGTACAGGCAGCTAACACCAATTTGGTAACTGCTCTTCAAGGGAAAGTGTCTGGTATAGAGGTTACACCTTCATCCGGCATGCCGGGTGCTTCCGCAAAATTAACAATTCGCGGTTCTCGGTCCTTTACAGGAGATAATACTCCTTTGTATGTAATAGACGGTATGCCTGTTGCATCTACGCCTGACATGGATACAGGCCATTCTGTTTCAGGATCAGATTATTCAACTCGTGCCATTGATATCGACCCTAACGATATAGAAAGCATCAACGTGTTGAAAGGTCAGGCTGCTTCTGCATTGTATGGTATGAGGGCTTCAAATGGTGTTATCGTTATCACGACTAAAAGTGGCAAAGGTGCACGCAAAGGAAAACCACAAGTAACATTCAGCTCAAATATTTCTTTTGATGTACTGGCAGTTACGCCTGATATACAAACTGAATATGCTCAGGGATCAGAAGAGGGTTATGTCCATAATTCTTCTATGTCGTGGGGGCCTAAAATATCCGAACTTCCAAATGATCCCAATTACGGAGGAAATACGGATAATAAATACACTCAAGCGTATGGTAAAAAGCCGGGCCTGTATTATGTACCTCAACGCTCTATTGCAGGATTAGATCCGTGGGCAGAACCAAAAGTTTACGATAATATTGGAAAATTTTTCCAGACAGGTTATGTATGGAATAATTATGTGAATGTAATTCAGGGTTTAGATAACGGTAATTATTCATTGTCGTTGGGTAATTCCACATCAGAAGGTATTGTTCCTTCGACCGGAATGGACCGCTACAATGCAAAATTCAGTAGCGAAGCTAAATTACACAATAATTGGAAAACAGGTTTCACCGGTAATTTTGTAACCTCAAAAATTTCTAAACAAACAGGGGCAAACAACGGTATTGTTGCTACTGTTTTTCCGGCTCCTCCAAGTTATGATTTGGCAGGCATTCCGAGCCATGTGGCAGGAGATCCTTACAAACAAAATACTTATAGAGGGACAGGAGGTTTTGATGCTGCATATTGGGCAGTAGAAAACAATAAGTTTACCGAGAAAATCCAACGGTTTTTTGGTAATGCCTATTTGCAATATACGACGAAATTGAATAGTGACGATAAAAATCTGGATGTGAAGTATCAGTTGGGTGATGATTCCTACACAACCAATTACGACGACATTTGGGGATATGGGCATTCTAACGGAAGAGGTTCTGCAGACAATTATGCATATACCGTCAATCAATTTAATTCATTGTTAACGGCTACGTTTAAATGGAATATCAATGAAGATATTGTATTTGATGCATTGGCCGGAAATGAATTGATTCATACAACACGGAAATTTACAGAGGCTTATGGTCGTGATTTTAATTTTTCCGGATGGAATCATATTGATAATGCATCGGTGTTCCAGGCAACGGATTCATACAGAAGAACACGTACGGTAGGTACTTTTGCAAATGCCGGTTTTTCGTACAAAAATTTCTTGTTTTTAAGCGGTACAGGGCGTTACGATGTGGTATCCAATATGCCACCGAAAAATCGTTCGTTTTTTTATCCGTCGGTATCTTTAGGTTTAATTTTTACGGAATTGGAAGGATTGAAAAACGAGGTTCTAACCTTTGGTAAATTGCGTGCATCGTATGCTGAAGTAGGTCAAGCCGGTGATTATTATGATACTTATTATTCTGTTCCAGTATATGGCGGCGGTTTTTCAAGCGGTACACCAATATCATATCCCATTGGGAGTGTTGTTGCTTATACTTTAAACTCAACGATCTATGATCCACATTTGAAACCACAGAACACTCAATCGTATGAAGTAGGAGGGGATTTCACGTTTTTAAACGGACTTTTTACGTTGAATTATACTTTTTCGCGTCAAAATGTAAAAGATCAAATATTTGAGGTGCCTTTGGCCGGTTCAACCGGAACAAGTAGTTTGGTAACAAACGGTGGATCTATTCATACGAATGCTCATGAATTAACATTGGAAGCTAATCCGATTAAGAATAAAAATGTGAATTGGGACTTTGCATTTAATTTCTCAAAAATTGACAACTATGTAGATAAATTGGCTCCGGGTGTAAACAGTATTTTCCTTGGTGGTTTTGTTGAGCCCCAAGTAAGAGCGGGTATCGGATATAAATTTCCCGTTATTTATGGTGTAAGTTATTTGAGAAATGATGATGGTCAGATTGTTGTTGATGAAGATGGCTTACCACAACCGGGCGAATTGGATGTAATAGGTACAGTTTCTCCTGATTTTCAACTGGGTTTTAATACTACATTGGAACTCTATAAGTTTCGCCTTTCTGCCGTTTTGGATTGGAAACACGGTGGAAGTATGTATGCAGGAACTGCCACAATGCTTGATTATTATGGTGTGAGCCAATATTCGGCAGATATGAGAAATTCAGAGGAATTTATGTTTACTGAAAAGGCAGTAAAAGTTACGGGAACAGATCCAGAGGGGAATCCTATCTATGCTCCCAATGATATCAAAATAAAAGGTTCAGATGCTTATTATTACTTTGCAACGTTAAACAATATCTCTGAAGCTTTTATTAAGGATAATTCTTTTGTAAAATTGAGGGAAATTGCCTTGAGTTATCCGGTTTGGAATAAAAATAATATTCAAGTGAATGCAAACATTTTTGCAAGGAATCTTATTTTATGGTCAAAAATAAAAGGTTTCGATCCTGAAGCTTCTCAAGGTAATAATAACATGTCCGGCGCTTTTGAAAGATTTTCTCTCCCTGGTACTTCCAGCTACGGATTGGGTTTCAACGTAAAATTTTAAATAGAACGAAATATGAAAAAGATAATGAATCAATATAGAATCTTCTTTGTTGCGGTTTTTATTTTATCTTTAGGGCTTTATGGTTGTTCTGAAGATGTTATGAATGATATAAATAAAGATCCGAATCACACCCAGGATGTTCCTGCAAAATTTATTTTGGCTGATGTGATTACATCTACCGCTTTTTACAATGTTGGAGGTGATTTAAGTACGTATACTTCTGCATATATTGAACACGAAGTGGGAACGCATAATCAGTTGTACAGAGCTGAACATCGTGATGGTGAGCCCATGTTGGCTTCTACTTTCAATAATGTTTGGGAAAATCTTTATGCAACATTGAAAAATGCCAGAATTGTGCTAAAAAAATGTTCAAAAGATGGTCCACAGGAGGGCAATGACGTAACAAAGGGAATGGCTGAAGTAATGATCGCTCTTAATACAGCGATTTTAACCGATATGTTTGGAGATACTCCTTGGTCAGAGGCTGCTGAACCTGTTAAACTTCCGGAAATACTGAACCCGAAAATTGACAAGCAAGAAGAAATCTATAAGGAAATCTTATCTTTGCTTGATCAAGCTATTACCGATCTTCAAGGAAAAGATGCGCATGTTTCCGGATCTGTAGGAGAATATGATTTGCTTTATAAGGGCAATGCTCAAGCTTGGATAAAATTCGCATATGGATTAAAAGCTCGCTATACGATGCGTTTGTTGAAGCATTCAGATAATGTTCCAAGAGATTTGCAGAAAGTGCTTGAATATGTAAATAATTCGTTTCTATCACCAGATGAACAAGCTGCTTTTAATGTGTATGATGCATCAAATTATAATCCGTTGTTCGATTTTCAGTGGAGCCGTGATGGTCTTGCTGCCAGCCAAAGTATGGCTGAGAAATTAATTGTTCGCAAAGACCCCCGACTTCGTAGGGTGTTTGTTGATGCAGATTGGGTTCAGGTAGGAGATCCTTCTGAGGAGAATTTCTTTATGGCACCTAATGGACTAAATAAAGAAATACAATATTATTATAATACTTCGGTATTCGTTTATTCTCAAACAGCTTCTACTCAACTGCTTAGTTATCATGAATTATTGTTCTTGAAAGCAGAAGCTTTATGTCGGTTACAAAGGAAAGATGATGCAAAACCAGTATTAAAAGAGGCCGTTATTGCCGCTATAGCGAACACGGAAGCAAGTGTATCTGCAGCTATGAATGCTCCTGCGGTAATGGAGTGGGGAGGACTTGAAGAAACAACTGATGCTATCACTCCTCAAGAAGCAGCTGAATATTTTGATAATAATGTTGAACCATTGTTCGAAACAGATCCGTTAAAAGAAACAATGATTCAAAAATATATTGCCTTTTTTGGGGCTTCGGGTGAATCTCCTGAGGCATATAATGATTACCGCAGAATGGGGGCATTAGGTGAAAATTTCATTGAATTGAAAAATCCAAACAATGCTAAAAATCTGTTCCCGTTACGTTGTCCTTATGGCGTAAGCGATGTTACTGCTAATCCTAATGTAGAAAAAGCTTATGGAAACGGACAATATGTTTATACCGAAAACGTTTGGTGGGCTGGTGGAAGTAGATGACAATTCAAATAATTGTCGGAATAATAAAAAAGCATCCTTTTTGGGTGCTTTTTTTACGAACTTATTTTTTGAATTATTGTTTAAATTAATAGGGATAAATGCATGGCAAAAGGAATTTTTTCTTATTTTTGAAATGAATTTCATAACCAAATAAAACATTTGCGTATGAAATATTTCCAACAAATAGCTTGTTAAACTAAAAAAAATTCATTGATTATGAGCGAAGAAAACAACGTTTTGGAATATGATGAAGAAGATTCCATAAGATTTATCCAAGAACATTTGCCCGATGAGATGAAGGGTAAGTTCACCGACGATGAGATAAACTATGTTGTGGATCTCATTTATGAGTATTACGAAGAAAAAGGTTTTTTGGATGAGGATGAAGACGAAGATGAGGATGCGGAAGTGGAAATCGATGAAGACGAATTGCTTGCGTATGTCATCGATAGTGCGAATCGCGATGCGATAAGAGACTTCTCCGAGGAGGAAATAGAAGCCATAGTGGCCGGAGAATTGGCTTATTGCGATTCCTTGAATCTTTTTTTCTAAAGATTTTTTACCGGTTTTTTTATTTCAAAAGAAATAAGGGAAATATTGAGGGAACAAGAAAAAATTAGAAGTTAAAAATTTAAACAACAAAAGTTATGAAACAAGTTTCAGTAGTTTTAGCTGCGGTTCTGTTGGCCGCGACACTTATTTTACCGGGCTGCGGAGCAAGCAAAACGGTTCAGGGTGCCGGCATTGGTGCAGCCAGTGGTGCTGCGTTAGGAGCCGGTATCGGGGCTATTGCAGGAGGAGGAAAAGGAGCAGCATGGGGCGCCGGAATAGGTTCGGTAGTAGGTGGAACGGCAGGTGCCATTATCGGCAATAAAATGGACAAGCAAGCCAAAGAATTGGCCGAGATTGAGGGTGCACAAGTGGAGAAAATAAATGAAGGGCAGGCCATTAAGGTTACTTTCGAATCGGGTATCTTGTTTGCAACCAATTCCAGTACATTGAACGAGGCTTCGCGCGAGGCATTGGATAAATTTGCAGAATCGCTGAAAAACAATCCCGATACCGATGTCAAAATTTATGGTCATACCGACAGTACCGGCAGCGATGCAATCAATAATCCCTTATCGGAACGGCGTGCCGAAGCGGTTTACAATTATCTCCTTTCAAAAGGGATATCGGGAACCCGTATGGAAGCTAAAGGATTTGGATCTACTCAACCCGTTGCAGACAATAGCACGGTTGCCGGCCGAGCTCAGAACCGCAGGGTTGAAATTTACATTCTTCCCAATGCTAAAATGATTCAGGAAGCTCAAGAACAGGCAAAGTAAGCAAAGAAAAATTTTTCAAACAGTTGCTTACTGTGAGGTGAAATCGCATTGCCGAATTAAAAAACGGTAGTGCGATTTTTTTTTGTTACTTTTACTTTCTGAAAAAATGAGTGGGCATGTTAAACAAAAAAGAAAAATACCTGCAATTGCTTCCCCGTCTTCGGTCGTTGACCGAGGGAGAAACCGATATTGTTGCTAATATGGCCAATATGGCGGCTGCAATAAAAGAGACCTTCGAATTCTTTTGGGTCGGATTTTATATCGTGAAAGAAAACCGGTTGGTGTTGGGGCCTTTTCAGGGACCTGTGGCATGTACCCGTATTGCCTACGGGAAAGGCGTTTGCGGAACAGCTTGGAAAGAACAGAAAACGATTATCGTGCCCGATGTGGATGCTTTTCCGGGACATATTGCGTGCAGTCGTTTTTCGCGTTCCGAAATCGTGGTGCCCATAATGAACGGAAACGAAGTGGTGGCTGTGTTGGATATCGACAGCGAACAGTTGGCCGCTTTTGACGAAACCGATGCTCATTATCTCGAAAAAATCGTTACCTTGCTTTCTCCCTCGTTTTTTGGAAAGACAGATTCCGATTGTTGAGGAAGATCTTCCGGATTTTCTTGCGGAAGTGAAATTGGTTGTTTCCGGTTCCCGGAACTTTCGTAGTGGGGGGCGTATTTGATGTCTTTTTTCGGAATTTTCGACTAAAAAGGGAAAAATTTTTATCTTCTGTTGGAAAACAAGGTTAGAACGCACAAAAATTTTATCCGTCGTCGGGGGACGAGCGTTAACAAATTACTACCTGAATTCCTCTGTCGAGAAATCCGATAAGCCAAAAAATAAATCCATTTTCTATCGGAAAATTTGCTAAGCACACGTTGGCGCTTTTTTATGCAAAAATGGCTGCGTTTTGAGGGTAAATTGGCCCCATTTGTTAAAGAATATTGTTAGAAAATGGTGAAAACAATGTTTTTACGTCTGTTGGAAAATCCGAGAGGGGATAAAAAATCTTTTCATTGTCTTCGGAAAACGATTTTTCATGCTTTGGTATTTTTTTCTTACCTTTGCACCTTTGAAAAATCAGGAATACAAATACTTCAATTATCGTGGCTGATACAAAGTACATTTTTGTTACGGGTGGTGTTGTTTCTTCGTTAGGGAAGGGCATCATAGCCTCGTCTATGGGTAAATTGTTGCAAGAAAGAGGTTACAAGGTTACCATTCAGAAATTCGATCCTTATATTAATGTGGATTCAGGAACATTAAATCCCTATGAACATGGCGAATGCTTTGTGACGGTAGACGGGCACGAAGCCGATTTGGATTTGGGACATTATGAACGTTTTCTTAATATTCAGACCACTCGCGACAATATTATCACTACCGGGCGCATTTATCAGAATGTGATTATGAAAGAGCGTCGGGGCGATTATTTGGGCAAAACGGTGCAGGTAATCCCACATATTACCGACGAAATAAAACGAAATATCAAACGGCTGGGTATTAAACAAAAATTCGATTTTGTGATTACCGAAATTGGCGGAACAGTGGGCGACATTGAGTCTACACCGTTTTTGGAAGCGGTCCGTCAGTTGCGTTGGGAATTGGGCAAAAATTGTTTTTGCGTGCACCTTACTTATGTGCCTTATCTGAAGGCAGCGGGTGAGGTGAAAACCAAACCTACTCAGCACTCGGTGAAGGAGTTGCAGTCGCTGGGAATTCAACCCGATATGCTGGTGCTTCGTACCGAACAAGAACTGGGCGAAGATATTCTACATAAGGTGGCGTTGTTTTGCAACGTCGAAAAGCAGGCGGTTATCCAGTCGGTTGACGTTTCTTCCATCTATGAAGTTCCCATTATGATGCGCGACCAAGGGATGGACGAGGTGGTGTTGCGCAAAATGAATATGCCGATGGGAGAAAAACCGGCCATGAAGCCGTGGATTGCTTTTCTCGAGAAAAGCAAAAATGCCACAGAAGAAGTCCGCATTAAATTAATAGGCAAATATGCCGAATTGCCCGATGCATACAAGTCTATCAGCGAGGCACTTTCGCAAGCTGCCATTTATCACGACCGCAAATTGGTGTTGGATGTATGCCATTCCGAAAAAATAAACGAAGA
>Ga0208938_1002149_pt1 | contig 10677 bp, 10 predicted proteins | sample AD_UKC125_MetaG_FD_184434 | JGI IMG/M metagenome (GOLD analysis project Ga0208938, IMG submission 184434) | Active sludge microbial communities of municipal wastewater-treating anaerobic digesters from USA - AD_UKC125_MetaG (SPAdes) (version 2) | ecosystem: Engineered > Bioreactor > Anaerobic >... | reverse complement strand
CAGCATTCGACCCTCGGTTACAAATCGCCGATTCAGTTCCTGGAAAACTGGATCAGAGAGCAGCATCAGGAAAAACTGATAGCATGAAACTTACCCTTTGGCAGACGAAAAACCGAGGGAACCTCAGTGTTTGTATTTCTCTCTTGACCAATCCTCTCAGGGGCTGCTTCATCTGATTGCCGAGTCGCCTTGACGCAAACTTTTCGTCAAGCCGAAGTTTGCTGTGGGTGGTATGCATAAATAAATTTTTTGTCATTGTTTTACTGGATAAAGCCATGAACGTGCAATTTGCCTCCTTGATGGAACACCACGCGCCATCCCAATCAGACAATCCTTCAAATCAGCAACTAGAGGCGATCGCGATGCTACCGCAAGAGAGTAACGAAGTACCCGATGGCAGCAGAACCGGAACTCGCGGCGACTGCCAACCCTTGGCACGCGCGGTACAGCCGCCTTTAGGTAGTGCTCTGCCCGACCGCGCCCAGAATGACGATGTTATCGACATGCGGGTAAAGGTTTGCGTTAAATGCAAGCAGGAAAAAACCGTCCTGGAATTTCACAAGAACTCCCGCAGTTCTGACGGTTTGCACTCTTATTGCAAAGATTGCAACCGGGCGCAGGCATTGGCACATATCAAGGCGGAGAAAGCAAGAAAAGCGCTGATACGCGCCGCCAAAAAGAATGCCGCCGGCAAGGTCTGAAATTTTTTCGACACGCCCGCACCATGCTCTGGTGACCAGGCCAAGCCGATTGCTCGGCGGTGCATCGGAATGTGATCGAAAAATTCACGGTCCGCGAAAAACGCCGTTCAGCGGAACGGCGTGGGGGTAGAATTACACGCCAAGCTGCCGGTTTAATAAACTCATTTGTCCGACCGCCAATACTGCGAGTTGCCAAAAGTGGTTTTAAGCTGATCGATGAACAGTCGTACACGCATGGGCAAATGTCGACTCTCCGGGAAGACCGCATAAATTCCAACCGGTGGCGCGGCATAGTCATCCAGTAACGAAACCAGTTCCCCGCGGCGCAGATCGTCGCCGACTTCCCACATTGATCGCCAGGCGATACCTTTTCCAGCCAACGCCCATTCATGTAATACCGCGCCATCGTTGCACTCGAAATTTCCGGAGACCTTGTGATTGGCGATGTCGCCTTCCGGCGTTTGACGCAAGGTCCAACCACGCTGCTGATCGAGCGATAAACAATTGTGGGTCGCCAAGTCTTCGGGCTTGACGGGTGCGGGATAACAGGCCAGATATGCGGGGCTAGCGACGATTAAGCGGCGCATTTCGCCAAGTTTGCTGCTGGTCAGGCTTGAATCGGCCATTTCGCCGATTCTTATTGCGCAATCAACTCCTTCGTTTACGAGATCGACCACCCGATCGGTCAGATCCAGCCGGACCGTCACATCGGGATTGGCCTGCATGAATACCGCCACTTGCGGGGCCACGTGCCGGCGACCGAAACCGGCAGGCGCGGAAATTTTAAGATGACCGCTGGCGCGAATGCTGCCGAGCGAAACCGCAGCTTCGGCATTGGCCAGTTCGTTGAGTATGCGCTGACAATCTTCTAGAAACGCCTGCCCTTCATAAGTGAGAGACAGTCTGCGCGTGGTTCTGAGGAGCAACTTGACGCCGAGACGGGCTTCGAGAGCGTCAAGCCGGCGACCAATTACCGCCGGCGTCACCGCTTCAATCTGGGCCGCCGCCGACAGGCTGCCGCGTGTCGCCGAATTGACGAAAGCCTGTAGTTGTTTAAGGTGGTTCATGGGCCTATTCGATACTTAAAGTAAAAAATAATTTGATTCTATTCGGTCTTATCTTCAATTACAGCATCCAATAGAATGCACCCATCGCTCGTCACCATCAAACAGGAGTTCCACATGAATCTCGATCTGCCTGCGGGCATGCAAGTCAACGCGCCACTGCAACCTGGCTACGAAACCATCCTTACCCCTGACGCATTGGCCTTGGTTGCCAAGTTGCACCGCGCTTTCGAGGGACGCCGCCAGGAATTGCTACAGGCGCGCGTGCTTCGACAAGCGCGCATCGACGCGGGTGAGATGCCTGATTTTCTGCCGGAAACGAAGGCCATCCGGGATGGCGAATGGAAAATCGCGCCCTTGCCCAAGGCGCTGGAGCGCCGTCGGACGGAAATCACCGGTCCGGTGGAGGCCAAGATGATCATCAACGCCTACAACTCCGGCGCCGATTCCTACATGAGCGACTTCGAGGATTCGAACAGCCCTAAATGGGACAACCAGATACAAGGACAAGTCAACTTGTACAAGGCCATCCGGCGGCAGCTTTCGTTCACCAACGAAGCCGGCAAGGAATATGTGCTGAACGAAAAGATCGCCACCTTGCAGATTCGTCCGCGCGGCTGGCATCTCGATGAAAAGCATGTCACCGTCGATGGACAGCGCGTTTCTGGCGGTATCTTCGATTTCGCGCTGGTGTTCTTCCACAACGCCAAGGAACAAATCGCGCGCGGAGCCGGGCCTTTCTACTATCTGCCGAAGATGGAATCGCACCTCGAGGCGCGCCTCTGGAACGATATTTTCATCATGGCCCAAGAACATGTCGGCTTGCCTCGCGGCACCATCAAGGCCACGGTGTTGGTTGAAACCATTCTCGCCACCTTCGAGATGGAGGAAATCCTCTACGAACTGCGCGAACACTCGGCTGGCCTGAACGCAGGACGCTGGGACTACATTTTCTCTTGTATCAAGAAATTCAAGAAAAACGCCGATTTTTGCTTGGCCAATCGAGGCGCCATCACCATGGAAGTGCCTTTCATGCGTAGTTATGCGCTGCAACTGGTCAAGATCTGCCATAAGCGCGGCGCCCCCGCCATGGGCGGCATGAGCGCCTTGATTCCGATCAAGAACGATCCCGTGGCCAACGAGAAAGCACTGGCGGGCATCCGCCACGACAAAACGCGGGACGCCAACGACGGTTTCGATGGTGGCTGGGTGGCTCATCCAGGACTGGTAGCCATCGCCGGCGAAGAATTCCAGAAAGTACTTGGCGATCGCCCAAATCAATGGGAGAAGCAACGTGATGAGGTTTTCACCGCGGCCGACTTCCTGAACTTCCAGCCGTCGCAACCGATTACCGAGGCCGGCGTGCGCAACAATATCAACGTCGGCATCCATTACCTGGGCAGCTGGCTGGCCGGCAACGGTTGCGTACCCATTCACAATCTGATGGAAGACGCGGCAACAGCCGAGATTTCGCGCTCGCAAGTCTGGCAATGGGTGGTGTCGCCAAAAGGCGTCCTTGACGATGGCCGGAAGGTCACCGTCGAAATGGTCCGCGGCATGATCACCGAGGAACTTCAGAAAGTGAAAGAAACAGTCAGCGCCCAAGGAGAAGACATCGCCACCTACTATCAGGCGGCGGTCATCTTCGACAAAATGTCGCTGACGCCCGAATATCCTGAGTTCTTGACCTTGCCTTTGTACGAAGCGATGGACTAATCACCGCCTACGCGGCAACCAAGCAACGGCGCCGGCCGAGTCGGCGCCGTTGTTGTTTTTTTGCGGCGCCGTTTCAGGTCCCCAGCAAAGTTTAATCAACGATCCTGTGCGAAAATACGCCGCGCTCTTCCCCGGCTTGGGGTCTTCCCGCCAACGCTCGCTGTCATCCGCGTGGATGACACAACAGGATACGTCCCGCATGCCCGATTTCGCCTCGCCAGAATTCTGGGTCGCCGTTTTCCAGATCATTGCCATCGATATATTGCTCGGCGGCGACAACGCCGTGGTCATTGCTTTGGCATGCCGGAAGCTCCCGGAGAAGCAGCGCAACAGCGGGATTTTCTGGGGCGTATTTGGTGCCATTGGCTTGCGTGTGGTCCTGATCTACTTCGCCTTGCAGCTATTGGCCATTCCCTACTTGAAGATTGTCGGCGGGTTGCTGCTATTCTGGATCGGTGTCAAATTGATTCTGCCCGGCGACGATGCGCATGGTGACGTACAGAGCAGCACCAGCTTGGCGGGAGCGATCAAGACGATCATTATCGCCGACGCGGTGATGAGCATCGACAATGTCATCGCCGTCGCAGGCGCGGCACATGGTTCAATCGTACTGGTCGTCTTCGGTATCGTGGTGTCGATTCCAATCGTCGTCTGGGGTAGCAAGCTGGTGTTGACCCTGATGGATCGCTATCCAATGATCATCACGGCCGGCGGTGGACTGTTGGGCTGGATTGGGGGCGGCATGTTGATCGGCGACCCCGCCATTCCCGAGGCATGGCGCGGCGCCCTCCCGGACAACGGTTATGTGTGCGGAGCAATCGGCGCCATGGCTGTCGTCATCGTCGGCAAATTATTGGCCAGGCGCCAATAACAGAACACAGCGGGCAACGAGCGACAAGACATCGCTAGAGCACGTAACGCGACAAGTCTTCGTTTTGCGCCAGGTCGGACAAGCGGCTATCGACATAGCGAGCGTCAATCGAAACACGCTCGAGATTGCCCTTGCTCGCCGAGAACGAAACATCTTCCAGCAAACGCTCCATCACGGTATAGAGGCGGCGGGCACCGATGTTTTCAGTGCGCTCATTTACCGACCAGGCGATTTCCGCCAGGCGCTTGATGCCATCGGCGGCAAAGTCCAGCGTCACGCTTTCGGTTGCCAATAGCGCTTCGTATTGCTTGGTGAGACAAGCGTCGGTTTGGGTCAGGATGCATTCGAAATCAGCAACGGATAGCGAATCGAGTTCGACACGAATCGGGAAACGGCCCTGCAACTCGGGGATCAGGTCCGACGGCTTGGCGAGATGAAATGCCCCGCTGGCGATGAACAGAATGTGATCGGTACGGATCATTCCGTACTTTGTCGACACCGTGGTGCCCTCGACCAGCGGCAGCAAATCGCGCTGCACGCCCTGACGCGACACATCGGCACCGTGCATATCGCTGCGCGAGGCGATCTTGTCTATTTCGTCAAGAAAAACAATGCCGTTCTGCTCGACGTTCCGAACCGCCTCGAGCTTGACCTCTTCGTCGTTGATCAATTTGGCGGCCTCCTCGTCGATCAACAGGCGGCGAGCCTCGGAAATCTTGAGCTTGCGCGACTTTTTGCGTCCACCGCCGATGTTCTGGAACATGCCCTGAATTTGCGCGGTCAGTTCCTCCATTCCCGGCGGCGCGAAGATTTCGGCTTGCATCGAGGGCGCCGCGACGTCAACCTCGATTTCCTTGTCATCGAGCTCGCCCTCGCGCAATTTCTTGCGGAATTTTTGCCGCGTCGCATTGTCCTCGGAGACCTGCGCGTCGTTGAAAAAATTTCCTCGTGGCGGAGGCAGCAAACAGTCGAGGATGCGGTCTTCCGCCGCGTCCTCCGCGCGGACGCGGACATTCTTGATCGCCTTCTCTCGACCGTTTTTGATGGCGATTTCGATCAAATCACGAACAATTGTTTCAACGTCGCGACCAACGTAGCCGACTTCGGTGAATTTCGTCGCTTCGATCTTGATGAACGGCGCATTGGCGAGCCGTGCCAGCCGGCGAGCGATCTCTGTTTTTCCGACACCCGTCGGACCGATCATCAGGATATTCTTCGGCGTGATTTCCTGCCGAAGGGGGTCGGCCACCTGTGCGCGCCGCCAGCGGTTACGCAGGGCGATGGCAACCGCCTTCTTGGCCTTGCCCTGACCGACGATGTGTTTGTCCAACTCGTGGACGATTTCCTGTGGCGTCATGGCGGACATGATTATTCCAGCACCTCGATGGTGAAATTCTGATTGGTGTAAATGCACAGATCGCCAGCGATCTGTAGCGATTTGCGAACGATTTCAGCGGGTTCCAAGGTGCTGTTTTCCAACAGGGCGCGAGCCGCCGATTGCGCGAAAGCCCCTCCGGAGCCGATGGCGACAATGCCGTTCTCGGGCTCGAGCACGTCGCCGTTACCGGTAATGATCAGTGAATTTTCCCGATCGGCAACCGCCAACATTGCCTCCAGCCGGCGTAGGGCGCGGTCGCTACGCCAGTCCTTGGCCAACTCCACCGCCGCGCGCATCAGGTTTCCCTGATACTGGTCGAGTTTTGCCTCGAAACGCTCGATGAGGGTAAAGGCGTCGGCGGTTCCACCGGCAAAACCGGCCAGTATCTGCCCCTGGCGTATGCGCCGCACTTTGCGCGCGCTGGCCTTGACCACCAGATTGCCCAATGTGACCTGCCCGTCGCCACCCATGGCAACGCGTGTGCCGCGACGAACTGACAAGATCGTCGTGCCGTGGTACTGCTCCATGCAATACTCCCGTAAATTTCTGTGTTGTCGATCAATTCTTGACGAAATCGATGTCCGCGATGGCTTTCAGGCCGACAACGCGAAACAGTTCGGCAAGCAAACGATGGGGATGCCGGAAGATAATTCGCCGGCCAGAGCGTTTCACCGTCGTCAAGACATTCAGCAGAGCGCCGGCGCTGAGAAAATCCATGCGCGTGACGCCGGAACAGTCGACGAGGACCGGATCGTTCGTCGCGGCAAAAACCGGCAGATCGGCGAAGCGGGCGCTCTTGACATCGCCCTTGATCGAATACGCTTCGCTGGTCAACGAGTCGGCAACCGCCAGCGTTAACGCCGCAGGCACAATTTCGGCCACCCGACCGGGTTCCCAGGATGGCGGCGAAATTTCAAAAGTCACCGCATAATTGATTGCCAAATCTTCGAAGGCTTCCAACTGGCCCCGCAACTGGCAAAACTCCAGTTTCAACAGCCAGCAACCGCGGTCTTGCGCACAGCCCAGGGTCACTCGGTCATCCAGCAACCGATCGACTTCGTCGATACCCAGCAATTCCACGTCGCGTCGCCGCCGCCGAGTGTCATGCAGCAAGCCGATCAAGCGCTCGCATCCACCCGCGTCGAGTGCTCGCACTTTCGACAGATCCAGGCGTAGCGACGGTGTTTTTTCAAGCACGTCGCGCAGACCAAGAAAACCGTCGTTGTTGCGTTCCTCGAGGTCCCCTTTGAACTGGGCATAACCCGTTGAGCGCGCTGAAGCCGCCGCAACCGCCGTGGCGGATTCCCGCCACACGGGGGGGGATTTTTCGAAACACCGCGCGTATTCGATGGACAGTGCGTCAAAAGCCTTCTGCTCACCAGTGAGTTGAAAGAAATCGAAAAGCAGCAACCATAAGCGTTCGCCCTCTCCCGAGCGATGCACGCGAACGGCGTTTTCAAGGACTTGTCGCGCCGCGCCATCTTGTCCGTTGGCGTATTGCATGGCGGCTTCCTCGGCCATGGCATCGACGGGATCAACGTCCAACTCGATTTGAAACACCGTCGAAGTTTCGCTGAAGACGAAGTCGCTGATGGTCAGCGGACCTTGCGTGGTTTGCGTCTGGCGACTGTCGGCGAGCTTTTCGCTGGGTGGCAATCCGGCGGGCTGCGGTTTCAAATGGGTGCCTACGAACGCGCCAGAACCCGTGCCTTTCCCTTCTTGCGGACGAGCAACGGCCGTTGGACGAGCCGTCATTTTATTTTCCGACGGCGGTTTCTTGAAAAACGAAAAAACCATGGGCGATAGAGACTGCGGACGATTGCGCGATAGGCTTTCCGTTGTAACACATCGTTCAATGCACTGCAATTTCAATCCAGGCCGGTATTGCGTCGTTGCCAGTGCCATCGGTCCGCAAAGTCCATTGACGATGCGAAACATGGCACGGCGCTCAATGGCCGTCGCCAGGCAGCGTTTTTGACCGCGCGGACGACAACGGTCGTACGTCGTCGAGCCATTGCTGTAGTTCCTGCGATGCCAGGTCAATGAACGCTCGCAGCCTGGACGGGATGAAACGTTGGCGCGGATAAACAATGTGGATCTGATCGACTTTGGCATGCCATTCCGGCAGAACTCGCGTCAGGCGACCGGAATCGCCGTCGGAACGGCAGAGGTAAACCGGCAGCAGGGCAACGCCTTCGCCTGCCAACGCCATCGAGTGAATGATCCGTATGTCGTTGATCACGACTTTTCCAGGCATCGGAATCGTTACGGTGCCGCCATCGCCGGCGAATGTCCAACTGTTCCCGCCAAGTGGCGTGAATTGCAGACAAGAATGATGCGCCAGGGCTGATGGGGAATCCAGCGGCGGCGACGTTTTCAAGTAGTCGGGGCTGGCAAAGGGCACCCAGAAGGCATGGCCGACGCTTTTTGCGATCAGCGTCGTGTTTTTCAACGGCCCTACCCGAATGGCGACATCGATGCCTTCGGCGATCAGGTCTACATAGCGATCGATCAGCATCATCTCGACACGGACCAGCGGGCAACGACGACGCAATCGATTGATGATGTTGACCAATATACGGTCACCGAGATCCGCGGGGGCGGTCACGCGCAGCAAACCTTTCGGCTCGCCGGCCGACTCGGTGACCGCCGCCTCCGCATCCAATAAATGACTCAAACCGGTTGATGCGTGCTGGTAATACACCGCCCCCGATTCGGTCAAACGCAGGCGTCGCGTCGTGCGCTGGAGCAAGGTGGCGCCAATTCGTTTTTCAAGGCGCGCCACACGGGTACTCACCGTCGATGTTGGCAAGCCGAGCAGGCGCGCTGCGGCGCTAAAGCTGCCAGCGTCGACAACCTTGACGAAAACGGCCGCTTCATTGAAATCCATTATTCAACTCATCGAAAAATGTTTTCGAATTTAACCATCTAGTGTCTTTGTTGTCTGCCCGTTACAGTGCCGACATCAATCAACGGAGTGTGATCATGAAAAAACTCGCATTTGTCAAACGCGACCACGGCAGCCACTGGGTTGGCGACGGTTTTCCGGTTCGCAGCATATTTTCCTACAACGATATCGCGGAGGATATTTCACCTTTCCTGCTCATGGATTACGCCGGACCGGCCGATTTTCCGCCGACATCGCACAAGCGGGGTGTCGGTCAGCACCCGCACCGTGGTTTCGAAACCGTGACCATTGTCTACGATGGCGGGGTGTCGCATCGCGATTCCTCTGGCGGGGGCGGCACCATCGGCCCAGGCGACGTGCAATGGATGACGGCTGCCTCCGGCTTGATCCACGAGGAATATCACAGCCCGGAATTCGCGGCACGAGGCGGCACGTTCGAGGTCGTGCAGTTGTGGGTGAACCTGCCGGCAAAAGACAAGCTGGCCGCTCCCGGCTACCAGGGCATCGTGGCGCACCAGATTCCGGAAGTCGCTCTGGCCGATGGAATGGGCACGGTTCGCGTCATTGCCGGGCGCTACGGCGAGGTGTCGGGTCCAGCGAAGACCTTTACCCCGGTAGATGTCTGGGACATTCGCGTCAAGGCCGGACAACACGTGTCGTTCGACTTGCCGGCAAGGTATACGACGGCACTTTTCGTCCGGCGAGGCGCCATTCGCATTGGCGAAGATCCCGCGGTTAAAGCCGCCGAACTGGCCGTCATGACGCGCGAAGGCAGCCGTTTGTCGTTTCAAACCGTCGAAGACACGTCGCTACTTTTACTGAACGGCGAACCTCTCGATGAACCCATCGTCGGGTACGGCCCGTTCGTCATGAATTCGCGAATGGAAATCGCGCAAGCGATCGACGATTTCAAGCATGGCCGCTTTGGACGGATCGAACACCGGTCCTGACATACGCCAGAATAAAAAAGACCAACCCGATGAGGAGGTTGGTCTTTTTGTTTGGTGGCGGATAGTGGACCATGCGCCGACCGGCCTCCCGAGCTTATGAGTGCTGGCGCGGGTTGCTGCGGGTCAAGCGCCTAACAGGCGGCGAGCGAGTACGGATTGCATGTCACGACGTCCGTCCGCAATCCAGTAAATAGTGACCTGGTTGCCTGTGACACGGTAGATCACGCGGTAGGGTTTGAAGAAGAGCTGGCAGTATTCTTTGATCCCAAGGCCGACCAGTTCCTTTGGATAGCTGCCGCGTTCCGGGAACTTCGACAGACTATCCACAACGTCCATCAACTCATCCAACACACAGTTGGCGTTGACCACGCAGTCGAACTCGGAGATGTAGTCGTGGATGGCTTCCAAATCCTGCTCCGCACCCTCGGTGAGCAGGACCTCAAATTTGGCAGATGTGCCTGCCATCAGACTGTGGCTCGCTTGGCGCGGAGGCGGGCAACGATGTCAGCCACAGGCTTAACCTTGCCTGCGACCACAGTGAGTCGGTGCAAGTCCACTCGAAGGGGCTGATCCTCACTTCCCCAAATAGCAGCGTGCGCGTGGCCCTGTCCATCAAGAACGAAACCACGTGGTCAAAGTGGCCACGAAGCTGATCTAGGGTACAGGAATTGCCAACCACAACTCTGACCGCCTCTAACGAACATGGTGGCTGGCATCCCCCCTGAAGATGAAAGAGACTTCGGGGTGGCAGGTGTTGGGTAGAGGTCGTGATAGTTTTTGGCGGCTCGCCCCCGCGTCTAACGTGACCCGCCGGACTGACGCGCCCCCCCGGATTGCGTCGATAGAGAGCGCACGCGAAACAGGCCGTTGGCGACTTGTCGCCTTCAGGCACATTCAGTTCCGGCACCCGCCACCTTCCGCCCTTGAGTGTCAATCGACAGGAGGTGGCGTGGAACGGGTGGCGCTGTACAAACGCGTGATCGGTCTCGGCATCCATCAGGCGCGGATCACGGCCTGCGCAGGGATCGAGGAACCCGACGGCAGCATGCGCATCGAGCAACGTCAATTCGGCGCATTCAAGCGGGATCG
>Ga0208938_1002148_pt1 | contig 10678 bp, 7 predicted proteins | sample AD_UKC125_MetaG_FD_184434 | JGI IMG/M metagenome (GOLD analysis project Ga0208938, IMG submission 184434) | Active sludge microbial communities of municipal wastewater-treating anaerobic digesters from USA - AD_UKC125_MetaG (SPAdes) (version 2) | ecosystem: Engineered > Bioreactor > Anaerobic >... | reverse complement strand
GGCCCGGCCCACGTCTCGACCGTGATCGGCAGCGAGCCCTATCGCTTCTGCGCCGACGACTACCACCGTCCCGTGGTGATCACGGGATTCGAGCCGCTGGACGTGATGCAGGCCGTGCTGATGCTGGTGCGCCAGCTCAACGAGGGTCGTGCCGAGATCGAGAACCAGTTCACCCGCTCCGTGACGCCGCTGGGCAACCAGAAGGCCCAGGCCTTGATGGCCGAGGTGTTCGAGCTGCGCGACAGCTTCGAGTGGCGCGGGCTGGGCAGCCTGCCGCATTCGGCGCTCAAATTGCGCCCCGAATACGCCAGCTTCGACGCCGAGCAACGCTTCGCCGCGCCGTACCGCGCGGTCGCCGATGCCAAGGCCTGCGAGTGCGGCGCCATTCTGCGCGGCGAGAAGCGCCCGCAGGACTGCCGCGTGTTCGGCACCGTCTGCACGCCGGACAACCCGATCGGCTCGTGCATGGTGTCGTCCGAAGGCGCCTGCGCTGCCCACTACACCTACGGCCGCTTCATGACCGACATGCCAACGATTGCAGAAAAGCCAGGAGCCACCGCATGAGCCCTGTCAAACCCGGCTACACCCGGCCGCTGGACCTGCGCCACGGCCGCATCGACATGAGCCACGGCAGCGGTGGGCGTTCCATGGTGCAGCTGATCGAGCAGATCTTCCTGAGCGCCTTCGACAACCCGGCGCTGGCCGCGCGCGACGACCACGCCGTGCTGACCACGCCGCCCGAGCTGGCGCTGGGCGGCCAGTTGGTGATGGCCACGGACAGCCATGTGGTCTCGCCGCTTTTCTTCCCGGGCGGCGACATCGGCTGCCTGTCGGTGCACGGCACGGTCAACGACGTGGCCATGGCCGGCGCGCGCCCGCTGTGGCTCTCGGCCGGGTTCATCCTGGAAGAAGGCTTTCCACTGGCTGACCTGCAGCGCATCGTGACCTCCATGGCGCGGGCCGCCGCCGACGCCGGTGTGCCCATCGTCACCGGCGACACCAAGGTGGTGCAGGCCGGCAAAGGCGACGGCGTGTTCATCAACACCACAGGCGTCGGCGTGACGCGCCCCGGCGTGCACCTCAGCGGCTCGCTGGCGCGGCCGGGCGACGCGATCCTGGTGTCCGGCACGATGGGTGACCACGGCGTGGCCGTGATGTCAGTGCGTGAAGGCTTGAGCTTCGGCACCACGCTGCTGTCGGACACGCAGGCGCTGCACGGGCTGGTGGCAGCCATGCTCGACGCGGTGCCGGGCATTCACGTGCTGCGCGACCCGACGCGCGGCGGTCTGGGCGCCACGCTCAACGAAATCGCCAGCCAGTCGGGCGTAGGCATGCGCCTTGTGGAGTCCGCCATTCCGGTGCGCGGCGCGGTGCGCGCCGCCTGCGAGTTGCTGGGGCTGGACCCCTTGTACGTGGCCAACGAAGGCAAGCTGCTGGCCATCTGCCCTGTGGATCAGGCTGACGCCTTGCTGGCCGCCATGCGCGCCCACCCGCAGGGGCGCGACGCCGCGCGCATCGGCAGCGTGGTGGACGACCCCAACCGTTTCGTGCAGATGACCACCAAGCTGGGCGGGCAACGCATGGTGGACTGGCTCTCGGGCGAACAGTTGCCGCGCATCTGTTGAGGGCGAAGGGCCCCACAGTCCCCGGCGCCGTTCAGGTCGCCAAACGCCAGCCCGGTTATCGCAAGTCGAAGCGGTCCAGGTTCATGACCTTGGTCCAGGCGGCGACAAAGTCGCGCACGAACTTCTCCCGCGCATCGTCCTGCGCATAGACCTCGGCCAGCGCGCGCAATTGTGAATTGGCGCCGAAGGCCAGGTCGACACGGGTCGCGGTCCACTTCAACGCACCGCTGCGGCGGTCGCGGCCTTCGTAGGCGTTTTCACCCACCGGCGTCCAGGCGATGCCCATGTCCACCAGATTCACGAAGAAGTCGTTGCTGAGCCGGCCGAGCCGGTCGGTGAAGACACCCTCGCGCGCACCGTCCACGTTGGCGCCCAGCACGCGCAGGCCGCCCACCAGCACGGTCATCTCCGGCGCACTGAGCGTCAGCAGCTGCGCCCGGTCGAGCAGCATCTCTTCGGGCGCCACGCGCAAGGCGCTGCGGCGCCAGTTGCGGAAACCGTCAGCCTGCGGTTCAAGCACCGCGAAAGAGGCCACATCGGTCTGCGCCTCGGTGGCGTCGGTGCGCCCCGGCGTGAACGGCACCTCCACCACATGGCCAGCGGCTGCAGCCGCCGACTCCACACCGGCGTTGCCCGCCAGCACGATCAGGTCGGCCAGCGACACCTGCTTGCCACCGGTTTGCGCGGCGTTGAACGCGCTGCGCACACCAACCAGCACCGCCAGGACGCGGGCGAGCTGCGCCGGCTGGTTCACGGCCCAGTCTTTCTGTGGTGCCAGGCGAATGCGCGCGCCGTTGGCACCGCCGCGCTTGTCGCTGCCACGGAAGGTGGAGGCCGAGGCCCAGGCGGTGGAAACCAGCTCCGGGACGCTCAGGCCACTGGCCAGCACCTTCGCCTTCAACAGGGTGATGTCCCCGGCGTCGATCAGCGGATGGTCCACAGCCGGCAGCGGGTCCTGCCAGACCAGGTCTTCAGCCGGCACTTCCGGGCCCAGGTAACGCGCCTTCGGCCCCATGTCCCGGTGGGTCAGCTTGAACCAGGCGCGGGCATAGGCATCGGCAAATTCGTCGGGGTTCGCCAGGAAATGACGCGAGATCTTTTCGTAGACCGGGTCGAAGCGCAGCGACAGGTCGGCGGTCGTCATCATCGGGCGGTGCTTCTTCGTCGGGTCGTGCGCGTCGGGGATCAGGTCTTCCTCTGCCACCTCTTTCGCCAGCCACTGGTGCGCGCCAGCGGGACTCTTCACCAGTTCCCACTCGTACTTGAACAAGGTCTTGAAATAGCCCATGTCCCAGGTCGTGGGGTTGGGTTTCCAGGCACCTTCAATACCGCTGGTGGTGGTGTCGCCACCCTTGCCGGACCTAAACGCGTTGATCCAGCCCAAGCCCTGGGTTTCCATGGGCGCCGCCTCGGGCTCCGGGCCGACGAGCTTGGGATCACCGGCGCCATGGGCCTTGCCGAAGGTGTGACCGCCGGCCACCAGGGCCACGGTCTCGTAGTCGTCCATGGCCATGCGGGCAAAGGTTTCGCGCACGTCGCGGCCGGAGGCCACCGGGTCGGGCTTGCCATTGGGGCCTTCGGGGTTCACGTAGATCAGGCCCATCTGAACGGCGGCCAACGGGTTTTCCAACTCGCGTTCTCCGCTGTAGCGCTGGTCGCCCAGCCAGTCGGCCTCGGCACCCCAGTAGATATCTTCCTCGGGCGCCCAGATGTCTTCGCGGCCTCCGCCGAAGCCAAAGGTCTTGAAGCCCATCGACTCCATCGCGACGTTGCCGGCCAGGATCATCAGGTCGGCCCAGGAGAGGGCGTTGCCGTACTTGCGCTTGATGGGCCACAACAGGCGGCGCGCCTTGTCCAGGTTGCCGTTGTCCGGCCAGCTGTTCACCGGCGCAAAACGCTGGTTGCCGGTGCCGGCGCCGCCACGGCCATCGGCCGTGCGGTAAGTGCCGGCGCTGTGCCAGGCCATGCGCACGAAGAGGCCGCCGTAATGGCCCCAGTCGGCGGGCCACCAGTCCTGCGAATCAGTCATGAGCGCCACCAGATCCTGCTTCAGCGCCGCATAGTCCAACGTGCCGAAGGCATGGGCGTAGTCGAAATCCGCGCCCAGCGGGTTGGACGCGGGCGCGTGCTGGTGCAGGATGGCCAGGTTGAGCTGGTTCGGCCACCAGTCCCGGTTGGACCGGGTGCCGGCGGTGGTGCGGGCGCCGTGCGCGCCGGCAAAAGGACATTGGGCAGCGGGGTTGGACGATGTGCTCATGGGTGATCTCCGGAATCGGGTGGAAGACATGCAGCCGTTCAGAAGGCTGCGGCAAAGGCCGTCAGAGTGTCCAGCCAGAAGGCGAAAGCGGTTAGGTTCGTCGTCATGGTCGGGCCCCGACAGGTCAGGAAGCCTCGAATGTAGGCAGCCCCTGTGTCGAAGTAAATTCAATTGATTGAATCAATGCAATAGGCAAAGCCAATGCACAAATCCATCTTTGTCAGCGCCACCCCACGGGCCGTGCCCGCGCGACCGGTCAGATGAGCAGAGAAACCGCGCCGGAAAACGTGAGGAAGGCCGCTGCCGTGGACACCAGGATGATGCGCGCGATGCGCCCGTTGTCCGCGCCAAAGCGCTCGGCCAGCAGCGACACATTGCTGGCGCTGGGCAGCGCCGCGATCAGCACCATCACCGTGAGCGCAAACCGGTCCAGCGGCACCCCAAGCGCAATCGCCGTCGCGCCCACCAGCAGCACCAGCAAGGGGTGAAGCAGCAGCTTGATGGCCGCCACCGGGAGGTAGTCGATCAGCGGCACGGCGGGGTGGTCGTGCAGCGCCGCACGCATCTGCGAGCGCGCCAGCACCGCGCCGATGGTGAACAGCGCCACCGGCGAGGCCGCGTCCGCCAGCAGGCCCACCGTCTTGAGCACCGGGCCCGGCAGCTCGAAGGTGAAGAACGAGGCCAGCGCGCCCAGCAGGATGGACCACGGCAGCGGGTTGACGAGCATGCCCTTGAGCGCGTTCTGGGCCGCGTGAGCCACGCCGTGCTCGTCGGCGCTGTCCAGCCGGGACAGCGCAATGCACAGCGAGGTGGTGATCACCATGTCCACCATGATGGTCACGATGATGGGGCCTGCGGCGCGCGGCCCCAGCAGGGCCACCAGCAGCGGCACGCCCATGAAGCCGGTGTTCGGGAAGGCCGCCACCAGCGCACCGAAGGCGCCATCGTTCCAGCCGATGCGGGCATTCAGGCTGATCGTCACGGTGAAGGCCACGATCACCAGCGCACACAGCAACCAGGTGAAAAACACGCCCGCATCCAGCAACTGCGCGATCGGCGTGGTGGCACCAAAGCGGTACAGCATGCAGGGCAGCGCAAAGAACAGCACAAAGCCGTTGAGCCCCGCGATCGCCTCCAGCGGCAGCATGCGCTGGCGGGCCGCAATGTAGCCGGCCAGAACGAGTGCAAAGAAAGGGAAAGTGACGAGCAGGATGGAGAGCACGGGGGCTATTGTCCCCGCAACCTGAAAACCTTTCGCGCGTCGCCATGGCCCCCGGTATGATTCGCCGCTCGGTCCGCCCCTACCCGCCTTTCGCAGCCCCTCCCCCCATGTCCTCCGGTCTCAATCTCGCCCAGCAGGAAGCGGTGAACTTCATGCACGGCCCCTGCCTGGTGCTGGCGGGCGCGGGTTCGGGCAAGACGCGGGTGATCACGCACAAGATCGCGCGGCTGATCCAGGCCGGGATGGAGCCCAAGCGCATCGCCGCGATCACCTTCACCAACAAGGCCGCCGCCGAGATGCGCGAGCGCGCCAAGGGGCTAATCGGCCGCGGCGCGAAAGAGGTGGTGGTCTGCACTTTTCACGCCCTGGGCGTGCGCATGATGCGCCAGGACGGCGCGGTGCTGGGCCTCAAACCCCAGTTCAGCATCCTGGACAGCGACGACGTGACCAGCATCCTGAAGGACTGCGGCGGCACCACCGATGCCGCCACCGCGCGCCAGTGGCAGTGGGCCATCAGCCTGTGGAAAAACACCGGGCTGAACGCCGCCCAAGCCGAGGCGCAGGCGAAGGACGACAGCGAGCGCATCACCGCGCGCATCATGGCCCGATACGAAGAGCGCCTGAGCGCCTACCAGAGCGTCGATTTCGACGACCTGATCGGCCTGCCGCTCAAGCTGCTGGCGGAGTTTCCGGAGGTGCGCGCCAAATGGCAGGCGGCGCTGGGCCATGTGCTGGTGGACGAGTACCAGGACACCAACGCCTCGCAGTACGAGGTGCTCAAGCACCTGGTGGGAGAACGCGGACGCTTTACTGCCGTGGGCGATGACGACCAGTCGATCTATGGCTGGCGCGGCGCCACGCTGGACAACCTGAAGCGCCTGCCGCAGGACTTCCCGCAGCTCAAGGTGGTGAAGCTGGAGCAGAACTACCGTTCGACCAGCGCCATCCTGCGCGCGGCCAACAACGTGATCGGCCCCAACCCCAAGCTCTACCCCAAGACGCTGTTCAGCGAGCTCGGCGAAGGCGAGCCGGTGCGCGTGGTGGACGCCGACAACGAGGAGCACGAGGCCGAGCGCGTGGTGGCACGCATCCAGAGCCTGCGCGAAACCTCGCAACACAAGGAATGGCGCGACTTTGCCGTGCTGTACCGCGCCAACCACATGGCCAAGCCCTTCGAAAAGGCGCTGCGGCGCGCCAACGTGCCGTACAAGGTGTCGGGTGGCCAGAGCTTCTTCGACCGCGCCGAGATCAAGGACCTGTGCGCCTGGTTCCGGCTGTGGGTCAACAACAACGACGACCCGGCCTTCCTGCGCGCCATCACCAGCCCGAAGCGTGGCATCGGCCACCAGACGCTGCAAAGCCTGGGTGAATTCGCCGGCAAGTACCGCCTGAGCCTGTTCGCCGCGCTGTTTTCACACAGCCTGCCGGCGGCCTTGCCGGCGCGCGCCGTGGGCAGTCTGCACGAGTTTGGCCGCTTCGTGAACGACCAGGAGTACCGCGCCCGCCACACCCATGGCGCCGAAGCCGCGCGCGCCTTTCTGACCGACTGGCTGAAAGATATCGGCTACGAGAAGCACCTGTACGAAGGCGAAGAAAACGAGAAGGTGGCCGCCGCGCGCTGGACCAACGTGATCGAGTTTTGCGACTGGATGGGTGCGCGTTGCGGCGGGGAGATCGACGACGCGGCCGGGGTCAGCATCGCCAGCGAAAAGAAAAGCCTGCTGGAGGTGGCACAGACCATCTCGCTGCTGTCCACCCTGGACGAGCGCGAGCAGGACCCCAACATGCTGACCCTGTCCACGCTGCATGCGTCCAAAGGGCTGGAATGGCCGCATGTGATGCTGGTGGGGGTGAACGAGGGCCTGCTGCCTTTCAAGCTCGGTGATGACGAGGCGGCATCCGGGCAGGCCGGCGGCCCGATGAGCGAGGGCATCCTGCAGCGCCTGCAGGAAGAGCGGCGCCTGATGTACGTGGGCATCACCCGCGCGCAGCGCACGCTGGCGGTGAGCTGGACGCGTCGGCGCAAGAAGGGCCGCGAGGTCGTGCCGGCCCAGCCCAGCCGCTTCATCGCCGAGATGGCGCTGGATGCGACCACCGTGCGCGAGGACCCGCGCGAGAAGCTGCGCGCGCTGCGCGCCGAATTCGCGAAGAAGGCGCTGGCCACGGCCGACGCTGCCGCCGCTGGAGCTCGCGCATGAAACGGCTGGCCGGGCTGTCAAACGCTATTGTTTTGGTAGCTATTTGTATCCATCCCGCGCTGGGAAATGCCCAAAATTCTTCTGAAACGGTCCCGGTGGCGTGCCCACAAGCCTCGGAAGTCACCGCCTTGCACCTGTACGGCGCCTGGCAGGCGCGCTGGGAGGGCGTGAGCGAAGCCGCGACGCTGACGCTGGGCCGCAGCGAGGACTACCCCGATGGCTTGCGCGGCACGATTCGGCGCCCGGCGGGCCACAGCCCGGCACAGGCCCTGGTGGCCGGCGACGTGGACAACGGCGCCTTCACCCTGGAGGAGTCCACCGACGGCCGCGCCATCAGCGCCACCTGGAGCGGCAGCTTTGCGGATCAGGCCTGCGGAAAGGAAATCCGTGGCACCTGGACCGATACCGCCACGCGCATCGAGCGAGCGTTCGTGCTGCGCAAGCAGCCGGGTTGGCAGTAGCGCGCCGAGCGCTGGCGGGGATCCTCAGCCGGCCTTGGGCGTTTTCCAGGTGTAGACCGCGGTCACGGCGTAGTTCCACACCGCCCCCACCAGCACGCCGGCAATCGCCGAGGTGATCCAGAAGCTGTCCTTGTGGAACAGGTAGTCGGCGATGCCGACGTTGGCCAGCGCCCCGACGCTGCAGGCCACCACGAACGACAGCCAGCCCCGCACGAAGCTCCAGCCGCGCAGACGCATGTCGCGGTAGGTCAGCACGTTGTTCATCACGTAATTGCTGGTCATGGCCACCAGCGTGGCGCCGCTCTGGGCCCACAAAAAGGACGTGCCCAGGCCCTTGAACATTCCGGCCAGCACGATCAGGTGCACCACCAGGCCCAGGCCGCCGACCAATGAGAACGCGATGAAGCGGATGGGCACCACGCCGCCGGTGAACTTGTCCAGCAGCATGATGAAGTATTCCCAGGCCACGTTGGTATCCAGCTTGCTTTCGCCGGCGACGCGGTTGCGGAACTCGTAGGGCAGCTCGCGGTGGCGCAGCGGCGTGGGCGACGTGGCGAACAGATCCAGCAGGATCTTGAAGCCGACGCCGGACATGCCGGCCTTGATGCAGGCCAGGGCGGCCTCGTGGCGGATCATGAAGAAACCGCTCATCGGGTCTTTCAGGTCGGCCTTGAGCACCACGCGGCTGAGCTGCGTGGCCCAGCGGCTGAAGGCCGCGCGCGATGAATCCCAGTTGCCGATGCCGCCGCTCTCCACGTAGCGGCTGCCGACCACCACGTCCAGATCGCCGCCCTGGATCAGCTCGAACATTTTGGGCAGCAGGCGTTCGTCATGCTGCAGGTCGGCGTCGATCACGGCCACGACGGGCGCGGACGAGGCCAGCATGCCCTCGATGCAGGCGGTGGAGAGCCCGCGGCGGCCGATGCGCTGGATGCAGCGCACACGCCGGTCCGCCTGCGCCATTTCGCGCACGGCCTGAGCGGTGCCGTCGGGCGAGTTGTCATCCACAAAGATCATCTCCCAGTCGATGCCGGTGAGCGCCTCAGCCACGCGGTTGCGCAGCTCGACGATGTTGCCAAGCTCGTTGAAGGTCGGCACGATGACGGAAAGTTGTGGCATTGTTTTTACCTTGTCTGCGGTTACGGCCCGCCTGTGGCTGCCCGTACCCGATTGTGTCGCGGATGGCCTTTGTAGTTGGTGCAGCGGTAGATGTCCACCCGCCGGGTGACCTTGCCAAAGGCTCGCGCCTCCACCGTGTCGATGCGCTCCACCGAATCGAACCAGGGTTTCAGGCGCTCCAGGTCCAGGTCGCCCGCGTCCTGATCGGACACCACCAGGATGCCGGTGGCGCCGCGCAGGTCGCGATCGAGCGGGAAGTAATCGAACTGCAGCGCCTTGTCGCCGTAGATGTCGTGGGCGTAGGTGCGCGGCTGGCCGGGCAGGTAATAGCGCATCAGTGAGCTGATCTTGTAATTCGGACCGAATACGAAAGTATCCCGGCCCTCGGCGCGCAAGCTGGCTTCAGCCTTTGCGACCCGCGTCGCGGCCTCCTGCCAGCCACTCCAGCTGTTCATGTCGCCCGGAACCGGCAGGTTGGGAATCCAGAACACCAGGCCGGCCGCCAGCAGCAGGATGGCGGAGGACGCCAGCCCGCGCAGCAGGCGCCGCAAACCGCCGTCACGCGTCAGCACATATTGCACGCCCAGGATCATCAGCGACCAGTAGGCCGGCGCCAGCCAGTTGATCTTGGCAATCGAACGGAAGCTGACCAGCGTGAACACCAGAATCGGCACCGCGCCACTGAGCAGCAGCAGCCGCGTGCGGTCGTCCACCGATGCGCCCAGTCCACCGCGCGCGCCGCGAATCAGCGCGCCAATCGCCACGACAAACAGGTAGGGCGTGAGCAGCAGGAACTGCGTGGCCACCAGCATCAGGAAGTAGCGCGGCTTGAATCCGCCCATCTCGCCGACGCGGCGGCTGCTCTGGAAGGCCAGCGAGACCCAGTCGTGCTGGGCGTTCCAGATCAGCACCGGCGCGAACACCGCGATCGCCACTCCGACAGCCAGGTAGGGCTGCGGCTTGCCGAACCATTGGCGCTGGCGCGGCGAGGTCAGCAGGTACAGCAGCACCACCGGCCCCAGCAGCACGCCGGAATACTTGCCCAGCATGGACAGGCCGATGAAGCCGCCGGCGGCGAACCACCAGCGCCCATCGCCGCTCTGGCTCAGGCGCCAGACCGCCCAGATCGCGCCGGTCCAGGCGAAGATCAGCGGGCTGTCGGGCGTCGGCCCGAGCCCGAAGGCCTCGTAGACGAAGGTCAGGTTCAGCGCCGCGACGCTCCAGAACGCGAGCCGGCGGTCGCCATACATGTCCAGGATCAGGCGCACCCAGAGCAGGTTCCAGCCCAGCGCCCACAGCACGGCGGCGGACTTGATGCCGAAGATCGACTGGCCGAACAGCGCGGTGGTCAGCACCATGCTGTAGGTGGCCAGCGGGGGATGGTCGAAATACGACCAGTCCAGGTGCCGGCTCCAGCTCCAGTAATACGCCTCCTGCGGCAGCAGCGGCGCGGTGGCCGCCAGCAGCAGGCGCAGCACGGTGAAACCGGCGATCAGCCAGGCGATGGAATGGGTCCGGTCGGGGAGTGACTGCCAGCGGCTGTCCGGAAGAGGCATAAAATGAAGCGAGGGTGGGGATCGCGTGCCCGGCGCCGCACCTTTGCTGGACGCCCGAAACGATGCTGCGGATGGTAAACGATCGCGCCGATGGCTCCCTGACAGCGGGGGAACGCGACGACCGGGCATGGATAATCAACGCGGCCCGCCGGGCGCGGCATCAGCCCCCCAGAATCCGCTGCCTCTGCCCCGGCCCCACCGAAACAGACCCCGTGATCGAACCCCCGAACGCCCCCCTCA
>Ga0208938_1002147_pt1 | contig 10686 bp, 15 predicted proteins | sample AD_UKC125_MetaG_FD_184434 | JGI IMG/M metagenome (GOLD analysis project Ga0208938, IMG submission 184434) | Active sludge microbial communities of municipal wastewater-treating anaerobic digesters from USA - AD_UKC125_MetaG (SPAdes) (version 2) | ecosystem: Engineered > Bioreactor > Anaerobic >... | reverse complement strand
CCAGAAGCCGAGGCGGTCGGCGCGGGTCATGGCTGGCTACGGCGTCGGGGCTGTCGTGGGCTGGCCGTGAGGTCGGCGCGGGTCAGCGGTAGTTGGTGAACTGCAGGGCGACCTCGATGTCGTCGTGGCCGCGCAGGAGGTTCATGACCGACTGCAGGTCGTCCTTGGACTTGCTCGACACCCGCAACTCGTCGCCCTGGATCTGCGCCTTGACCGTCTTGGGGCCTTCGTCGCGGATGAGTTTGGTGAGCTTCTTGGCGACCTCCTGGCTGATGCCCTCCTTGAGGCCCACGTCCAGGCGGTATTCCTTGCCGGACAGGCGCGGCGTCTTGTCGGCGCCGTCGAGGTGCTTGAGCGAGACCTTGCGCTTGATCAGCCAGGTCTGCAGGACGTCCAGGATCGCCTTGACCCGGTCTTCGGAGTTGGCCTTCATGACGATGCTCTCGCCGGACAGCTCGATCGAGGCGCCGACGTTCTTGAAGTCGTAGCGGTTGGCGATCTCCTTGGCTGCCGTGTTGACGGCATTGGCGATCTCCTGCTTGTCGTACTTGCTCACGACATCGAACGAGCTGTCGGCCATGGGTCGGTTCTCCTGTTGGTCGGGGCGCGGGCCGGGTGGGTTGGGGTCGGGCCGCGCCGGGTTGGTGGGTGGCTGGCAGGCAAGTTTCGTATGCCGCCGGGCTGGCTGCTATCCTCGCATGCGCACCACGGCAGGTTGCCCGAGCGGCCAATGGGAGCGGACTGTAAATCCGTCGCGAAAGCTTCCAAGGTTCGAATCCTTGACCTGCCACCACGTGCACCGAAGGCCTCTGACCAGCGGAAACGCCGGTCAGAGGCCTTCGCTGTATCCCCGTGGGGGCCATCGCTCCGGGCTTGTGCTTGGGAGGTCTCACGGCGAGGGTGCAAGCCTCTGACCTGCGCAAACGAGCGGCGAGCCGGCCCCTGTGCAGAATGCGTGCAGAAGTTGGGCCTCGCTCGGCGTACCAGCCGGTGTCGCGCGCCGTTGACGTGCAGCAACACCGGGGAGGGGGTATGCAATCGGAGCGGAATCCGGGACCGTCCCCATTGTCATGGCGTCGGAGTCGGAGGCTGCCGACTGGCACAGCTCGGTCGACGTTGGGGTGCAATGCTCAAGCGCATCTCGGCCGTGTAGGGGCCGCAAGGCGCTTGAGGCCGGCGCCCCCTAGCCGGCGATGCGGTCGCGGGTCTTTCTCGTGACACGAGGGCACCGATACGTCGCGCCGCCACCCGCTTTCGCAGCGCACCGACCGGAGCCCGTGCTCATCGACAGGTATATGCAGGCGAACCCACCAGACCTATCGGGCGAGACGGCATGCCGTGAAATCGGCAACCGAACGGGCCCTGTGGTGGGGACCCGCGCAGGCGCACCCGCTTGAGGTACTCGTGCGCGGTCGCGATCTTCACGCCCATGTGCTGCGCAACGCGCTTCATCGGCAGGCCCGTGGCGTAGAGGCGGAGCGCCTCCACCTCGCGCGGGGCCAGGTGGGGCACCGACCAGCTCGGGTCTCCCTCGAGCGCGACGGCCCAGTGCGGCTCAGGTAGGGCTCTCCCGCCGCGGTGCATCATCAGGCCCGCTCGGCATCGCCCGGTAGTCCCCGAACCGTCGACGTGTGGAGGAAACGGCCGCCCTTTACGTTCCCTGCATCGGCACCGACACGATCAAGGAGAACAATGATGCCTATCAACTCCCACAAACCTACGCTCCGCAGTGCGGCGGCAAGCCTCGCCGTGGCGGCACTTGCAACGATCGGCGGCGTCGCCGCTGAGTCCACTGCAGCAGTTCCATGGAACTGCCCCATTAGCGGTTCCGGCATCAGCCGTGGGAGAACTAACAAAATTGCAGAAGCTGGAGATGTCGGGTCTGCGCGGGCCAGCCAAGTACGCCGCAGCAGAAGTCACCTGGGCCGGCGAGGACCGGCCTTCGCATCGGCCTGAGGCAGCCCTGTGGCGGCGCTGTGACGCAAGATGAGCAGGCCGCCCTCTGGATGACGTGTGGGCACTGCCACCCCGGTGCGCGCGGGCCGTGCCAGTACGGTGACGCTGTGGTTCGGGCGAAACTCATTCTGGTCGACCTGGTAAGCGGCCTGCTCGCCGCCTTGTTACTCGTCGTGTGGGCGAGTCCCCTGAGGGGGTGGGGGGATCCCTTCAGCCTCAGTTGGGGAATGGCCGCTTGGCTGGCCGTGGCGTTCATTGGCGGCATGGCCGTGGGCCGGGCGCAGGCTCGCCTCGCCGACCGAGCGCTACGTTCAGGGCCGCTCAGTGCCATAGCCGTCGGGCTGATCGCCGGGCTTCCGGTTTTCGTGCTTACCCACGCGTTCATCCAATTCACGAGGATCATGCCCGTTCCCGGAGGTGGAGACTCGCTCGACCCTTCCCTTGGGGAGTTGGCTAGTGGCTTGGCCTTCTGGTCGGCGTTCGTACTCGGCGCCATGGCCGGTGTCGGCCAAGCGAAGGGACGACCGTCGCACCCCGCGGTCGCCGCTGACCGAACCTGACCACGGCCGCAGAGGCCGGTGACCCGATGTCCAGACGCCCCCGCCCAGCACGCGGCGCTATGACGCACCTCGTCTGCGGGCGCTTGAACGCTAAGCGGGCTAATCGCTGCATGGAGGGTGGTATCTCCAGTCCTCAACTTCTTCGTCCCTGACCAGTCTGTCCTTCGGCGCGCGGTGACCCTGCTTGGCGGAGTTGCTTTCTCGGCGGAGGCCGCGGCGACACTTCGGGTTCCCCCGGTGGCGGCTGCGACGGCGCATCGCGTTGATCGGGCCAATAGTCGGCTTGGATGGCCCCTGGTGCAACCCTTGTTCGTCGCCCTCGATCTGGCCCTCGACGTGGGCCGCGGCCGGGAGATCCTGCAGGGGTGGACCCCGGATGATGGGTGGCCGCGTGTCTGGTGACCGCGTCGTCTTCGTCGGTGAGGCGATGGCAGCCATCGTGCAAGGCATCGCCGAAATCCGATCCGTCATTGGCCAACCGCCGGTCGTCGTCGGCAGCCTTGCCGTGAACTGCAGCCGGGAGGCACGGCATACCCTCTCGCTGTGAACCGCGCAGACCTGACGGCCGCCGAGCAACGCGTCCTTGACGCTCTCGACACCGCCGAGCTCGTCCAACACCTCGTCGACCTCGTCCGAGTGCCGAGCGTCACCGGCACCGACGCCGAGAGCGACCTGCAGCACCGCTCCGCGCGCGAGCTGGCCGAGGCAGGGCTCGACGTCGACCTGTGGACTCTCGACCTCGACGATCTGCGCGCCGACCCCGACTTCCCCGGGACCGAGGCGGAGCGGCTTGAGGGGTATGGCCTGGTCGGCACGACCCCGGGCGACGGCATACCGGGGCTCGTCCTGCAGGGGCACGTCGACGTCGTGCCCGTCGGGGACCTCGCGAAATGGGCTGCAGGCGACCCATACTCCGCGCGCATCGACGGTGACGTCCTGCATGGTCGGGGGGCCTGCGACATGAAGGCCGGTGTCGCCGTCAACCTCGCCGTCGCCCGCGCGATCCACCGCTCCGGGGTCTGCCTTGAGCGCCGGCTCGCGATCCACAGCGTCGTCAGCGAGGAGGACGGCGGGCTTGGGGCGTTCGCGACGCTGCGGCGGGGGCACGGCGGAGAGGTCGCCGTTATCACCGAGCCGACGAGCGGGAAGGTCATCACGGCGAATGCCGGCGCGCTCACCTTCCGGCTCGACGTGCCGGGGCGCGCGGCGCACGGGAGCACGCGGCTCGAAGGGGTGTCGGCGTTCGAGGCGTTCTGGCCGATCCACCTGGCGTTGCGGGCGCTTGAGACGGAGCGGCACGTCGATGTGGATCCGCGGTTCGCCGGGCACGACCTGCCCTATGGGATCTCGATCGGTCGGGTGAGTGCGGGGGACTGGTCCAGCTCGGTGCCCGACCTGTTGACCGCCGAGGGGCGCTACGGCGTGCGGCTCGGCGAGGACCCTGCGCAGGCGCGGGCGGCGTTCGAGGAGCGGGTCGCGCAGGCGTGCGCCGCGGACCCATGGCTGCGCGAGAACCCGGTCGTCGTGACGTGGCCGGGTGGTCAGTTCGCTTCGGGGAGCCTTGCGTCCGGGCACCCGCTCATCGGTGAGGTATGCCGCGCGGTCACCGACCTCGGCGGAGCGCTCCCGGTCGAAGCGGCCGCGCCCTACGGCTCGGACTTGCGGCTGTATGCCGGGGTGGGCGGCATACCGACGCTGCACTATGGGCCGGGGGACGTCCGCTTCGCCCACGCCCCGCGGGAGCAGGTGTCGCTGGCCGAGACGATCCAGGTCGCGAGGGCCATCGCCCTGCTCGCCGCCCGCCGCCTCGGCGCCCACTAATGTGCCGGGCGTCGTCCTAACACCGCGAACATGGTGACCGAGAAGAACGCGCGCCCGTGCTCGGCGGCGGCTTCGAGCCCGGATATGAGCCCGGCCAACTCCTCGGCCGTGACCGCGCCCGAGGCGATCGCCGCAGGCGCGCTCATCGCCATCATCCCTCCACCGCGGAAGGCTCCGTCGGGCAGGACCAGGGCGCTCGAGCCGATGTCGGGGTCGACCTCAAGGCCGGCGGCCAGCAACTGGCTGCGCAGGAGCCGTCCCGAGTGGGGGTTGGGCCACTGGGTGAGGCTGAACCTCTGGTAGCGCGAGACCACCTCAGGGTCGCCGGGGTGGATGACGCCCGTCGCCCAGTCGGAGTCGATCACGACGACCCGGCCGCCCGGCCGAAGCACGCGGGCGAATTCGCGCACGGCGGCATCTGCGTCGTCGAGGTGTTGCAGAACACGTTCGCAGGTCACGAGGTCGACGGACCCGTCAGCGAACGGCAGCGCGCCGGCGGCGCCGTCGAGGAATTCCGCCTGCACGCGAGCGGCGCTGGCTCGGTCGGCGGCTACGGCGCGCAGCGCGGGGTTCGGCTCGATGCCGATGGCCCGCCCCAGCTCACCCACGGCGCCGGCGAGGCGAATCACGGTCTCACCCGTGCCCGAGCCGACATCGACCGCGGTCTCGCCAGGGCGTGGCGCGAGCCGGTCGAACACCCAGTCGCGAAGCCGGATGACCGAGGGTTGGGCGGCCTGCACGTCGAGCATGCTCGTGAGGTGCTTGACCTGCTCCTCGCCCCCGACGCCGATCTCGCGGCGTTGGAAACCAGCGGGCCGTGCGCCGGCCGCGGCGGTGATCGGCCCGGATGCAGTCCCGTCATCGCTGCTCATCTGTCGAGTATGAGCAGGCGCCGGAGCCCTGGCAACGGAGTTTGCGGGCATCGACTCCAGGGGGATCGAGGCGAGTTCACTGAACGCAGGTCGGTGACACTCCCGTTCGAGGCAGGAGTGCGAGTGGCTGGCGGTTCATGCGTCCGCGTGGTCGCGAGCCCAGTGCCGCCGGAACGACTGAAGCACAGCCAACCGTTCATTCTCGTCCAAGATCCCCGCGAAGGGGGAGTTGGCCCGCAGGTCCACCGCGCGGGAGGCTCGGCTGACCAGGACTTCAGCAACGGCGTCCACCCCAGCGTCAAGCAGGCGCTCCCACTCGCTCAGCCACGCCTGGGTCATCCCGTCTGGGCGGTGCGCAACGCGCCAGCGGATGATGTTCGCTCGCGCTTGGGCCAGCACCTTGTCGGGGTCGCGCATAAGCGGCCCCAGCAGCGCTCGGTGCAGCCACAGTGAGCGCTCTTCTTCCCGGCGCAGCGCCCGGCCGGTGTCGAGGAAGGACTTGAGGTCGGCTCGGGCGATCCGCCGATGCGAGCCGATCACTGAGCAGCGCAGTTTTCCGCCGTCGCAGAGGTCCACGACATGCTGGCGGGAACAGCCCAAGATCCGTGCCGCCTGCCCGCTGGTCAGTTGGTCCCTTGGCTCCATCGCCTCAGCATGCGGGCTAAACACCAAAAACACAACGCGGTATGCCGTTCGGCTCGGGTCGGGAGGTCCGGTCGAAGGCGCGGCCCGATATCTTGCCCCGGGCTGTTTCGGAGCCAGCTGAGAACACTGCGCCGTTACCCTTGGCTGCATGGGCACAGTCACGAGGCAGAGCGAGTCGCTGCGAGCGGCGATCGCGTGCCATCGCGACGCGCTCGATGCGATCTTGGCTCGCTACGCGGCAACGAACCCACGGATCTTCGGCTCCGTTGCGCGAGGGGATGCCACGCCCGACAGTGACATCGACCTCATGGTTGACCTGCTACCCAGCAGGGGCAATGAACTGCTGCGAGTCTGCGGGATTGCGGAGGAGTTGAGCGAGGTGCTCGGCACCCGAGTCGATGTGGTCACGGCGTCATTGCTGCGCTGCGAGGTGTCCTCGACGGCCCTCGCGGATCTGGTGCGAGTGTGAGCCGGTCCGAGGAGGAGCGGTTCGCGGACATCCGGAGCGCGATCAGGCGATGCAACGACTACGCCCCATTTCTGCGGTCGGATGATCTCGCCTCCATGGCGTACGACGCACTCCTTCGCAACCTTGCCGTGATCGGCGAGGCAGTGCGGGCGCTGCCGAGCGAAACCCGGGAGTCGATGCCAGAGGTGCCCTGGGCGGCCATCGCCGGTCTACGCAACGTCGTCGTGCACGAGTACTTCCGCGTGAACCCTGACCTCATCCTCGACATCGTCGACCATGCGCTCGGCGAATTGGCCCGATCGATCGACAACCGCTGACCCACTCAGGCCTTCGTCACTACGTAGGCAGCCAGCCGCCGGGTTGCGCCGACAACCGCCCGACAACACTCACCGGGTGATCACGACCTTGCCCTTGGCCTTGCCCTGCTCGACGTAAGCCATCGCCTCCACGGTCTCGTCGAACGGGAAGGTCCGGTCCAGCACCGGCCGCAGCGTGCCGTTGTCATAGAGCGCAGCCAGTGTCGCCAACTGGGCGCCGCTCGCCTTCATGAACAGGAACGAATAGCGGACCCCGAGCTTTTTCGCTGCGCCGCGCACCTTGCGACTCATGACCGCCATCACCGGCTTGAGGAACGGCATACCCAATTGGGCTGCGAACGCTGGGTCCGGCGGGCCGACGACGCTGATCGCGAGGCCACCTGGCCGCAGCACCGTCAGCGATTTCTGCAGGCTCGCGAGCCCGAGCGAGTCGAGCACGACGTCATACCCGCTGAGCACATCCGCGAAGTCGGTGGTCGTGAAGTCGATGACCTCGTCGGCGCCGAGCGAACGGACCTTGTCGATGTCGCTCGTGCGCGCAGTCGTGGCGACGTAGGCACCCAGATGCTTGGCCACCTGGATAACGGTCGACCCGAGGCCGCCAGCCCCGGCGTGGACAAGGACCTTCTGACCCGGCTGCACGCCGGCCACATCGGCGAGCGCTTGCCAGGCGGCCAGCGCCACGAGAGGCACGGCGGCGGCCTCCTCGAACGACAGCGAGGTGGGCTTGCGCGCCACGTCGCCCGCGTCGATGGCAATCGTCCCGGCGAACGCGCCGATCCGGCCGTCGCGCGGACGCGCATAGATCTCGTCGCCGACCGCGAAGCCGCGCACGTCGGAGCCCACGGCGGTGATCACGCCGGAGAGGTCGTGGCCGAGGGCGAACGGCGGCTTGTACTTGATGAGGTGCTTGAACTCCCCGTTGCGGATCATCTTGTCCAGCGGGTTGATGCTCGCCGCGCGGATGTCAACCAGCACGTCGCCCGGCCCGGCGGTGGGCGTGGCGACCTCGGCGGCTGCCAGCCCGTCGGGTCCGTAGTGGGTGACGACAAAGGCCTTCATGACGACTCCTGGGTGGGGGGTGCGACGGGCAGTGTGGAGGCGCCCGGCTGGACGCCCGCGAGGGACAAGGCATGGGTGTATGCCGTGGCAAGGATCTGTTGGGACAGCGCCGGATTCGTGACGGCGCGGGCCAACTGCAGGGAGCCGACGAGCAGTGTGAGCAAGCCGATCGCGCGCTCCTGCGCCCCTTGCGGATCGCCGTCGTCAAGGTGCCGCGCGACGGCCGCGATCATCGGCTCGACACCGACGGTGTATGCCGCGCGCGTCGCCTCGTCGCAACGGCCGATCTCGTCGAGCAGGGCGGCCGACGGGCAACCGCCGGCGCGGTCGTCGCGGTGTGCGGGGGAGAGGTACTGCCGCAGATAGGTCTGCATCGAGGCCCGGCCTACCGGCAACGCGTCGATGACCGCGGCCTGGTCCGTCAACTGCGCGGCCACGACAGTGGCGATCAGGTCGTCCTTGGACGCGAAGTGGTTGTAGAAGGCGCCGTTCGTGAGCCCCGCGTCGGCAACCAGCGTGGCGATGCCGGACCCGTCGATGCCGTCGCTCTTGAACCGACGACCGGCCGCCTCGATCAGCCTGCGCCGGGTCGCCTCCTTGTGCTCGGGGCGGTACCTCGTCATGCCGCGGAACTCCTTGATTGGGGGCCTGCCAAGAGCATAGCAGTACGATCATACTTCTATGGGTGCCGCACGGCGCATTGACGCTGGTACCACGGCGGCTTGGTGACGACCGACCCCGTGAGCGTGTCGATCGGGCTCACATGCGCAGCTCGACGATGGGGGGTCCTGATGGCGGCCAGCCACTCTCGCGTTGGTGGTCCTGGAACGGCGCTTTCATAGCAAGCCCGTGCGGCGCCTCAACTGAAGTAGGGGTCACCCCAGACGGCGACTGCCTCCGTATTGCAGTTTGTGCGGCGGTTCTTGTCGATGCTTGTCTCGAGCCGCACGCGGCTCTTACTGCTCACCACTACTCTGAGTGTTGCGTGCTGCGCGACTTGGGCGGTGATCGGTTCGGCGCGCTGCCCATCAACCGTTACTTGGAATGTAACCCGAGAGTCTGGCTCAAGTGAGTCCCGGGTTACGCCGACCTCCGCGACTAGTTGAGTCGCTCCTCCGGGGACAAGGTAGTCGACGGGTCCTGTTTGGGAGCATCCCGACATGAGGTTGATAAGGGAGTTTGGGTAGGTGACGTCGGAAAAGTCCACGACCCGTTGTTCGAGAGATGAGTCGACGGGCTGAAGATCAACGAGGTACGTTCGGCCAGAATTGCCGGTGGCTGCAACGCCAGTCCCGGTGTTCGAGCCGATGGTAGGCGTCACCGTGCGGGTGACGGTCTCCGTCGTCGTGGATAGTGCCGTTTGCGTCACCGTGATGGTGGTGGTGGGAAGAGCCACTACGGAAGGCAGATTGCCCGAGCGCGCCGCCAGCAGTGTTGCGACAGCTCCGATCACTCCGGCAACAAGCGTTGCGCCCGCGTTGAGCCACCCCGTCCGCGCGGGATGACTACCGTGCCCGCCTGGATGTGCCACCGTCGCCTCCAAAGAATTCAACTGAGAATTATCGATTGGATGCTACGACATCGGGTCCCGCGCGGGGGTGGGTGACCTAACTCATGGCGAGAGCGTGCGGCCGAAGCGATCTCGGATGGGTGCTGCCGAGCGAGGCGTGTTGAGGTTGCACCTGACGCGGGGATGAACAAGGGTGTGTGGATAGGGGTGACCACTCCGGCCACGGCCTGCCCAAGATTGGCGAGGAGGGCTTTGGTGTCGACCGACTCGCTGGGCGAGGACCTCAGGGTGGGGGATCCGGGCAGCCATTCCGCCGTGTTGAGTGAGCCTGTTGGCGAACAATCGATGAAAGTCTTCGATGTGGAGTGACTCGTGATCGCCCTTGAAGTCCCCATCGTTGCCTTCGGCAAGAGCTTTGATCGCTCGCGGTTCACAAGTGGCAATGCTGACCTCGACGACTGGCTCAGGACCAAGGCCGGCCAGGGGGAACGCTCTGACAACACCCGGACGTTCCTTGCGCTCGACCCGGGTGGCGAACGGGTGATCGGCTACTACGCGACGACGACGTACCGCCTGGAACTCGACGAGGCGGCTCGGGCTCTGGGTGCGGGCAAGCGTCGATACCCGGTGCCGGCCGTCCTCCTGGCTCGGCTGGCGGTTGACGGCGAGTGGGCGGGCAGAGGAGTTGGGCGAACGCTCTTGGTGCATGCGCTGCGCCAGATCGCTGAGGCCAGCCGCTCGGTCGGGTTCGAAGTCGTCGTCGTCCACGCCGCGGACGAGAGTGCCGTGACCTTCTACGCGCGCTATGGCTTCACGGCCTTCGTCTCTCATCCCCGGCATCTGCTCATGCCCACGAAGCAGTTGCGGGCCACGTTTGAGGCGGAACGCTTAGGGCATCCGCGCTAGACGTGTTACCGTAGTGAGTACGCTATACGTACAAGGGGCGCACGAAACCCCTCCTGATCCAGGAGCGAGCATGTCCACCAAGACCGACCGACTCAACCTGCGTTGCTCATCGGCGACGCTCGCCACTCTGCGTGAGGCGGCCGAGGTTCAGGACCAAGATTTGACTTCTTTCATTCTCGGCGCGGCGTTGGACCGGGCTCGGACCGTGTTGGCCGAGGACCGCGTGTTGCGCCTTGACCCGCATGAAGTGCTGCAGTTGGAGCGGGCGCTGGACGCCGAGCCCGCGGCGATCCCTCAACTCGCTGCCCTGCTGCGCAGTGTTCGCGCCTCCGCATCGGCGCGGGTTTGACAGGCGCCCGACTCGACTCATCACGCATCGGCGGGCTTTACTGCATGAAGTGCTTCACTTCGGAAGTCAGGCGGTGCCTGGGGCGACGGTGACGGAGAGTTGGCGGAGGTAACGATCAAGAGCCGCACGGGCAGCGTCGGCGGGCAACAAACGGTGGGACGACGCTGCCTGTAGGCAGTGCCCGTCGATCCAGGCGTGAAGGTCGACGGCGGCATACTC
>Ga0208938_1002144_pt1 | contig 10707 bp, 7 predicted proteins | sample AD_UKC125_MetaG_FD_184434 | JGI IMG/M metagenome (GOLD analysis project Ga0208938, IMG submission 184434) | Active sludge microbial communities of municipal wastewater-treating anaerobic digesters from USA - AD_UKC125_MetaG (SPAdes) (version 2) | ecosystem: Engineered > Bioreactor > Anaerobic >... | reverse complement strand
GGGCAGTGGGAAGCGGCCAGCTTGGCGCGGATCTCCACGATGCATCCGCAGTGGATGCAGGTGGTGCCGTACTGAAGGCTATCGCACGATCTGCAGAGCGCAAGCCTTCTCTGGTATTCCTCCTCTGACACGGTTTTTACATCCCTGATCCTGAGCGTTTCTCCAAACAGTTTTTTTATTTCTTCCGGGCTGAGCCTTACCGACGCAGAACATCCCTTGCACACAGGCTCCTCGGTCTGTGTATCTTCAGCCTGTTCGTTTTCGGCAAGTCCATTTTCTCTTTCAGCCTGTTCCGTTTTTATTTCCCGTTCGTTTTCCGCAGTTGTGTTCATCAGTGTTCCATCCATTGGCATGCACCTGAAAGTCCAGTATGTTATTTTGCCCGCTGCGCGGCATACTGGCGTTAATGCCATCTGCCGGCAACGGGCATTCCTGCTCATGTGACCGGTTGACTGACTGCTCTGGCACCGGTGACCTTACTTCTCCTGTACCGGTTATCGACTTCTCCTGCGCCCCGTTATTTTACCTTTATTGCCGATACCGACATGGGCGGCAGCGTCACTTTGAGGACATTGTCCTTCACCGGCATCCTGCTCATTGCTTTCGGCGTCACAGCGTCGGGCCTGTCGAACGTGTTGTGGTCGTTCATCGAGCCGCCCGTAAGGACAGTGCCCTCAGCCTCCGACAGGAGGCCGGCTGCGCCTCTGATTTCTATCTCAACATTCTGGCTGCTGTTCGGATCGAGGTTGCATATCGTGATGAATATCTGCCCGGATTCCTCGGACATGGAAGCGGACATGCTGACAGCGGGCACGCTGTCTTCGCCGAAGCAATACCTGGGCTCGGAACCCTTGAATCCGGACTGCAGCAGCTTGTTGTCCATGTGCTCCTTGTACATGTCGAACACGTGGTATGTAGGCGTCAGTACCATTTTTTCGCCTTCGGTGAGTATGATCGCCTGAAGCACATTGACCATCTGCGCGATGTTTGCCATCTGTACGCGGTCGCAATGCGAGTTGAATATGTTCAGGTTGATCCCCGCGACCAGCGCGTCCCTGACAGTATTCTGCTGGAACAGGAAGCCGGGGTTGGTACCGGGTTCCACGTTACACCAGGTGCCCCATTCGTCGACGATCATGGCTACCCTCTTTTCGGGATCGTACTTATCCATTACGGTAGAATGAGCTTTGATCAGATTGTCCATGACAAGTGTATTTTTCATCGTGCTGAACCACTGGTCTTCACCGAACTCAGTCGCAGAGCCCTTGTCGGACCAGTTGCCCGTCGGTATGGTATACCAGTGGAGGCTCAGGCCATCCATGAACCGGCCTGCTTCACGCATGAGGACCTCGGTCCAGTGGGTGTCGGGCGTGCCTGAACCGCACGCTATCTTGAATATGCGGTTGTCGCCGTAATTCCTTACGTACGTGGAATAGCGCCTGTAAAGGTCGGCGTAATATTCGGCTCTCATGTTTCCGCCGCAGCCCCAGTTTTCATTTCCGACGCCGAAGTATTTGAGTTTCCACGGCTTTTCACGTCCGTTCTGCTTTCTGAGCTCAGCCATCGGGGAGACACCGTCGAACGTGATATACTCTACCCACTGTTGCATCTCGTAAACCGTGCCGCTGCCGACGTTGCCGCATATGTAGGGTTCTGCGCCGATCATTTCGCAAAAATCGAGGAACTCATGGGTCCCGAAGCTGTTGTCCTCGATAACGCCTCCCCAGTGGGTGTTGATCATCTTCGGACGCTTTTCGTACGGCCCGATGCCGTCCTTCCAATGGTATTCGTCGGCAAAACAGCCGCCTGGCCATCTGAGGACGGGGATCCGTATCTTTTTCAGCGCCTCGGCCACATCGTTCCTGATGCCGTCAGTATTAGGTATCGGAGAATCCTTTCCGACCCATATGCCGCCGTAGATGCATCTGCCGAGATGCTCGGAAAAATGCCCGTAGATGTTCTTGTTGATGGTGCCGGGAGAGATGTCGGTGTTGATGAATAAGCTGACCATGGATTCAACTCCTTGCTGTATTCTGGATTTTTGTTATATAATTGGGATCTCAATACATTGCCTGACTACTGGAATCACAAATACTATATTATCAACAAAAACTGACATGTGCAACTGTTTGCATGCGGCAGATGTGGACAGATGTCAAGACGGCTGGACAATTGATAAAACGGCTTATTGAGGCATCTTTGTCGGGGTTGATGAGGATTCGACGTCTATGTATGAATGGATGTATGTGATAGAATATCATTGCGGAAGGCTGTAAAAAAGGCAGGATATATTGAATGATAGATTATTTTGAAGTTCTGGATATTGACGAGCAGACCGGAGAACAGGGTATCAGGAATGCATACAAGCGGATGCTGGAGAAATACCCGGCGGAAAAGTACCCGGAGAAGAACAGGGATATCGAAGAAGCCTACGAGGCGCTGACCAATCCCCGGAAAAGATACTCGTGCATCGAATTCCACAGGATGAGCGACGCGTCGAAAAAGGCATACACGGCTGCCGTGGACGCCATGGGCAAAGGGGAATATCCAAAGGCGATCAGGACCCTTGAGAAGGCTCTGAGGGATGAAACTCACACGATACATCTCAAGTTCGTGCTGGGGCTTGCATACCTGAACACGGGCAAGCCGGCCAGGGCATTGAAAATGCTTGAACCGGTGCGGCATGAATTTCCCTATGATATCGAACTGAATACCATTTACATCAGGGCATGCCTTGATGCGAAGGAATACGACAGGGCGATCTCATGGGCAGAAGAATGCTATGATTTCGAAAAAAACAATTTCGTGCTGGTCGGGCTGCTGGTGGATGGCTACCAGATGACGAAGAAATACAGGGAAGCGTTGGCTATGCTCAGAGAAGCATTTGAGAATCCGGCGTTTCGGGACATGCAGTATGTTATTGGTTCGAGGACTGCATATATCCTGTTCCTTGACGAAAAATATGCGGACAGCCTGGAATGGATGGACAGGCTGGCGGCGCTGAAGGCGGGCGAAAACGAGAAGACCGCTTCTTTCAATGTGTTCATGACCATGCTGGACTTTTTCATCGGCAAGCACATGTTGCGCGAGGCAGGCAGGTGTGCCGGCGCCATACTGAAGATCATGCCTGAAAGGGAGGAAATCGCGAGGGTCAAGAACAGCATTGATGTGATCCTGGGCATTGAATCGGAAATAGAAAGGTTTGACAGTGATGGATTCATCCCGGATCTTCTCAAAATATATATCGCGAGCGGGATAGGCGAGCTGCTGGCGGCAGACCAGGCGGAAGAGGAACACCAGGCATACATGATACTGCTGGAACGCCAGTTGCTGAGCGATACCGGTTCCTATCTCATCACCGTACGGTACTTTAAAACGAACTATCCGGCACTTTACAGGTTCAAGGCCGGTTTTCTGGATGCCTTCCAGAATTCAAGGGAGAGGAAGAAGCTTGAAAATAAGAACAAGGTGATCTTTTGCCGGTACCAGGATGTTATTGCGAAGATGCTGGAAGAAATGAGCGCTGAGTATTTCGGCGATGAAGACGGCTGGGATGATGATCCGGACGGCTGGCACGATGACGACGAATACGATGAAGATGAGTACGAAGAATATGATGAGTACGATGACGACTGCCGGGACGGCGAAGGAGACTGGTGGGACGATATGGACGCTGACTGGGACGAAGATTGCGGGGATGATGACAACCAGGACGGATACGAAGATTGGGTCAGTGATGAGTACGGAAATGACGGGCGCAGCCCGGACGATGACGAAGGCGGGCATTAAGACGCGCAGCGGATAGCATGGCGAAGACGACAGAATAACTATATGATCGGAAAAACAGAGGTGGATCGATGAAGCTTCCGGCGAAATTCATGGAAAAAATGCTGAAGCTTTTGGGCGAACAAGAATACGGGCAACTCATTTCGGCATTGTCCGGTGAAAGAGTTTACGGCCTCAGGATCAACAGGCTGAAAATCAGCATTGAGGATTTCCTTAAAATATCTCCGTTCGACCTTGAAGCGGTGCCATGGGCAGACGACGGTTTCTACATCTCAGGCGAAGAAGCGCCCGGCAGGCATCCGTTCTACCATACCGGGTTGTATTATATACAGGAGCCGAGTGCGATGCTTCCCGGACAGGTGCTTGGAGCGGAGCCCGGCGACAGGATCCTGGACATGTGCGCGGCCCCCGGCGGGAAAACCGTCCAGATTGCTGCGGCGATGAAGGGCAGAGGGCTGCTTGTTTCGAATGACATCAATGCCGAGCGTGTGAAAGCGCTTGTGAAAAACATCGAACTGTGCGGCATCAGGAATGCCATTGTTCTGAATGAATCGCCGGAGAACCTGGTGCGCAGTTTCAGGGGTTACTTTGACAAGATACTGATCGACGCCCCCTGCTCGGGAGAGGGCATGTTCAGGAAAGACGAGGCAGCGGCCAGGAGCTGGGAGAGCTTCAAGTGCGAGCGGTGTGTGAAAATGCAGGAGTCGATACTCCATTGCGCGGACCAACTGCTGAGACCGGGAGGAACGCTTGTGTATTCGACCTGTACGTTTTCTCCCGAAGAGAACGAGCAGATGATAATGAGGTTCATGGCCAGCCATGAAGGTTATGGACTCGTTGAGATACCGAAGCTTGCCGGGATCGAGGGCGGAAGGCCCGAATGGGCGACTTATGCCCGGGATGCGGAAAGAGCGGGAGACGGGGGATATGCCGGGAATGCCTGGGATCCGGAAGACACGGGGAAAACGGGAATCGCGGGGAAGAAGAGGAATACGGGAAACGCGGGAAACATCGATAGTATGGAAAATACGGAAAACGCGGAGAATACGGGAGATACGGAAAACACGGGAAATGCTGGAGCTGCAAAACATACAGGAAATGCAGGGAACGGCGGAAGCCTGAGAGATGCGGGCAGCCTGGAACGGCCAAATCACGGAATTATTGAACGAACTGCCAGGATCTGGCCGCACAAGGCCAGGGGAGAGGGGCACTTCGTTGCGAAACTGGTCAAGAGGGGAACCATAGGTACTTCTGCTGCGGGTGCCGTTGTCGATTTTGAGGATACCACTACATATGATATGCTTCCGCCCGCATTCCACAGGTTCGTGGAGGAAAACATGAACTGCTTCCCGGATGGCGTATTCCTGCTGAAAGGACGCCACCTGTACCAACTGCCGGAACCGCCGCCGTCGCTGGCGGGACTCAGGACCATGAAATTCGGCTGGTTCCTCGGCACCATCGAGGGCGGCAGGTTCGAGCCATCCCATTCTTTGGTCATGGCGCTGGATAAAGCGGCGTTCAAAAGAACGCTGGACCTTGAGGCCGATTCGGCAGAAGTCCGCAGTTATCTGAAAGGGGAAACGCTCATGCTGAAAGGGGAGAAAGGACTGACTGCCGTATGTGTCGCCGGAAAGACGCTGGGATGGGCAAAGCAGACAGGGGAGATGCTGAAGAACATGTACCCGAAGGGCTGGAGGATGTTGAGATGAGTTGCCCCTAAACGGAAGACAGAACCCCGGATACAGGGAAACAGGCCAAGGGGAGCGCGAAGGGGTTGAGCCATAAGATGAAAAAAACCATGCGGCTGGACAAGCTGCTGTCCAATTTCGGATTCGGCACAAGAAGCGAAATAAAAAAGATGGTGAAAAACGGGCTGGTTACGGTGGACGGCGAAACCGCATACGACCCGTCCATGCATGTGGACCCTGAAAAAAACGTGGTCGTGGCTAATGGCAGGACACTGAACTACAGGAAGTTCGTGTATGTTATGATGAACAAGCCCGCTGGCGTCGTATCGGCAACATATGATACAAGGCTGAGAACGGTGGTGGACCTGCTGCCGGACGAACTGGCCTGTTTCGAGCTTTTTCCTGCAGGACGGCTGGACAAGGATACAGAAGGCCTGCTCCTGCTGACCAATGACGGGCAGTTAGCCCACAACCTGCTGTCACCCAGAAAGCATGTCGCCAAGCGCTATTGTGCTGTGGTATCCGGGCAGGTCACGGAAGATGATGCCGCAGCATTCTCGGAAGGTGTCGTGCTGGACGACGGATACAAAACAATGCCCGCGGAACTGGTCATAATCAGGTCCGGGCTGCGCTCGGAAGTCGAATTGGTCCTGTACGAGGGCAAATACCACCAGGTCAAAAGGATGTTCGAAGCAGTCGGCAAAAAGGTGGTGTACCTGAGAAGGATCCAGATAGGCGGCCTCCGGCTGGATGAAACACTTGCGCCCGGCGAATGCCGCGAACTCACCCCCGACGAAGTTGAACTGCTTAAGGGCGGGGACGCCGACTTTTAGTTGGGGACAGTTCTCACCTTTTGGCTTTTCAAGGCGGGGATTTTACTTTTCTGAGCGGGGACAGTTCTCACATTTTTGACAAATCTGATTTTCTTGTGATAAAAAAGGTGAGAACTGTCCCCGCCTTTTTTCTGTCCAAAAGGTGAGAACTGTCCCCACTTTTTTTCATGCCGGAAAGGTGAGAAGCGTCCCCGGCATATCAGGAGATGCGGCTCAGTGCATACTGGATGATGTCGTCGCCGGTGTATTCTATGTCGGGCTCGATGCCGACGCCCTGGATATTCCGGCCTGTAGGGGTGAGCCATTTCAGGATGGTGGCTTTCACTGCATATCCGCGCCGCAGTGGCAGCGTGAACTGGCCGATGCCCTTACCGAAAGTTTTCGTCCCGATGAGTTCCACGTTGTCGAGGTTCTCGCTCAGGGCGGCGATCATGTTCTCAGAAGCACTGGCGGTGTTTTCATCCTGGAGCATTATTATTTTCTCGTATTTCAGTGGCTGGTCCTTGTTTGAGCGGTACACGTGTTCGTACCATCTGAAGCGGTCTACGGCAACGACCGATTTCCGCGGCAGGAACATGCCCGAGATGTCTACCATTATATCGATGTCGCCGCCCCTGTTGCCCCGCAGGTCTATTATGATATTCGGCCTGCTTTTGAGTTTCTCCTGGTTTTCATTCATGAACTCAAGGGTATACTTTGTGAAATTGGTGAGCTTGAGATAGACCGTCTTATCATCGGGGAACGTGATTTCCGACAGCGCGGCCTCTTCCTTGTCCAACTGGTGTGACCTTTCCAGGCCTGCCGGGGTATACAGGTACGTGTACCTGTCGTCCCTTTCGGCGCGGATCCTCTCGGTCGTCGCTGCGATCACGAAGTTGTCGAAATCGTTGTAATACCAGCCTTTCGTATCGATGTCCAGGTATTTCTTATACAGGTCGTCCAGCGTTTCAGTGTATATATAGCTGCTGGTCAGGAAAATCTTGAATGCCAGGTAATCGTAATTGAAATAGAAAAACACTCCTGTCAGTGCCGCAAAAACGATCAGGACGCTGAGCGTTATCCGGAATCTCTTCCTGTACCGTGCAATCAATTGCTCTGGCGTTCTGGCTTTCTTTTTCCCGGTCCCTGCCTCGGGCCGGTTTGCTCTTTCCTGTTCTTCTGCGGCATTTGATACATCTGCTTCATTGGTTTTGTTCAAATTACCTAGTTCATCTGCTTCGCCTGCCTGCATTTCCCGTATTTCTCCTGTGAGCTGCATTGGCTGCATTTCCTGCATTTCCGCCTTTCCCTGGCCAGCCAGGTTTCCCGTGATCCCCTGTTTTTCCTGGTTATCCTGTCCTTCCTGCTTTGTCCGTTTTTTCCGTTTTCCCTGTTTTTCCATGATATCCACGCTTCCCCTGCCTGTTTTTTGCTGCCGTTTTTTCCGGCTGCGGCCTGATACGTCGTTTTTCACATATCGCTTATTTCCCTTTTGTTTGTTTTCGCAAAATCCTCGAACCACAGACAAAATCCCTCACATGCTTATATTATGGGAGGCTATTGCTGGTTTTCTTCACTTCCCTGCAGACGAGTCCATGCAATTCGGCGTCGTCCCTGACCCGCCGGAACGTAACGGGCTCATATCCGGCGCTTTCCCCGGCCTGTACTGGAATGCGTACTTGCGATGCTATCCGGCAATTCCTTTATCGATCCTGCCTTGCTGGCTTCAAACGGCGGGATGTCCTTAGCAAAAACCACTTCCTGTGCCGTTCAGATGCACCATATGCTGCACATCCGCCAAAGCATGCAATAACATGTAATAATTATTATATATCATTTGCTGTAAGTGTAAAAGAAAAGGAGAAAATGCAGGTTTTCCGAACACGATGTGGGTCATGTGAACAGGAAAGGGAGAGTCTTCCGACTCTCCCTGCAGTACGCGCTTTTTCCGCGGTATGTGCCTGTTGATTCACGATATGCGCATTTTATGCGCCTGCTGTTATTATATTTGTCTTTTGTGACAAATCGCCGGCCTGCATTACCGTTATCCGGTATCCGGCTTTCGGTTTCGGTTTTCGAACGTGATCAGCCTGTATCGTTCCGGCGTCATGCAACTCAGCGGGTACGGCCGGCCTGCACCACCGCTGCGGTGGTCAGGATGGACGTTCTGCTTCTGCAAATCGCCGGCTGGAGTTACCGCATGAAATCAGCACATGGAACAACTGGATGAGGTTACCATCTGCTTCCCGTGGAATACCTGCTTCCCGGCTGATTGCCGAAGCTGCTGTTCCTTCTCTGGGCTTTCCTGGCTCTCCTGCACTCGGGGCACCTCTGAGGTTCATTCTCGAACCCCTTTTCCTTGTAGAAAGCCTGCTCGCCTTCAGTAAAGACGAACTCCTGGTTGCAATCCTTGCAAATCAATGTTTTGTCGGGCATAATCCAACCTCCTGGTCTTTCGGATTTAACTGGTTTGGACTTAATTCCTCTTTTATCCGGGAAGACAAGGAGGTTTCAGTCGGCAAACTCATTAAATCACTTGGTTTTTCTGTATCAGTAGATACGAGCATATTATATCATGTTAGCCTGCAGGTTACAAGCAAAATTTGGAAGAGCGGCAAACCGGATATTGCTGCTGATACCAAAGTGCTCACCAAACCGGTCTGAAATCCGGACTCCAACCGTCCCCTGGATTGGGCTGTGGCGTGTCCTAATAAATTATCCTCTTTACCACGATGTCGGACCGGATGCGCTGCCACACCGACGGATCCTCCATGCCGAGCCTCCACAATGCAACGCCGCTGATGCCCTGCTGCCAGGCCAGCCGCATTTTCGCGATCACGCTTTCGCTGTTTTCGAACCAGACCTCGTGCGGGTTTCCCTGTTCATCGGTATATGAGAACATGGGCGTGAGGGTGTCCTGGTCGAATATGATCTCCGAGTTATACCTTGCAGCCAGTTCTGCCGCCATTTCATAGGTCACGTATGTATTCCGCCCGGTTGCCAGGTCAAAATCGAAGCCGAACACCGATATGGCTGCAACGACTTTGCCAGCCGGCATTTTTGTCAGCGTATAGCCGATAACCTTGTTCATCCAGCCGCTGGATACGACTGGCCCCGGGCCGCTGCCAGGCCAGCCGTGCTCGTTGTACAGCATGACGATGAACTGGTCCACGGCTGCGCCTATTGCCGAATAGTCGAACGGGTCAGAGAACGGGTTGAATGGCGGGTAATCCCTGATCCTCGACGGGACCGATGCGGAAAGGAAGTAGCCCCTGGCGCGCATCGCGCTGCCAAGTTCCGTATAGAACTGGGAAAGCCTGCCGCTGTCTTCCATGTAAACATCTTCGATGTCTATGTTGACGCCGTCGAAACCAAACCTGTCGATGAGGGCGATGATATTGTTGATGGCAGTGCTCCTTGTCTGCGGGGTCGCCACCATCGCACTCACGACCGCACGGCTAGCTTCCTGGCCGCCTGACTCGTACAGCAGGTTGTGTACGACCGGAAGGATCATTATGTTGTTCCTGTGGGCAACGGAGACCAGTATTTCGATATCGTTGTCCGTGAACTCGCCGAATTTCTCTATCGAAGTCGGGTCATTCCGGTCGAACCTGTACAGGAACAGGGGGACCGAAGTCAGGCTCGCGGTATTGTCGGCAAACGAGCGGAACGAACCCGGGAGCGCCGGACCTTCTTCCAGCGTGTAAAAGCCGATTATGTCAAGGATGGGCCTGGATCCGTCGTAAGTCCTGAAGCTCGTGAGATTACGGGAGATCCAGCCTGTATTCCCGTTGTGGAGGGAAACCCTCAGCCAGTCGCGGGATGTTTCGATTACCGGGAGTTTTGCCCCGGATACGACCGACTGGACAATGTTGTAGCCTGTTCCCGGACCGGTGCGGATATTGGCCCTGCCGACGTTGACCACGGCTTCGGTGTACTGTGGTATGACAAGGCGCTGGCCCACATCGATGGTTGTGCTTTGGAGCCCGTTCAGGACCATGATGCTTTCCACGAGGGTATTGTACTGCCGTGCGATCCTGTACAGGGAATCCCCAGGCTGCACCGTGTATGTAATGACTTTCTGGATCTGCACCGGTATGAACAGCCTCTGGCCCGGCACCAGTACTTCGCCCTCCGCGATCTTGTTCGCCGTCATCAACTGGCGGGATGAAATGCCGAACCTTTGCGCTATTGAAAATATCGAATCGCCGGATTGGACGGTATACCACATAAAACTCACCTTATTCATCATTGATAGTGCATTATATTCACTTCCGCATCATATGGTGAAACCTGTCAATTGAAAAAGTAATTTCCAGTTTGCAAAAGTAAATTCCACATAAGCCGATTCATCAGACAGGATCGGCTTTTTGGCTGGTTTTAGATCAGTTTATTTTGACATATTTTTGATGCTTTTCAGA
>Ga0208938_1002142_pt1 | contig 10709 bp, 6 predicted proteins | sample AD_UKC125_MetaG_FD_184434 | JGI IMG/M metagenome (GOLD analysis project Ga0208938, IMG submission 184434) | Active sludge microbial communities of municipal wastewater-treating anaerobic digesters from USA - AD_UKC125_MetaG (SPAdes) (version 2) | ecosystem: Engineered > Bioreactor > Anaerobic >... | reverse complement strand
GGCAGACGCGGCCTGTATCTCCACCGTTCGGCTGCGCTCGGCAGAAAACTCGGGGTTTTCGTAAGTAGTATAATAATATGTAACCGATTTGCAGCCCGCGCCGTTTGAAAGCCGAACCCTCAGCGCGTCTGCGCCGGCAAAGTAGTTGTAGCGCAGCGCCTGCGTCTCGATAAACGGGTCGGTGTCCTCGGCGTAAAGAAGCAGCGTACCGTCGCCCGGCATCTCGAGCCTGCCGCCCTCGGCATACCATTTGTCGGTAAGGCAGCACATCGCGGTGTAAAACCCGTCCTGGCTGGAGTAGCCGAGCATGTCAAAATAAGCCGTAAAGCCCAGCGTGTCGGCGGCAATCAGCGAAAGCTCTATGGAGGTCACCATCGCCGCGCCACCCGTGTCGGTCAGGTCGCCGTTTAATTTGCAAAGCACGGCGTTCCACATCTCGCCCTGCACCGAGGTTACCTCGCTGTAGCTTGAGCCGTCTACCCATGTCACCGTTACCCTGGCGATAAAATTCCTGCCCGGCTCGTCGGGCAAGCATACGCCGAATACCAGCCATTTTGCCTCCATCAGGCTCAGCGGGTAACCGAAGTTGCGCACTACGGTCGCCACCGCCGCGCCCGCCGGGGCAGTCACGCGCAGGCACCTTGCGCCTTCAAGCGGGCTGTACGGCAAAACGTCAAGCTGCTCAACCGCCGCGACAGCCGTTGTGCCGTCGCCCGGCTGCCATACCTCCGCGCTCTGAAAGCCGTCTATTATGTTTGTAAGGTTCGCGGCTAGCAGCCCCGGGTCGACGTTCGGGATTATCCGCACCTCGCCGTCCCTTGCCTCCACATTCTGGCTGGGGATTGATAAAACTATTGCCAAAACTGCGGCGAGGCTCATAATAAGCCGGAAAATTTTCCTACCAGAAGGCATTTTTATATTCCTAAGATTTAGCTTTTGCCCAGCATTATCAACATTTATAAAAAATAGGCTTTATTTTGCCGCTTTATATTTGCGTATATTATAACATCGGGGCAACGCAATGGCAATAAATATTTTACAAACAACGCGTTAACAAACTCTCCGCATCTCTTGACAATCATGTCAAATTTAAATATAATGTTCAGGGATTGGTCAAGGATTGCGACTTTACCCGGAAAGTTTAAAAAGCCGAATTTTTTTATACATATCGGAGGTTCGTTTCACATGGAAAAGTTAAGAATCGGTATCATCGGCTGCGGCGGTATCGCCAACGGCAAGCATATGCCGGCCCTCAGCAAGCAAAAGAACGCCGAAATGGTGGCATTCTGCGACATCATTCCTGAGCGCGCCGAGGCTGCTAAAGCCAGGTACGGCACACCTGACTCCAAGGTCTACACCGATTATCGCAAGCTGCTTGAGGACAAGACCATCGATGTCGTCCATGTCCTGACCCCCAACCGCATGCACAGCGTCATCACCGTTGACGCGCTCGAGGCTGGCAAGCACGTCATGTGCGAAAAGCCCATGGCGATAAATGCCGAAGAAGCCAAGAAGATGCTCGAAGCCGCAAAGCGCACGGGCAAAAAGCTCACCATAGGTTACCAGAACCGCCATCGTCCGGACTCGCTTTATATGAAAGCCGAGGCTGACGCGGGTACGTTCGGCGAAATCTACTACGCTAAGGCGACGGCTATCCGCCGCCGCGCGGTCCCGACTTGGGGCGTGTTCCTCAACGAGTATGAGCAGGGCGGCGGCCCGCTTATCGACATCGGCACTCACGCCCTTGACCTGACGCTTTGGATAATGAACAACTACAAGCCCAAATACTGCGTCGGCACCACCTACCACAAGCTCAACAAGAACGACCCCGATATGCAGGGCAACGCTTGGGGTAACTGGGATCCCGAGAAGTTCACCGTTGAGGACAGCGCGTTCGGTTTCGTTGTCATGGAGAACGGCGCGACCGTCTTCCTCGAAGCGTCCTGGGCGCTCAACACCCTCGACGTCCGCGAGGCTGTCACCACCGTTTGCGGCACGATCGCCGGCGGCGACATGAACGACGGCGTCCGCATCAACGGCGTGCGTCTCGGCAGGCAGTATGTCTACCGTCCCAACCTGCAGGCGGGCGGCGCTGCCTACTATGAGGGCACCGGCGACGAGGATCCCGGCGTCCGCGAGGCTCGCATGTGGCTCGACGCTATCATCAACGACAAAGACCCGTTCGTCCTTCCCGAGCAGGCTTATGTAGTGTCGCTGATCCTCGACGGCATTTATAAATCCGCAGCGACGGGCGCTCCCGTTTATCTTAGCTAAGACTTAACTTCCACGCTCCGGCGCGCGGACAAGTTGCCACAACCTGGCGTCCGCCGCCGGAGCGAGATTGCGCAGGGGCTTGCACGGGCGCGGGAGGTAGCGCCCGGCACAGCCTTTTCCGCACAGGGGCGCAGCGGCCGGCGCGGGAGTTTTCGCCGGCTAACTATGGCGTCCCCGTAACATTTGGCACTCTCCCGATACGCTAAAATAATCCTATAATGGGAGGAGCAAACGATGAAACTTGGCGTATTTACCGCGCTTTACGGCAATCTGTCGTTTGACGAAGCGCTTGCCAAGCTGAAAGCGCTCGGCGTCGAAGCGATCGAGATTCCGGCGGGCGGATACCCGGGCAAAGCGCATTGCGACCCTGAGGTCCTGCTGGCCGACCGCGACGCGTTTGCCAAATTCGTCGCGACGATCGAAAAGTACGGCATGGAGGTCAGCGCGCTTTCGGTGCACGGCAACCCCGTGCATCCTGACAAAGCTGTCGCAAAAGCGTTCGACGACGACTTCCGCCGCTGCGTGCTGCTTGCCGAAAAGCTCGGCATTGACACCGTTATCACCTTCTCGGGCTGCCCCGGCGATAGCGAAAACTCGAAGTACCCGAACTGGGTAACCTGCCCGTGGCCCGATGACTACCTGAAGATTCTTGACTGGCAGTGGAACGAAGTTCTCATTCCGTACTGGAAAGAAGCGGTTGCGTTCGCAAACGCGCACGGCGTCACCAAGATAGCGCTTGAGATGCATCCGGGCTTCTGTGTTTATAACCCCGAGACCCTGCTCAAGCTGCGCGCAGCCGTCGGCTCGACGATCGGCGCGAACCTCGACCCGTCGCACTTGATTTGGCAGGGCATCGACCCCGTGCTCGCCATTCGCAAGCTCGGCGACGCAATCTACCATTTCCATGCCAAGGATACGAAGGTCGACCCGTACAACTCTGCTACCGACGGCGTGCTCGATACCAAGCATTACTCTGACGAGCTGCACCGCGCATGGGTGTTCCGCTCGGTCGGTTACGGCCACGACCTGCAGTTCTGGCGCGACATCGTCAGCAACCTGCGGCTTGTCGGCTATGACAAGGTAATGTCCATCGAGCATGAGGACAGCCTCATGAGCATCGACGAAGGGCTCTCGAAAGCCGTCGCTTGCCTGCGCGAGGCTATCATGTCCGACCCGAAGCCGTCCTCGATGCATTGGGCGTAATACTATAAGTTACAAATTTAGGCCGAAAGGCCGCATATATAAACTATTAACTCGGAGACGGAAAGGACGTGCGCGCCATCGCGCACGTTAGGCAACTGCTATGAAAAAGAATCTTGCTGTAGTCGGATACGGCGGCATGGGCGGCTGGCACGCCGAACATGCGCGCCACAGCGATGTCGTAAACCTCGTCGGCGTATACGACATCAAGCCCGAGCGCAATGAGCTCGCGCGCTCGCGTGGCATTCACGCTTATAACACATTTGAAGAGCTGCTCGCCGACCCCAACGTTGAGATCATCACCATAGCGACGCCGAACGATTCGCACTGCCCGATCGCCGTCGCCGCTCTTGAGGCGGGCAAGCACGTCATCTGCGAGAAGCCCGTTACGGTCTCCTCGGCGCTGCTCGAGAAGATGATCGACGCGGCTAAGCGCAACAACCGCATCTTTACGGTACACCAGAACCGCCGCTGGGACCACGAGATCCTCGCGGTCAAAGAGCTCAAGGAAAAGAACGACCTCGGCTACATTTTCAACGTCGAGTCGCGCGTGCATGGCTCGCGCGGTATCCCCGGCGACTGGCGCGGCAAGAAGGAACACGGCGGTGGCATGCTGCTCGACTGGGGCGTGCACCTGATCGACCAGGCGATCTTCGCGTTCCCGGATGACCCGATCGTTTCGATCTACGCGCGGCTTGACCACATCACCAACCAGGAAGTCGACGACGGCTGCCGCGTAATCATGAAATTCGAGTCCGGCCTGCAGTACTATGTCGAGGTCGGCACCTCGAACTTCATCTCGCTGCCCCGCTTCTACGTTCAAGGCGTTAACGGCACCGCCGTTATCCAGGATTGGGGCAGGCCCATCAAGATCGTCACGTGCAACCAGTGGCTCGAGGAGAATGTCACGCCGATTAAAGCCTCTCAGGGAATCACCAAGACCATGGCCCCGCGCGACGATAAAACCATCACTACTTACGAGCGCCCGCTCCCGCAGGCCGACGTGCACGATTTCTACCGCAACGTCTGCAAAGCTATCGACGGGATCGAGCCTCAGCTCGTCACGCACGATCAAATCCGCCGCGTGATGAAAGTCATGGAGGCGGCATTTGAGTCCGACCGCACCGGCGAAGCCGTAAGGACATATATCTAATCCAAAATAGTACGCCCGCCCTATTTGGGGCGGGTTTTTTTGTTTTATCATAGGGCTAATGGCTACATAATATATAGTTTAAACTATAAATAATGTGAGAAACTATTGACATATTTGCAGGTTGGTGCTAAGATATGGTAAATACAGTCACGATTTGGAGTTATTGATGCCTCAAAAACTGTATGCGGAGATTATAGCGTTTTGCGTCCTGGTTTTGCTCTTGATTCTTTTTTCGCTTAAGCGAAACATGACAATTCTGCTCGGCGAAAAAATCTTCATCGCGCTAATTGTCGCACATATCGCGTTGCTCGTTGTCGACGCGCTGGCGGCGCTTCCGCTTGGCACGGCTGCCCCATATTTCCGTCCGATGCTCATAGCCGCGAACACCGTGTATTTTTTTCTTATCGGCATTTTCGTATTTTTATGGTTGGTGTATACCGATTACCGACTGTCAACTGAGACTTCGGGGCTGAAAAAGCGGCTGCCTTTATATGCGGTGATCTGTACCACTATTTGCCTGCTTTCGGTCGCCAATATTTTTACTGGCTGGATTTTTAAAATCAACGAGCGAAACCAGTTTGTTTTCGGCATAGTATATTTCCCGCTCATGCTCCTCATTTGGCTTAGCGCCATTATCCCCACGCTTTTATTAGCGCTGCAAAGGGCTGCCCGCGCGTCCCTCACCATTCAGCGGCGCGACTATTTAATCGACGCGTTTTACATACTCCCGCCGTTTGTAGGTTGGATACTCCAAACCCTGTTCGGGCTTTTCCCGCTGGTTTGGATTATGACGGTCTGCACGTTGCTTCTGCATTTCCACGAGCTGCAGGGCCGGCAAATCTCAATAGACGCGCTTACTGGCGTCAACAACCGTCGCACTTTCAACCGCTATATCGAGTCGTTTATCGACAACCCGGGCAGAAAGAGCTCGCTCGCGCTCTTTATTATTGACATCAACGATTTCAAGGAAATCAACGACACATACGGCCATACGGCAGGCGACGACGCGCTTATAACTTTTGCCAAAATCCTGCGGAAAGTGTGCGGTCGTAGGAACTGTTTCCTCGCGCGCTACGGCGGCGACGAGTTCGCTATTATTTGCACCGACGCGACCGATGCCCAGCTCGACGCGCTCGCCGCAGATATCGAGCGCGAAGTCGAAATCGAGAACGCAAACTCCAACCGGCCTTATAAGCTCTCTTGTAGCATCGGGCGCGCAGTCCGCACAGGATTTGACGCCGAGCAAATCGAAAGCATCATCAACGATGCGGACAGCAACATGTACAAAAAGAAAAAAGAGTACAAAAACTCAAAAAAGTAAGCCCCCAGGGCGAAAAGCAAGGCGCGCTAACCGGGCCAAGCCGGGAACAATATGCGCAGGCATTGCCCTGTGGTTTTTTCTACGCAAAAAAGCGGATACGCAAGGTTTTGCCTGCGTACCCGCCGTTTTTTTATGCGCTTACTGTATGGGTTAACAGGTAGTCGCGCCATCGCTCGCAATAGGACTTTTTCATATGCACGCCGTCGACGCCCGCGTCTTCCGGCAGCGCGCCGCGCTCGTCGCATACCGCCTCGGGCGTGTTGATGAAAAACACCTTTTCCTCGGCGCACATCTCGGCTATTAGCTGGTTGAACACCGCGATGCGCTCGTTGTTGTAAATCTCATCGGAATCTGACTTTGACTTCGACACGGGGATAATCAGCTGGACATAGATTATCGCGCCCGGGTTATGCTTGCGGATAAGCGCGATAAGCTGGCGGTAGTATCCGATGAATGCCTTTGTGTTAGCCCAGCCTAGCTCGTTGATGCCGAACATTATGTAAACCTTGCCGAACGATGGGCCATACTCAATCGCCTGCGCCACGGTAAGCTTCCCGTCCTTGCCGACCTGCGCTCCGTCCGGCACGTCGAATCCATCCGGCTGGATTATATGCTCGGTGAATGCCGTGCTCGCCATCAAGCCTTTCGACGAGTAATACGTCGCGTTGTTCAGACCCGAAAACAGCTTAAATCCTTCGATCCGCGAGTCGCCGATAAACAGCGCGTCGTCATAATATGATTTGTCGACCGGCGGCGACTCTGGCACCGGCTTTGTGTAATCGTAATCAGTCAAGACCGGCACCTCACCTTCGCCGCTTGTGCCCGCTTGCGGCTCGGCTGCCGGCCCGCCTTCATCCTCCGACCCGTAGCTTGTCCCGCTTTCTTCCGGAAGCATTTCAGTTCCCACCTGCGATGTGTCCGTCACCTCTACGCTGTCTCCAGTTCCCTGCCCTAGCGCAATCATTAGCGAGGCGATGGCGAGAGTGGATACTACAAGCGTCGCCACGATTGATATGGCGGCGGCTAAGGCAATTTTGCGGCGCTTTTCCCTGCGCCAGTTGAGCAAAAGCTCCTTTATTTCTTCGTTTCGTGTCATGAATCTATGTAAAGCCGCTTTTGCGGCCGATTGCCGAATTTAAAGGTCCAGCTAATAGTATAATGGATAATCAAACATTTTTCAACAGGAAATTATGCAAATTTTTGCCGACTATCGGCACGGGTTTGCAGCTGAATGAGGTGCAACCGTTTATGCCACCGCTCGGGTAATTGGCATATGGCATTACCCAAGCCCACTCTATAAAAGTTTTGAGGGGGTCAAAGGGGGAACTTTTTCAAAAAAGTTCCCCATATCATTTTACCCGCGGTATGTTAGGCCTATAGGAGCGAGGTGGGTGACGTCGCCCACAGTGAAGATTTTAGTCTGCGCGAGGTTATGCCCAATGTCGTAGAATACCACCGTCGTCACCGAGGTCGGCATCACGCGGAACATCTGCCAAGCCAGCGGCGGCGACACATGCGCAAACCGCGAGAGCAGCAGCGTGCCCAGCCCCATATGGCAAAACAGCGCGATGTTGGCGTTTTTGTCGGCGCGCTCGTCCACCTCGTAAAGTATCCCGCGCCGGCGGTAGCCGTTCTCCGCCAAAAGCTCGTCAAGCCCGCGGTATACCCTGTCGACGCCTTCGGGCACGCGCCCGTCTTTATACATCTCATGCTCGCGCCAGCGCACCGGGTCCGACAGCTCTGCACGGTAAATCTCAAAATAGCGCGGGTCGATGTCCCAGCAACAGGTGCGCCGGTCCGACTCGGCAATCCTGTGCTTTGCCAAAGGCTGAGTGACGCCGTACGGAAACTCCTGCATCCAGTCGCGTATCTCGCACGGCAGCCCCGTGGCCTCAAGGAACGGCGCGGCGGTCGCTCGCGCCCTACCAAGCGGGGAGCAGTAAACCTTCGTGATATTTTCGCCAAGCAGCCGCTTGCAGAGCAGCGCCGCCTCCCTGCGCCCGCGCTCGGTCAGCGTGTCGTTCGCATAGTCGGGGTCGCCGTGCCTGATGATAAATAGCTTCATCTTTCACTGCCCTTTACCAAGTAATAGCCTGTGTGGCATTATATCATAACCGAGCCGGGCGGTCAACGCCCGCGGTTGACAAACACGCTTTTTGTCGGATATAATTGTATCGCATTTCCCCGGAATCGGAGGCGGTCTTTTGGCAAAACGCAACTGGACGAAAGAGCAGCTAGAGGCAATTTGCTGCGATGCGCCCGATATACTCGTATCGGCAGGCGCAGGTTCGGGCAAAACCTCGGTGCTCACCGAGCGCATTATCCAGCGGCTATGCGACGACAGCCGCCCCGCCGACATAACGCGCATGCTAATCGTCACATTTACCAATGCTGCTACCGAGGAGCTGCGTTTAAGGGTCGCAGAGGCGCTGCGCGAGCGGCTCGCCGCGGAGCCTGAAAACCGCCGGCTCCGCAGGCAGCTGCTTCTTCTGCCGTCGGCGCATATATATACGATTTCGTCATTCTGCCTTGGGATAGTCCGCGCAAACCTCTCAGCGCTAGGGCTGCCCGCGGGGCTGCGCGTCTGCGACGAGGCGGAGTCCGACCTGCTCGCCGCCGAGATAATGGAGCGGGTCATCGACGATTTTTATGAAGGGATTTGCCCCTGCCCTACCGATTTCGGCGAGTTTTGCGACGCGTTCGTCTCCGACCGCGACAGCCGGCTTGCGCCGATGCTTATGGGGCTGTACAAAAAACTGCGCGAGTATGTCGCCGGCGTCGAGCTGCTCCGGCAAAATGCGGAGTCCTTGCGCTCAGCCGCTTCCGGCGGCACCGATTTTATGGCAACGGCCTGGGGCCGCTCGATAGCCGAGGAGCTGCGCGCGAAGCTCGGATACTACGTTGCGGTGTTCGAGCGCGCGCTCGAGATGTTCGGCGGCGACGAAAAGCTGAAAAAAGCATACTATGCGCAGTTTGCCGAGGACCTGGAGTTTGCGCGCGCGCTCGATTCGATGCTCGCGGGCGGCGCGGGATACGCCGAGATGCGCGAGTTTATAGGCGGCTATAAATCGTCAAGGCTTGGGCAGCTGCGCGGATATGAAAAGACGCCGGAACTTGAGCTTTTCCGGGGCGCGCGCAAGGAGTTTTCCGGCGGCACCTCTGCAAAGCCGGTGCGCGAAACAAAGCCGGGCGGCAGCGACGAGTTCGTAAAAGGAATATACCACAAGTATTTTTCAATAGAGCCGGGGATGCTGCGGGAGGTGCTAGCCGCCTGCGCGCTGCAGTGCGAGACGCTTTACTCGGTGCTGCGCGTGTTCGAGGACCGCTTTATGGCTGAAAAGCGCCGCAGGGCTATCGCCGACTTTAACGACCTTGAACGGTACGCCTACCGTCTCCTCTACGACGGGAACGGCAATATTTCTGATTTAGCCTCGGCTGTCGCAGCCGATTTTGACGAGATATACATTGACGAGTACCAAGACACAAACGAGCTTGAAGATAAAGTCTTCGCCGCTCTTGCCAAAGCGCCGGCGCCGGGCGGGGATGGCGCCCGCACCCGCTTTATGGTCGGCGACGTCAAGCAAAGCATTTACGCCTTCCGCGGCGCCGAGCCTTCCCTTTTCGCCGCCTACCGGTCCGACCCCGCGGTAAAAACCCTCTTTTTGCGCGCCAATTTCCGATCCGACCGCCCGATTATAGAGTTCGCCAACCGCGTCTCCGAGTACATTTTCACCGGCACAGGCAGCGAAGTCGACTACGGCGAGGGCGATAAACTTGTGCTTGGCAAAACCACTGAAACTAAAGATATACCCGTCCGCGTCGTGCTTTTCGACAGCTCAAAAGGCGAGGACACCGGCGCGGCTGACGACGGCGACGACGAAGAAGGCATAGAGGTCGGAGTCCCGGTGGACGGAGCGGAGGGCGAACAGGAGTACGGCGAGCCCGAGTTTGTCGCGGATGAGATAAAGCGGCTTGTCGACTCGGGCGAGTACAGGCCCGACCAAATCGCGATTTTGCTCCGCAGCACCGAAAGCCGCGCCGTGGCGTACGAGCGCGCGCTGCGGTCGCGGGGCATCGGCTCGACCGGCGGCGCCGAGGACTTTTTCGAGCGGCCGGAAGTTTTGGCGATGGTATGCCTGCTTTTCGCCGTTAACAACCCCACGCGCGACATTTACCTCGCCGGCGCGCTGCGCAGCCCGTTTTTTGGCTTCACTCTCGACGACCTCGTAAGGATAAGGCGGCTATTGCCGCCGGGCGGTGACGAGCTTCCCTTCTATTTCGGAGGCGAAGACGGCGAGGATACCGCTGGTGCTGCCCCTGCTGCGGACGGCAAGGCTCTGTCGCTTTACGAGGCGCTGGTGCACTATACAAAAACCACCGGGTTTGAGAAAGGCAAGCGTTTCCTTGAAAAGCTCGCAACCTACCGCAAATACGCGGAGGCGAATCCCGCCGACCGCGTGGTGCGATTTATCTTCCGCGACATCGGCGCGATAGCCTTCGCCGCGGGTGGTGGCGACCCGGGAGAGGTCATGGCGCGCCGGCGTAGCCTGCTATGGCTTTACGACCTTGCGCGCACCTTTGAGCACGGGCAGTTCCGCGGGCTTGGCAGCTTTGCCGAGTACCTCGAAGGGCTGATTGAGACCGCCAGCACCCAGCCGCCTGCCGACGCCACCGCGCCCGGCGTGAGGATTATGAGCATCCACAAATCTAAAGGGCTCGAGTTCCCGGTGGTGTTCCTTTGCGACTGCGCGCGTAGGTTTA
>Ga0208938_1002139_pt1 | contig 10721 bp, 8 predicted proteins | sample AD_UKC125_MetaG_FD_184434 | JGI IMG/M metagenome (GOLD analysis project Ga0208938, IMG submission 184434) | Active sludge microbial communities of municipal wastewater-treating anaerobic digesters from USA - AD_UKC125_MetaG (SPAdes) (version 2) | ecosystem: Engineered > Bioreactor > Anaerobic >... | reverse complement strand
TTTTTTCTTTCTGTCGATCCCCGGGGGTTTTTACGCTACCGGAGGTCGACAGAAAATTAGGTGGTTATTTTGTGGTTGCCTTTCTCTTTTTTTGCCACCTGCAAGCATCCGCACTTAATGATAAAATTATTTTATCTGAACTATGTGAGGGAGCTTTAGCTTATTTTTCAAGCGCTGGAGTTTAGCAGGAATCTTTTTAGTTATTCAATACAGAGAGATTGCCCGGGGCGACTGCCAGCTCCTGCCCCATTTTTTATTTCCCCTATCTTGCTGATTTATCCCGGCAGTAGTATAATACTAAAAAGAATGATATTGATAATCGTTATCAAAATATTGTCAAGGAGATAAGATTGTGAAGAACAAGGTAGAGAAGGAGTGGGAGAAGGAATTTGATTATTTTAATAAAAGAGTCACTCCTTGCCGGAGAGCCATTATGGAAATTTTTGAAGAAGAGGAAAGGCATCTTTCGGCGGAAGAAGTATATATGCTTTTAAGGGAAAGGGGAGAGAAAGTAGGAATAGCCACAGTTTATCGCAATCTGGATTTGCTATCTCAGATGGGGCTTCTGCACCGGGTAAACTTTGGCGATGGCAGGGAACACTATGAGATGACCAGGGTCTCACCTCCCCAGCATCATCATCATTTAGTTTGTACCCGATGTGGTAAGGTGATAGATTATAGCGAGTTAGTAAGGGAAGAGCACGAGTTTTTGGATCGCCTGGAGAGAGAGCTGAGTAGCAAATATGATTTTTTAATCCAGTCTCACCAGATATATTTTTATGGATTGTGTGAGAGTTGCCGATCAAATTTTGAATCTTAAGGTGATGGTTAGCAGGGTTAGCGGAAAGGCGGAGGGTAAAGTTGGAAAAGAAACAGATGTCTCTGGTAGAGATGCCACCAGGACAAGAAGGAACAGTAGTGGCAATTGATGGTGGACAAGGGGTGGTGAATAGATTATGGGTCATGGGGATTTTTCCGGGAAGAAAAATAACAAAATTAGCTTCTCTACCCGCTCAGGGACCGGTGGTCATAAAAGTGGGAAATCAAGAGCTGGCTCTGGGAAGAGGGATGGCTCAGAAGGTGATAGTGGAAGTCACTCGCTGAAAAAAGTAGTTCTGGCTGGTAACCCCAACGTGGGTAAAAGTGTCATTTTTACTCAATTAAGCGGGGTTTATGCTATTTCTTCCAATTATCCGGGCACGACTGTTGATTTTTCTAAAAGTACAGTTCGGAAAAACAATACGTGGTTTGAGTTAATAGATGCTCCAGGCACTTATGCTCTCTCTGCTGAAGCCGAGGCAGAAAAAATAGCCGAGAAGTTGATTGAAGAAGGAGATATAGTGGTAAATGTGGTAGATGCTACTAATCTGGAGCGGAATCTTTATCTCACCTTTGAACTTCTGGAAAAAAAGAAGCCCATGATTTTGGTTTTGAATATGTGGGATGAAGCCAAAAAGCGGGGAATTGAAATAGACCGCGAGGCTTTAGAAGAAGCTCTGGGGGTGCCCGTTATTCCAGTGGTAGCTACCACTGGAGAGGGAATCAAAGATTTGGTTCGTGCCCTGGATCGGGCTCAAGTTCCCAAATTGGTTCCTCAAGACCATGAAAAACGCTGGGAAGAAATCGGGAATTTACTGAAGAAGGTCCAGCGATTTTCCTATCGAGAACCACAGTGGGTCGATTTTCTTTATCGGGCTACCATATCTCCTGTAGGAGGACTATTAATTGGAATAGGGGTTTTGATAGGGTCTTTTTTCTTGATTCGCTTAATTGGTGAGGGGATAATTAATTACGTTTTTGACCCTCTTTTTGATCGTTTTTATCTTCCTTTATTGGAAAAATTAGACCAGTTGCTTTCTTTTTCTCCTTTTCTTCAGAGTCTTCTAATTGGTCAGAGAATCGAAGGAGTTATTGACTTCGAACAGTCTCTGGGAGTGTTATCTACCGGAATTTATATCCCCATAGCAGTGGTTCTGCCTTATATTCTGGCTTTTTATCTGATTTTAGGTTTTTTAGAAGATATAGGATATCTTCCTCGGCTTGCAGTTCTACTTGATGGCTTTTTCCACAAAGTTGGTTTGCATGGGTATGCTATCGTGCCTACTTTACTTGGCTTGGGGTGTAACGTCCCGGGGATTTTAGGCACCCGGGTTTTAGAAAGCGAAGTGGAGCGGTTTATTGTAGCTACTCTTATATCGGTAGCGATTCCCTGTGCTGCTCAACAGGCTCTCATTGTGGGAGTGCTGGGTGACTTTGGAATAGGTCCGGTGGTTTTAGTATATTCCGTTCTTTTTCTGGTCTGGGTGGTTACCGCTCTTTTCCTGAAGTTCGTGGTTCCCGGGTATCGCCCGGCGCTGATTATAGAAATTCCTCCCTATCGCCTGCCTTATCCCCGAGCGGTGGCTTCTAAGTTGTGGATGAGAGTTCGAGAGTTTTTGAAAGATGCTCTTCCCATTGTTCTACTGGGAGTTCTGGGGATTAATCTTCTCTATACTACTAATGTTTTCTCTCACCTTGCTGAAACTTTTAGCCCTTTTCTTTCCCGATGGTTAGGGTTACCCGGCGAGGCAATTTTCGTTTTGTTTCTGGGCTTTTTGCGTAAAGATCTGGCTATGGGTTTACTCATTCCTCTGGGGCTTTCACCAAAGCAACTGATTATATCCAGTGTGGTACTGGCTATGTTTTTCCCTTGTGTGGCTACTTTTGTGATAATATTGCGGGAGTTAGGCTGGAAAAGGCTTCTCCAGTCTACTGTAATTATGGTTTCTCTGTCGCTACTTGTGGGAGGACTCCTGAATGTGGTTCTATAATCTTCTAATAAGGAGTGCCGAATATAGCCTCGTGAGTATTTAGAGACTATCCTGTTTTTACTTCATAGGCTCTGTAATGCTTTCATAAGAACAATTCATCTCCTGCCCTGGTGCTGTTCCAGAGAGCATCATGTGCACTTCAATCTGGTTTTTAGAGAAAATACAGGTTTTGTACCTTTCCTGTTTTTGAAAGACTATCTTTTCTTTCTTATCCGGAAGATGAGAGATGCTGGAATGGTTGGAAGCTAATAAGGGGGAGACAAAATACCCTGCAGGTTCACACTACACTGGCCAGTTCGATTGCTTGACTCTATTCAGGATATCAAATACAATCTTCCATGTTTTTATTGGAGTTAAAGCAGCGGGGAGTTAGAGACAAGGAGAAAGCAATGAATCTAAAATTTATGAGTAAAAATCTTGACGAAGAGGGATTAAAGGTAGCAAGAGATATGCTCAGCAAAATAAATCCGGATATCAGGAAAGAGTTAGTTTCCTGGAGTCTGCGACACCCTCGCTATCTGAAAAGCTTTTTTCATCTGTATCAAGCCTATAACAATGCTCAGCAGATCCGGAAAAAAGAATTAGAAAATGGATTACAAGTCCCGCCCGTCTTAATTATAAGCATCACTCCCTGCTGCAATCTTCGTTGTGAGGGATGTTATGCCTCGGCTGCCGGCCACATCAAGCATACGGACGATTTAAAAACCAAAGCTGCCCTGAACGTTACACAATGGCAAAAAATAATAAAAGAGGCAGGAGAATTGGGCATATTCGTTAATATAATTGCCGGTGGAGAGCCTTTTTTGTTTCCGGGGTTAATAGAGCTTTGTGAAGAGTTTAAAGAGCAGGCCTTTGTAATTTTTACCAACGGCACCGCCATCACTCAAGCCGACTATGACAGGTTAAAACGCTCCACCAACCTGGCTATCGTAGTAAGCGTGGAGGGAAGCTGTGAATATACCAACAAAAGAAGAGGAGAAGGGGTCTACGAGAAAGCTCTGGAAACTATCAGGTGTCTTGACCGAATAGGTGTGCCTGCAGGAATATCTGCCACCATCACCCGAGAGAATTTTAGATACTGGATGGACGCTGATAATATCGATAGGTTAATTCGACAGAATATCAGAATATTATTTTTTCTTGAATATATTCCCCAATCACCTCTGCCTCAAGCAGGGACGGAATTAGCTGATTGTTTAGCAGCATCTTCTCTGGATAACACTCTGTCTGAATCGATAAACGACCATGCTCTCTTGCTTCGGCCGGAAGAAAGAGAGGAATTCAGGTCACAAGTTCTCGCATTCCGCTCAACAAAACCTGTTTTTATTATTCATTCTCCGGGTGATGAAGAATATTTCGGAGGTTGCGTATCTGCAGGAAGAGGTTTTGTCCACGTTACTCCGGCAGGAGACCTTACTCCCTGTCCGGTATCCAATATTGCCACTCATAACCTTGTTAACTCTACCTTAAGGGAAGGGCTGGCCAGTCCATTATTTAAAGAAATATGCAAGAATGAACACCTGCTGGAAACTGATGGCGTACCCTGTGCTCTGTTTGCCCATCCTGAGGAAGTCTCTGCTCTGGCAAGATTAGTTGGTGCCTACAGGACGGATTTATAGGATATAAATATTTTTGTCCGGGCTGAAGAAGCTCGAAGTTTTAATGCCCCTGTTCTTGATAAATCTGGTTACTAATTTCTCTTGACCTCCGAGAGTTTAACCAAAGACCTTTCCTGAATGGGCTGTTCATATTATCTAATACCGAATGGGGAATAGCGGAGGGAAAACAAAAAGGGTTGACACTATCCCGGGTTTTTTTGCCCTATTGACAAACGAGGGGGGAAATTATACAATTTAGCTCACTTTAATAGAATAAAGACTGAGAGCAGGATTAGTAACCAGGGGAAGGATTAGAGAGAGCCTGGATAAGGTGGGAGTCAGGTATTCAGAACCTGGTGAAATGGCCTGGGAGTTGAAGCTGCGAAATTAAGTAGTGGTTTACGGGTAGTCTCCGTTAAAAAGACTGCACTCTTCCAGTGTAAAAGAGGTTGGCTTGTGCCAGCGAAATAGGGTGGTACCACGAGATTAACCCCTCGTCCCTCGACGAGGGGTTTTTTGTTATATAAGGAAGAAATAGCAGGAGGTGAGAAAATGGGAGAAAAACTCCGGACTTATGAAGAAATCAATGAAAAAATCCGACAGGGTAAAGCAGTAGTGGTGACTGCTGAGGAAGTAATTGACTTAGTAGAAGAAAAAGGTGTAGAAAAGGTTGCTCAAGAAGTAGATGTGGTGACCACTGGCACTTTTGGAGTGATGTGCTCATCAGGAGCTTTTTTTAATATCGGGCACACCAAGCCCCGCATGAAAGTCAGCGAAGCCTATCTCAACGGAGTAATGGCCTACTCTGGTTTAGCTGCTGTGGATTTCTACATCGGGGCAGCGCAGGTAGCTCAGGATGACCCGCTCAACAAAATCCATCCCGGAGAATTTAAGTATGGTGGAGGACATGTGATTCAGGATTTGGTGGCAGGAAAAGACGTCCTTCTCGAGGCCTATGGTTATGGAACAGATTGCTATCCCCGCCGAAAGTTAGTAACCTGGATCAATTTGGCGGACTTAAACGAAGCCTACCTTTTTAACCCCCGCAATGCTTACCAGAACTACAATGTGGCGGTGAACCTCTCTTCTAAAACCCTGTATACCTATATGGGGGTCTTGCTCCCCAAATTAGGCAATGCCAATTATTCTTCCGCCGGACAACTTTCTCCTCTGCTTAATGACCCTTTTTATCGAGTAATCGGGGTAGGAACACGGATTTTTCTGGGAGGAGGAGTGGGATATGTAGCCTGGCAGGGGACGCAACACAACCCTGGAGTAGAGAGAAACGAACGAGGTATACCCAAAGATGGAGCAGGAACCCTGGCGGTTATTGGAGATTTAAAAGGAATGAATGCTAACTGGTTGTGGGGAGTAAGCATGAGAGGCTATGGTTGCTCTATGGCCGTGGGTCTGGGAGTCCCTATTCCTATCCTAGATGAAGAAACCCTTTATTATTGCGCAGTAAAGGATGAAGATATACTGGCTCCCGTTATAGATTACAGCGACGCTTATCCCAACGGGACAGGGGAGATATTGGGTTATGCGAGCTATGCCCAGTTGCGCCAGGGAAAGATAAAGATAGAAGGGAAAGAAGTTCCTGCTGCTTCTCTATCCAGCTACTCTCGAGCCCGGGAAATAGCCCTGACTCTGAAAGATTGGATTCAAAAAGGAGATTTCACTTTAACTCAACCAGTTCTACCTCTTCCGGGGAAAGATGCAGGAGCTCGTTTCCACAATCTTCCCGAAAGACCGGTAAATAATGGAAGAGTGGGGAGGTGAAAATATGAACTCTTCCCAGAAAGTAGTTTTGCGGTTTCCTCCTGAGCTGGTAGAGCGACCTCTCGTGTGTGAGCTGGCTCTTCAGTTCGGGCTGCATTTCAACATTATGCGCGCTTCTATTTCCCCCCATCGGGAGGGACTTATGGTGATAGAAATAATTGGAGAAAAGAAAAAACAAGAAGAAGGACTGCAATTTTTGCAGGAAAACGGTTTAGAGGTTGAATCTCTGAGCCAGGATATAAAAATGGTGGAGGAGCGCTGCATTCACTGCGGCTCTTGTGTAGGAGTTTGCCCCACCGAGGCTCTTTATGTGGAAAAACCTTCTTATTTAGTAAAATATGATGAAACTCAATGTATTGCCTGTGAAATGTGTGTTTTAGCCTGTCCCACTCACGCTATGGAGGCTCTTTTGTGACCAGATACGTAGAACGGTGGTATCGTGGATATACGAAGGCGCCGGATTTAGTGCCCTTTTCTGTGCAGATTAAAGAGAGCGACCTTTTAATTTGGGCAGAGAAAAATCTGCAGGACCTGGCTTATAAAAGGTTAGAAAAAGAGAGAAACAACTTAGAGGCCTATCTTCGCTATGACCCTGATTTTTTGCATTCTTTAGCTCCGGTTGCTGCTTCTCCTTTTGCTCCTCCCCTGTGCCAGATGATGGCAAAAGCAGCAGAAAAAGCAGGAGTAGGTCCTATGGCTTCTGTTGCCGGAGCAATAAATGAGATGGTGGGAGAAGAGCTCCGGCAAGAAAGCGAGGAGATAATAATTGAAAACGGGGGAGATTTACTGGTCTTTTCTCGGGAGGCTCGGGTTGTGGCAGTGTATGCCGGGGAAGATTCTCCTTTCAGCTTCCGGATAGGCATTAAATTGCCTCCGGGCAAAAAATGGGGGGTGGCTACTTCTTCAGGAATAGTTGGCCATTCTTTAAGCTTCGGTAAAGCAGATGCTGTGGTTGTGGTAGCTGAATCATCAGCTGTGGCTGATGCCTGGGCTACCAGCCTGGCTAACCGGGTGCAAGAAAAAGAAGACATAAAGAAGGTATTAAAATTTTCTCAACAAATTACTGATATTCAAGGGACTTTAATAATTCTGGGAGAATTTTTAGGAGTGGAGGGAAATATTCAGATAGAAAGACTTTAAACTCTTTTTTGTGGTAAAATTTAAGAAAATACCTGGCGGGGGGTAAAGAAAATGGCTCTGGTAATCATCTTTGTTTTGGCGCTTCTTGCTATTTATGTCTCGGGAATAGAGAGAACAAAGTCCATCTCTCCTGAGGTGCGCGAATTGTTTCACCAGGGTTTCTCTCTTGTCCGGGATAAAAGATATACAGAGGCTCTGGAAATTTATGACTTCATCATAAACTTGTTGCCCGACGATCCTACAGCTTATGCCCAGCGAGGTAACGTTTACTACTATTTAGGAGAAATAGATAAAGCCATCGAAGATTATTCTAAAGCCATTGAGCTGAAGCCCGATTTTGCCGAAGCTTACAACAATCGGGGAAATGCTTATCTATCAAAAGGAGAAATGGAACGAGGAGTGAGAGACCTGACCAGGGCAGTGGAGCTAAGTCCTCAATTGAAAGAAGCGTTTTTCAATCGGGGAATAGCTCGCTCAGAAGAAGGAAAGTATAAGGAAGCATTGGAAGATTTCAGCCAGGTAACTCAAATTGACCCTCAAGAGGCCGACGTATATCTTGCCCGAGCCCGTCTCTTGTTAAAATTAAAGACTTATTCCAACCAGGTTCTGGCTGATATCAATCATTTTCTGGAATTTTACCCTTCTCATCCTCAGGCTTATTTTCTGAGAGGAATATGTCTTTCCCGCCAGGAAGATTATTATCAAGCCATCCAGGATTTTTCCCGGGCCTTAGAGTTTAAAAGTGATTTCCCTATGGCTTACTACTACAGAGGAATTGCCCGGATTAAACAAGGGGAATATGCAGAAACCATAGAAGACTTTACCGCTGTTCTAAATTTAGAGCCGGAATTTTACCCTGCTCTTCTGGGAAGGGGAATAGTTTATTACCAGAAGAAAGATTATGAACTGGCTAAAGAAGACCTCGACCGAGCGATAAAACTGAACCCCCGGTTCTATAAAGCTTACGGCTTCAGAGCTATGGTTTACCGGGCACTGGGGAAAGAGGAAGAGGCAGAAAAAGACTGGGAAGAGTTTTTAAAAGGAAACATCATCGATAGTTTAGCCGAAGAAAATTTAGAAGAAGAAGCAAATGACCTCTTTTCCTGGGGAGAGAAAATACTTCTCTGGGGCGAAAACGAAGAGCTGAAGGAAGAAGGAATGGTAGCGGGGGTCGGATTCGAACCGACGACCTCCGGGTTATGAGCCCGACGAGCTTCCTGACTGCTCTACCCCGCGCCGTTTAATGTTCGCAAAATGCGGACAGTATTAATATTAAACTATTTTTTTATTTTGTCAAGTTTTCGAGGGCTCTATGCAAAAGGAGGTTGAAACATGCCCGGAGGTAAGCTCGACGTAAAAACACTGGAGAGCTGGCTGTGGGAAGCTGCCTGTAAAATTAGAGGCCCAATTGATGCGCCTAAGTATAAAGACTACATTTTGCCGCTTATATTCTTAAAAAGGCTCTCCGATGTGTTTGATGATGAAATGAATGAGCTGGCGCGAGAATATGGGTCACGAGAGATTGTTGAGCTGTTGGTAGCCGAGGACCACAACCTGGTTCGTTTTTATCTCCCCGAAGAGGCGAGATGGGAAGAGATTGCCAAACAAACCACCAATGTCGGGGAGTATTTAACCAACGCCGTTCGCACCATCGCCAGAGTAAACTCCCAGCTGCAGGGAGTTATCGACACCATAGATTTTAACGCCACTACCGCCGGACAGAGGATTATCGCCGATGATAAACTGAAAGAGCTCATAGATGTTCTGGGTAGATATCGACTTGGATTAGAAGATGTGGAGGCCGATATTTTAGGACGGGCTTACGAATATCTTTTGAGGAAATTCGCCGAAGGTTCCGGGCAGAGTGCCGGGGAGTTCTATACCCCCAGCGAGGTTGCCACGCTGATGTCTTACATTCTGGACCCCGAGCCCGGGGATGAAGTCTACGACCCCTGTTGCGGCTCGGGAGGCCTTTTGATTAAATCTTACTTGCGGTTTCAAGGTAAATATGGAGTGGATTCTTCTCTTGAACCTTTGAAATTCTATGGTCAGGAAATACTACCTTCCACATTTGCCATAGCCAAAATGAACACCTTTATTCACGATATGGAAGCAGATATTGCTCTGGGCGACACGATGACGAGACCCGCTTTTACAACGCCGGAGGGGTCACTCAAAAAGTTCGATCTGGTGGCTGCCAATCCCATGTGGAACCAGAATTTTTCCCAGAGTACCTATGAGAACGACCCCTACAATCGGTTCATTTTTGGCTATCCTCCTTCCAGCAGTGCAGACTGGGGATGGATTCAGCATATGTTTGCCTCCCTGAACGAAGAAGGCAAGATGGCTGTGGTAATCGATACCGGTGCAGTTTCCCGAGGTAGCGGGAATGTGGGAAGGAATAGAGAGAGGGATATAAGAAAAGAGTTTGTTGAGGGAGACTTTATAGAAGCAGTTTTATTGCTGCCCGAAAACCTTTTCTATAATACTACCGCGCCGGGAGTTATCATAGTAATCAATAAATCCAAACGAGATAATAGAAAAGGGCAGATATTGCTGATTAATGCTTCTAAAATGTTCAAGAAAGGTAGACCCAAGAATTATCTCCCCGAAGAGAGCATAAAACAGGTATCCGATATATATCTCCAATGGAGAGAAGAAGAGGGCACAAGCAGAGTTATCACCCGGGAAGAAGCGGCGAAAAACGACTATAACTTGAGCCCGAGCCGCTATGTTACGCAAGACGGGGAGGATGATACCCTGCCTTTAGAAGATGCTGTTGTGCAACTCAAAGAGGCAGAAGAAGAAAGAGAAAAAGCAGATGCCCAACTAAAACAGGTTCTCAGGGAGCTGGGGGTGGAGATTTGGTGACCGAGCTTGATAGAGAGCTACCCGAGGGATATAAAATGACAGAACTCGGACCGCTACCCCGGGCGTGGGAAGTGGTGAAGTTGGGAGATGTTGGAAAAACGATCAAAGGAAGAAAGCCGCAGCAACTAACTGAAGATTTGAAGGAGGGATCTGTACCCTATCTTACGGCAGAATATTTTCGAACAAGAAATGTATCTAAATTTGTGCCTAAGGACGTGAAAAATTTTGTTAAAGTGGATAAAGATGACATAGTATTTATTTGGGATGGATCAAATGCGGGAGATGTTTTTACTGGGTTATCTGGTGCTCTTGCTTCTACTATGATTAAAATAGATCCAGAAGGAGATATAAATAAAAAATTTTTATATTACTATTTAAAAACAAAATTTCTTTTATTCAATACTAAAACAACAGGTTCAACAATACCTCACGTTAATAGAAATTTGTTTTATAACTTACCAGTTCCTCTCCCTCCTCTTCCCGAGCAGCGAAAGATTGCTGCTGTTCTCTCTACCGTTCAAGA
>Ga0208938_1002132_pt1 | contig 10749 bp, 9 predicted proteins | sample AD_UKC125_MetaG_FD_184434 | JGI IMG/M metagenome (GOLD analysis project Ga0208938, IMG submission 184434) | Active sludge microbial communities of municipal wastewater-treating anaerobic digesters from USA - AD_UKC125_MetaG (SPAdes) (version 2) | ecosystem: Engineered > Bioreactor > Anaerobic >... | reverse complement strand
AAGGATTTTTCTGACCAATGGATCAACAAACCACTTTCCATCGCTGCTATCGCAGGTCAGCCACCAAACCAGTGGTGCAAATACAAGTACATATAGAAAAACAGCAAGAGGTATACCTAAGACAATGAGAAACAAAAACAATATTATCCAGCCCAATACCAGCAAAACCGCCAACACCAAAACGCGCAAACCTACGCTCAACATGATGCTATCCACTTCGGCTTCGCCGCCAACACCTTGGCATAAATCGGGCAATCTTCCACATGCGCGCCCGGCAGGTAGCCGGTGCTCATCAAAAACTCGTTCACAATCTCGCCGCCGACAAATTTAAAATGCTGCTTGAACAACTTCACCCATTGCGCCAACTCAAGCGGATGATGAGCATCGAGCCAGTTTTTAAACGAGCCGTATTCTTGCTGCAACCGCATAATCTGCTGCGCATTGTAAATCGCCGCATTTACCTTCAAGCGATTGCGGATGATGCCCGAATCAGCCAGCAAACGCTCACGATCGGCTTCGGTGTAAGCGGCCACCGCAGCAATCTCAAAGCCGGAATACGCCGCTACAAAACCTGCCTGCTTTTTTAAAATTGTCGTCCAACTCAAACCGGCCTGATTGATTTCTAACAACAGGCGGCCGAACAATTCATTATCGTCTTCAATTGGGAAACCGTAAGCGTGATCGTGGTAATGCTTGTTCGGATTATCGGTATCTTCCGGCAAGCTATTGGCAAATTCGCAATAGTTCATGTGTTTTAAATTTATACGTTTTTTGTGGGAAATTATTTTCGAGTGATGGGTTCATTTCAGCCATCATAATCCTGTTGATTCGCTGTTTTAAGCCAACCTCAACGATAGAAAGTATAACGGAAAACTTATTTTATCATTGCTGAACTTAAAAATAGCCACCTTCTTTATACTCAGGCTTGGCCCGAGCACCTCCCGTTTCTCTTAAAAAGCAAAATACTCGGGTCAAGCCCGAGTATAACGATACGGTGATTATAAGTTATTTGGTTATAGCTTCTCAGCAACTTCTTTTTCGCCATATATAGATAACGAACACAGGCCATAAATGACAAAGCCACCGGGTTTACCGGTGGCAAAAGAAATCAGTATAAAACAAAATATTAGTGGTGCCCGAGACCGGAATCGAACCGGTACACTCGTATTAGGAGCGACGGATTTTAAGTCCGTTGTGTCTACCAATTTCACCACTCGGGCAATATTTAGGCTGCATCGGATGCAGCCTAAATATTAAAAAATGGAGGCGGGGGCGCGGATTTGAACCGGCCTGTATGAGGGTTGCACCCCTCATAGCATAAACACTCTGCCACCCCGCCATGGGGAGGAACTACTAAATTGTATTGTAAAGTGGAGGCGGGAGTCGGAATCGAACCGGCGTAGACGGATTTGCAATCCGCTGCATAACCACTTTGCTATCCCGCCATTTTATCTCTAGTTTTCTTGCTTGTCAACTACAAAGATGAAATGGAGCGGGAAACGAGTCTCGAACTCGCGACCTCAACCTTGGCAAGGTTGCGCTCTACCAACTGAGCTATTCCCGCGTGGTTAAATTATAAGGCTTTTGGAGCGGGAAACGAGTCTCGAACTCGCGACCTCAACCTTGGCAAGGTTGCGCTCTACCAACTGAGCTATTCCCGCAAAACTTATATCCTGATTGAGCACAAAACGGTGAAATGGAGCGGGAAACGAGTCTCGAACTCGCGACCTCAACCTTGGCAAGGTTGCGCTCTACCAACTGAGCTATTCCCGCGTTTCTGCTGTTATTGCTAATCAGATTTAACAACGAAGCCGCTATTATAATTAATCTGTTTTCAATGTCAAGCGTGTTGCTGGAAATTTATCGCCCTAATTCTTTCCACGCCATTTTAAGGTAATAGAACATCGACCATACAGTTAATACAGAAGCAATAAACATCAAGATGTTACCGATAAAAATCAGATTCATACCATGAAAATCTTGCATGCCGATCAGCAGCAAAACAATGGCCGCCATTTGGGCAGTGGTTTTTAATTTGCCTATGGTGGCAACCGCTACACTGTTACGCTGCCCTTTTTGTGCCATCCATTCACGTAAGGCGGAAATGGTGATTTCACGTCCAATAATTATCATGGCATACAAAGCTGTGGTGCGATCGAGTTTAACCAACAGAATTAAGGCCACTGCCACCATTAATTTATCGGCCACCGGATCGAGAAAAGCACCGAAATCAGATGTTTGCTTCCAACGGCGTGCTAAATAACCATCGAACCAATCGGTAACCGCTGCCGCTGTAAAAATAATGGCGGCAGTCCAGTTGATGGTTTGCGGATCCAGCCAATCTTTAATCGGTGGATAAAATAGCACGGTGAATACGGGTATCATCAACACCCGCATCCAGGTCAGCATGATTGGAATATTCCAAGGCATAAAGTTCTACTCTCAATCGTTTTTTCAGACAGGCATATTGGTGTTCAAATGCCTGTCTGAAAGGAAATAAGCATTTCCATTATAGCCCAATCATTTGTTCTATAGGTCGGATAATGTCTGCTGTTACCATATTCAATGCAAAGTGTCGTATATTTTCTCTGCCAATGCTTTGCTAATGCCCTCGGTTTGTGCCAAATCTTCTACACTTGCTGCCATCACACCACGCAGTCCGCCGAAGCGAGTCAACAAAGCTTGGCGGCGTTTGCTGCCGATACCGGGTATCTCCGCCAGCGAGGAAGTTACGCGGGCTTTATCACGTTTTTTGCGGTGGCCGGTAATGGCAAAGCGGTGCGACTCATCGCGTATGGTCTGCAACAAATGCAGAGCCGCGCTGTTGTGCGGCAACTGGAAATTCTTGCCGCTAAACGGCAGGATCAATTCTTCCAAACCGGCTTTTCGCTCCGGCCCTTTGGCAATACCCAACAACGGAATCTGCAAACCAAGTTCTTCCCACACTTCCAAAGCGACGCCGATTTGGCCTTTGCCGCCGTCTATCAACACCACATCGGGCCAGCGCACGGCTTCGCCGTTGGCTTCCGCCTCGCTCATTTTGCCGTAACGGCGGCTCAACACTTCGCGCATGGCCGCATAATCGTCACCCGCTTTGGCAGTGGTGATGTTGTAGCGGCGATATTGCGAAGGTTGAATATTTTCTTCGTCATACACCACGCAAGAAGCCACGGTAGCCTCGCCTTGGGTGTGGCTGATGTCGAAACATTCCAAGCGGTTTAAATCGTCGGGATTCATTTCCAACACCTGCGCCAATTCGTCCAAACGAGCGGCTTGGCTGCCGTGTTGCAACACATGCTGCTGAATCGCCAGCTTGGCATTTTGTTCCGCCATCTTCAACCACACTTTACGCGTTCCTATGGTATGCGAAACAAATTGGATGGCTTTATGGTGTTCACTGTTCAGCGCTTCCTGCACACTCTCGGGCAGCACAAAATTGCTGATAATAATATCTGGCTTGGCTTTACCCAAATAATGCTGAGCAACAAAGGCTTCGCCATATTCCTGAATATCAGGCACACCCTCACCACCTACCGCCGGGAAAAAGCTTTTATCGCCAACATGCCGCCCGCCGCGTATGCTCACCCAATGCACACACACCACTCCGCCCTCTGCCGCCAGCGCCAGAATATCGATATCTTGCGCACGTTCCGGTTTATTGCTGTCTACATATTGCTGCGACTGCACCAAGCCCAAGGCCTGAATCTGATCGCGATAACGGGCGGCTTCTTCAAAATTCAACTCTTGCGCCGCCTGCTGCATTTTATGGTGCAGGGTTTGAGTAAGTTCATCGGTTTTACCGTTGAGAAAAGTAACAGCTTGCCGTACATCGGCTTGATAATCTTGTTCACTGATGTGGCCGACGCACGGGCCTGAACAACGCTTAATCTGATACAGCAAACAGGCACGGTCGCGGTGGGCAAATACGCTGTCTTCGCAGGTTCTTAAGCGAAACACTTTCTGCATAATCTGGATGCTGTCGCGCACGGCATAGCCGTTGGGATAAGGGCCGAAATATTGATTGCCTTTTTTCAGATTGCCGCGGTAATAAGCCATTTGCGGAAAGGCATGACCGCTCAACATCAGATAAGGATAGCTTTTATCATCTCGAAACAGGATATTGTATTTGGGCGACAAGGCTTTGATGAAGTTGTTTTCCAGAATCAGCGCCTCGGCTTCCGAGCGGGTAACTGTGGTTTCCACTTGCGCCACCTGCTTAATCATCAACGTGATACGCGGCGAATGATCGTTTTTCTGGAAATAACTGCTGACACGGCGCTTCAGATTCACCGCTTTACCCACATACAAAACCTGCCCGCTGTTATCGAGCATGCGATAAACACCGGGCAGGTTAGGCAGGTTTTTCAGAAATATCGTTAAATCAAAAGTATTGGACACCATAAAACCTGTATTTTTTCAGACAGGCATTTGCCTTAAAGTCTGTTTGAATTACTTACAATAATTAGTAATATCTTGATCGTAACGCGAAATCAACTCCGCACGGTTAGCAGTACGCGCCGATTCGGCAAATGAGCGGTTCAACTTAGCAGTTTTGCAGTTATCTTCGCGCTGCTGTTTATTCTGCTCTTTGATCTTTTCATTTTGCTCATCAATTTCTTTATTTTGTGCATTGATTTGCTCATTGAGTTTGGCCTGTTGCTCGATTAAAGAACCTTCCTTTGAAGCAGCTGTTACCGCAGGCGCAGCCGGTGTCGAAGTACTGGTACGGACATTAACACGCTGAGTTTGGCCGTATTTTAAATTAGGCGGCACATCGGAATAGCTGGAAGTACCTTTGTTATTTTTCCAATTATAAACATCATTGGCTGAAACGCTACCGGCAACCAACAGCAATCCCGCTAAAGACAATTTCGCAAGTGAAGTAATGTGCATATTTGTGCTCTTTCTCTAAATATAGAAATGATTGAAGAGTTATTGAAGTAGCAACATTTTACTGGCTAAAATTACCGCTGTCATGGCATGAAGTAAAAAATAGCGTTTTTTCATCCGCTGCATTTACCAAAGCGCATCGGATTTGCTACAATACAGTGCATCATGCACAAACTGAAAGCCTAATTGCATCATGCGTATCGTAGAAAAAGCCTATACTTTTGACGACGTGCTGCTGGTTCCCGCCCATTCCAGTGTTTTACCGCGCGACGTTTCTCTCTCTACCCAACTCACCCGCAACATCCCCCTCAATCTTCCCCTTCTCTCTGCTGCTATGGATACGGTTACCGAAGCCCGTTTGGCCATCTCAATGGCGCAGGAAGGCGGCATCGGTATTATCCACAAAAACATGACTCCCGAGCTGCAGGCTCGAGCTGTTGGTAAAGTCAAACGCCACGAAAGCGGCGTGGTGAAAGACCCGGTGACCATCGGCCCAGATATGCTGATCGGCGAATTGCTGACCATGCTCGCACAACGCAAACGCAAGATGTCTGGCCTGCCGGTGGTAGAAAACGGTAAAGTCGTCGGCTTGGTGACTAACCGTGATTTACGTTTTGAAAAACGTTTGGATCAACCGGTTTCCGCCATCATGACCCCGCGCGATCGTTTAGTGACCGTTTCCGAAGGCACCAGCATTGAAGATGCGCGTGAGATTATGCATGAACATAAAGTAGAGCGCGTGTTGGTGGTTAACGAACAAAACGAGCTTAAAGGCTTGATTACGGTTAAAGATATTCTGAAAACCACTGAATTTCCAAATGCCAACAAAGACAGCGAAGGCCGCCTGCGGGTGGGCGCGGCAGTGGGTGTCGGCGCCGATACCGATGAGCGTGTGAAGGCCTTGGTAGAAGCTGGAGTTGATGTGATTGTGGTCGATACCGCACATGGTCACAGCCAGGGCGTACTCGACCGCGTAAAATGGGTGAAGCAAAATTATCCGCAAGTCCAGGTCATCGGCGGCAACATTGCCACCGCCCAAGCAGCGCGTGATTTGGTGGCGGCCGGTGCTGATGCGGTAAAAGTGGGCATCGGCCCGGGTTCGATTTGTACTACTCGTATTGTGGCGGGCGTAGGCGTACCGCAGTTAACCGCAATTCACAATGTAGCCGAAGCCTTAAAAGGCACCGGCGTACCGCTGATTGCCGACGGTGGCATCCGCTTCTCCGGCGATGTGTCGAAAGCCTTAGCTGCCGGTGCTTCCTGCGTGATGCTGGGCGGCATGTTTGCCGGCACCGATGAAGCGCCGGGCGAAATCGAGCTGTATCAAGGCCGTTCTTATAAATCTTACCGCGGTATGGGTTCGCTGGGTGCCATGAGCCAAGGTTCTTCCGACCGCTATTTCCAAGACAAACAGGAAAGCACCGACAAATACGTACCCGAAGGCATCGAAGGCCGTGTGCCATACAAAGGCCCGATTGTGCAGATTATCCACCAACTGGTCGGCGGCCTGCGCTCCAGCATGGGTTATCTCGGTTGCAAGAGCATAGCCGAGATGCACGAGAAGGCGGAATTTGTGGAAATTACTTCAGCCGGCATGAGCGAATCCCACGTTCATGATGTGCAGATTACCAAAGAAGCACCGAACTACCACGTTCGCTGATACCGTACAGACTGCCAGCCCTTCCTTTCGGGCTAGGCAGTCTGTATGATTCATGCCTATGTGAAATAATGTTGTTCTATCAGCGGTTCATGAGCTGTTTGCTCAATAAAGTTGAATCGCACAAGGTAACCCACCCTATTCTTTCAGACAGGCATTGTTTGCTTGAATGCCTGTCTGAAAACATATTTTATCCCCAATCATAGAATGGAGAATGCTGTAATGAGCGCTATTATTGATATTTTTGCCCGCGAAATCTTGGATTCTCGCGGTAACCCGACTGTTGAGTGTGACGTATTGTTGGAATCCGGCGTGATGGGCCGTGCCGCTGTACCGTCTGGCGCCTCTACCGGCCAGAAAGAAGCTTTGGAATTGCGCGACGGCGATAAAGGTCGTTACTTGGGCAAAGGCGTATTGAAAGCAGTTGAAAACGTCAACAACGCCATCGCACAAGCCTTAATCGGCATTGATGCTTCCGAGCAAAGCTATATCGATAAAGTAATGCTGGATTTGGACGGCACCGACAACAAAGGCCATTTGGGTGCCAACGCCATGCTGGCGGTTTCTATGGCTGTTGCCCGTGCCGCTGCCGAAGATGCCGGTCTGCCACTCTACCGCTACTTGGGCGGTGCAGGCCCGATGGCGATGCCGGTACCGATGATGAACGTGATCAACGGCGGCGAACACGCCAACAACAGCTTGAACATTCAAGAATTTATGATTATGCCGGTGGGCGCCAAAAGCTTCCGCGAAGCCTTGCGCTGTGGCGCCGAAATTTTCCACGCATTGAAAAAATTGTGCGACAGCAAAGGCTTCCCGACTACTGTTGGCGATGAAGGCGGTTTCGCACCCAACCTGAACAGCCACGAAGAAGCGTTGCAGCTGATTGTTGAAGCCATTAGCGCCGCCGGTTACCAAGCCGGTGAAGACGTGCTGCTGGCGCTTGACTGCGCATCCAGCGAGTTCTACAAAGACGGTAAATACCATCTGGAAGCCGAAGGTGTGGCATTGAGCAGCGCCGAATTCGCCGACTATCTGGCCAATCTGGCTGCCAAATACCCGATTGTTTCCATTGAAGATGGCATGGATGAAAACGACTGGGACGGCTGGAAACTGTTGACCGACAAATTGGGCAGCAAAGTTCAGCTGGTGGGTGACGACTTGTTCGTAACCAACCCGAAAATCCTGGCCGAAGGCATCGAAAAAGGCTTGGCCAACGCCTTGTTGGTAAAAGTCAACCAAATCGGCACCTTGAGCGAAACCCTGAGTGCTGTAGATTTGGCGAAACGTAACCGCTACGCCAGCGTAATGAGCCACCGTTCCGGCGAAACCGAAGACAACACCATCGCCGACTTGGCCGTTGCCACCAACTGCATGCAAATCAAAACCGGTTCATTGTCACGCTCAGACCGCATGGCAAAATACAACCAATTGCTGCGCATTGAAGAAGAGTTGGGCGAATCTGCCTACTATCCCGGCAAAGCGGCTTTTTACCAACTGGCAAAATAAGGCAGCCTGCGCATGAAATGGGTGACGGTCTTCTTGACCATCTGCATACTCGGCTCTCAATACCACCTTTGGTTCGCCAAAGGCGGTTGGAATGATATGTGGCGTTTGGAAAACAAGGTCAGGGTTCAGGAAACTGAAAACAATATGCTGATCCTGCGCAACAACGCCCTTTCCGCCGAAGTGAAAGACTTAGCGGAAGGTAAGGATGCCATTGCAGAAATCGCCCGCGTAGATCTGGGTTATATCCAAGAAGGTGAAATTTATTACCGCATGATCGATAAGCGCAGCGGTAATTAATAGCGGAATCACACAGATTCCGGCAACACTGATGTAACCACAATGCCTGTCTGAAAACAAAGGTCGCAAACCGGTTTTCAGACAGGCATTTTACTTAACAAAATAATAATTTTTAATTTTACTATATTTTCACAAAACTATTGATTACAAAGCATAATAAGCTATCTCTGCTTTATCCGTATTCAAAATACGACATCTGCATTTATAGACACACAATAAATGTCGTTTAAATGGTAAATGTACAATATAAAGATAAAATCATGTGATATATTCACAAACTGTCATTTTATAAAATGGCACAGCAAAACCATTGCCGAATAACCATTACTTGTTTAAGCAAACCGTTTACCCACATCCGGAAAACCTTATGCCGAAAATTACCTTGATTGCCGCTTATGCACATCATTACTGCATCGGCATCGAAAACCGCATGCCTTGGCATTTACCGGAAGATTTTCAGTTTTTCCGCAGCTATACCACCGGCAAACCGGTGGTGATGGGACGTAAAACTTGGGAATCTTTGCCACGTAAACCGCTACCCGGCCGACGCAATATCGTTATCAGCCGGCAAGCAGATTATCAGGCCGATGGTGCGGAAGTAGTGGCCGACCTTAACACAGCCTTGAGCTTATGTGCTGAAGCGCCCGAAATCATCATTATGGGCGGTGCACAAATTTATCAGCAGGCCATTCCATTGGCCACCGATTTACGGATGACTGAAATCGATTTGGAAGTGGCAGGAGGAGATGCATTTTTCCCGGCTATCGACCCCGCCCTCTGGCATGAAGTATCGCGTGAGAAGCACACCGCAGCCAACGGCTTACGTTTTGATTTTGTGCATTATTGCCGTATATCCCCCCTATAGAACCGATAATTTCATTTGAGCGGATTTTTCTGCTCAAACAGTGTAAGATGATTTCGATAAATGGGCAGGCTGTCATAATAATTGCCCGACGAAACGACGGTTACGAGAACGAAAATGATTTTATTCTTAGACTTTGACGGTGTATTACACCCCTGGGATCCCAAAACCCAACTGAGCGAACAGCAGATGTTTTCCTTAAAACCGCTGCTGGAAAATACCTTGCGCACTTTTCCCAATGTGGAAATCGTGATTACCTCCAGTTGGCGTCAAAAATATTCACTAGAAAAACTGCGCCATCTGTTTTCTCCCGAATTCTCTCAACGTATCATCGGCGTAACCCCTCCCAGTCGGCGAGACTCGCGTGGTCGTTATCCCAACGGCTGCCGTGGCCAGGAAATCTTGCAATGGTTATACCAAAATCGCCGTAATGTCGACCAATGGTTGGCGCTGGACGATTTGGAATGGATGTTTGAACCCTCTCTACGCCATCGCCTGATTTTGTGCGACTCCGCCACCGGCTTGACCGAGCAAAAAATCAGCGAGCTAGAACAACGCTTAACAGAATTGATGGCAAACAGTAGCATCACCACCCTACCGACAGCCAAAAGCCCGCTGCAACAAGAACAAGCCTAAAAACTTGTTGTACACCATATACCGATAAAAAACGCCGCCCGATGATTTCGGACGGCGCTTTTTTCAGCTCAAACCATCATTATTTAGAAGCAGCAGAGGCCGCTGCCGTAGAAGCCGCTTCGGCTTTGGCACCTTGAGCAGCGTTCAAACCCCAAACTTCAGGATATTTGTAACCGGCGAAACGGGTTTGTGCATATTTTTTGAAATCATCGGAATTGTAAACCGCTTCAACATCTTTCAACCATTTGCTGTCTTTATCGGCCGTTTTCACAGCAGACCAGTTCACATAAGCGTAGCTTGGCTCTTGGAACAGCGCTTCAGTCAGTTTGATGCCTGAGCTAGTAGCGTAATTACCGTTGATAACGGCGAAATCCACATCTTGACGGCTGCGCGGCAATTGAGCGGCTTCCAATTCAACGATTTGAATGTTTTTCGGATTAGACGCAATGTCTTTTTTCGATGCGGTTAACGGATCGATATTGTCTTTCAACTGTACCCAACCCAATTCATCCAACATCACCAAAGCGCGGGCGAAGTTAGACGGATCATTCGGCGCAGAAACGCTCATGCCGTCTTTCACTTCATCCAAAGACTTGGCTTTGCCCGGATACAAACCCAACGGCGCAGTCGGCACTTGGAAGGCTTCTACCAAATCCAGTTTGTGTTCTTTTTTGAAGTCATCCAGATAGGGTTTGTGTTGGAAAATATTGATGTCCAACTCGCCTTGCGCCAGTGCCTGATTGGGGCGAACATAATCGGTAAACTCCACCAATTCTACTTGATAGCCTTGCTTTTCCAGCGCCGGTTTTACCTGGTCGCGTACCATGTCGCCAAAGTCGCCGGCAGTGGTACCGAATACAATTTTGCTCTTCTCAACGGCCGGTGCGGCAGCAGAAGC
>Ga0208938_1002124_pt1 | contig 10782 bp, 21 predicted proteins | sample AD_UKC125_MetaG_FD_184434 | JGI IMG/M metagenome (GOLD analysis project Ga0208938, IMG submission 184434) | Active sludge microbial communities of municipal wastewater-treating anaerobic digesters from USA - AD_UKC125_MetaG (SPAdes) (version 2) | ecosystem: Engineered > Bioreactor > Anaerobic >... | reverse complement strand
TTCGCTTTTTTATCTCCACCATCCTCCGCTCGTGGTCCTCCATGTACTTTGGCCAGCAATCTCTGCAAACCCCGGTACAGCCTATCTCTTCAGGTAACAGGTTTCTTTGGCACATCACGCATATCATGCCCATAATCCCCCTTCAACTTTAGCTTCATGTTAACTTTCCATGATCTGCAGTTTTGACGCTTCCCCTTATAACAGGGCCGTCATAAACTATAATCTGTCCGTTCTCCATAAATCTGTCAGTCAACCTCTTGCCATAGCGTTCACTTATGTCGTCTATGCTTAAGTTCCCTGTAACAATGGTCGCCATATCCTCGCCATAGTCATATCTTTTAGAAACAATGTAGTTTATTCCAGCCACACTGCGTGGGCTGTTATCTTCAATGCCCAGATCGTCGAGGACAAGTATCCTATGCTTCTTTGCTATCTCCTTCTGCTCCTGATAGGTTGCGGTTGCGGCCTCATAAGACGTATACCAGCCAATGCCTTCCTGTACAGCTTTTTCTATCTCTCCCCATTTCTTCCTGTCTTTAAATATGCCAAGAAACCTGGTAACTACCCATCGGTAACAAAGGTAAGCCGCAGCAAAACTCTTGCCCGTGCCGGTAGGGCCGCAAAGCAACAGAAAATCTCTGTAGTTGTATTGCATAGCCTGTCTCAAGTTGTCATCGACATTGTGATTGCCTATGCGCGACATATGCCTAACAGGAACACCTGCATCGGCGATGGTGCGCTTTACAGTTTCGTCAAAGGCTCTGGCTAGTTTGGCAGCATATGGGCAGGCTTTAGTATCCGATATAGTCTCGATAGAGGTAAATATCGGGCAGACAACGAGCCGATCTTCAAATAGAATCATGTAATCATTACAGTTTCCGTCAGTATTAGGGCACTCCTTTATTTGCTCCAATGCTGTCTGGGCCGACTGCATTGTACTAAACAGAGACCCTAGATAAATGGTTATCGGCACGGCATCTTTGTTTTCGCCATTCGTCGATTGGCGGTTTGCCTTCTGATACCCAAAATCCGTATTCACGTACGTCACCTCCAAACATCTCGTTAATGACTCGCTTTTCCTCTGTAAATTTTTCCTCACTTGCCGGCGGTGCCATTCCTCGGACGTTTTTCTTTATCTCGGCACCTTTATTGTCATAACAACCCTCCAGCACTTTGACCATGTTTGACTCTTTTATGAGCCAGTCAAAGTTACACCCTGTCCATCTGCCATTCCTGCCGGTTAAAAAGTCACTCTCCTCGGCTTTTTGAAACAGGCGCTTAAATGTCTCAAGATCCGGATAGGATCTCCACCTTGTGCGTATCTCCCTTTTTCGCTTAGCGGTTAGCTTCTGCAGTTTTGGCAATGATTGACAGATCTCGTTGTAAAGCGACGCGACGGCGTCAAACGGCGTTTTTTCTTTTTGGCCGTTTGACACTATCTCTTCTGTTTCTGTTTCTGTTTCTGTTTCTGTTTCTGTTTCTGTTTCATCGATGGCGTCTCGCGATTCAGTAGCGAGTGTCTCGCGAGTGTCTCGCGAGTGTTCCTCGAGTATGTTTTCAGGAGGCTCTGGATTACGTGCTTTCGAGGGTTTATCAACGGTTTGGTGCTTCTTGAAATTCTTTATGTAATAGAAAGTTTCGCCGTTATGTATAAATTTTATGATTACGCCGATTTCTTCCAGTTCATGAAGCCATTTTTCTATCATTCCCTGTTGAATATCGTCATAGGGGAATATCTGACTGCGCAGCCACATAGGATGCCCCTTGGTCACGCCATAGTCGTCGCTTGTACTCCACAGTCCAGCGAATAGTAGTCGAGAGTCTCGCGAGACTCTCGCGAGCTTTTCATCATTCCAAAACTCGGGCTTTATCATCCTCGACCGCATAATCACTCACCCCAAAAAGGGGTCATTCCCTCAGCACTGAAGGGATGACTCCATAGGAAGCGAGCTCATCAAACAGCCAAGTAACGGCGATTGATGCATTCTTGGCACATCTGACAAGTCTGCATTGTTCGTCCAGCTTGGTTTCAGCATAGAAGAGCTCGCCGTCGTCCCATATTGTCACCTGTCCTGTCCATACATGCTGATGCTTGGCCATGTCTACCCCTCCTGTCCCTGGGCTTCCGGAGATTCTTCGCTTTCGGGCTCTTCATCGGCTGCAGGGTACTCGGGCATGACATCGATTACATCCTTCTCTTCTTTTATCTCCTCAAGCCCCTCGGAAACGACGGACTCGTCACGGGCAATGGCGTAGGACATTTCCGGGGAAAGGGGCATGTACTTAGCAAGCTGTCTTATAACCGTCTTTTTGCCCATGGCCACCGGGTTCGTCTGCCACGGGCTGTCTTTCTTGAAGTAGGACGGGGAATACTTTCTTCCGTATGCCTGCACCTGCTCGTCGGTCATGACATGGAAGACGTATCCGCCGTTGGTAAACTTCACAACTGCGTAGTAGTGCGTTATTTTGCCGGGATCGGCCAGTCCGGAGGGCTTATGTACGAGCTTCTGTTCGAGGCCATAAGAGTAATCAAATTCGTCGGTTTCGTACACCTCGGTGGCAAATATGGTGGCAATCCTGTCAGACCTGAAGGCCAAATCAATGAGGCCTTTATAGCCAAGGATGAATACGGCCTTTCTGCCGTACGGGACGATGTAGAACTGCCCCAACTGGGGACTTGGGTCCAAACCTAAGGCGGTTCCCGTCATAAGCGCTCCAAGCAGGGAATATGCGTCACATGAGGCAAGCGCAGGGTTTTCCCTGATGAGCGTCATAGCTATTCGGGCATAGCGTTCGGCATTGCGCTTCAGGTGCATGGGAAGGGCTTTTGCCATCTCGCCCTTCATGCGCGCTATTAGGCCGATGGTTTGATCTACCTTATCCTTTGGCCTTTGAGATATCTTGTTTCTGATTTCCGTATTGTCTCCGTTTACCGTTGCCATCTTTTATTCCTCCCTTTCAATTCTTTTTACTGAAAATCTTCTGTAAGCCGAAGGCTTTGAGAACTGCTCGTAAAGGTCGGGATGCGATGATTTGAAGGCTTTTGTGTCAAGCCTGTTAGTTACAACGTTGCTCCATACGATACAGTACTGCGAGGTCTCGCCCCGTTCTGCATCGCCAAGCAAGGCCTGCAGCTGCTGCCTATACGAATCCCTGAGCTGTTCGAGCTCCTTTATCTGCCCGTCCAGCTTAAGGTAATCCGAAATGACAGAATTAATGTCATCAGGAAGCTGTACGGACGGTTTCTTAGCTTCGGGGTAGAGCTTCTTGAGCAACTCATCGGATACGTCTGACCCGTCCCATTCAGGGGGAATGTTCTTTTCCACATGGTTAACCCAGAAGTCAACCTCACGGTCAACCATGGCTGCTATAAATTCGTCATCTCTGGGGATGTACTTCCATTTGAAATCTTTCAGGCCAATCAGGACGGCAATATAGATGCCGTCCCAGCCCATAACCCTGCAGTAGTGCTGGCACTGGCAGAAGTAGATATCGGGAACAAGATCTCCCTTCCAGTCATCGGCGTTGTATTCTGCCGTGGTCTTGCACTCAAGCCCGGCGTTTTCGCCCACGATTTCCCTGTCGATGTTGGCTATCAGGAAGGGATATTCCTCGTCCTGGAAGATGAAGTTGCGCCTGCGGATCTTCTTGCCGGACCTGCGAACAAACTCCTGGGCGACGATATCCTCAAGGACCGTTCCCCAGTAAGCCCTTTCACCGGCAGATGGTGGCTCGATTTGGCCTGTCTTTTCCAAAAAAAGGGCCATGCGGCTCTTCCACCTGTTGAGCCCTAGTACAACAGAGGCGTCCGAACCGCCCAGCCCTTTTTTGCGTTTCTCAACCCATTCTTCATAAGATATTCCTTTTTTGCTTATTACAGACATTCTCCATCTCCTTTTTAAGCATCTCTTCCAGACATGTAAGCTTGCGCACTTCCTCTTTGAGCCTATTTCTGGCTTTACGGCTTCCATATTTGTGCGCTGCTTCCATGGCATGTTCGACCCGCACCCGCTGGAGTTCTATTTCGTCCTGCAACTCCCGGATGCGCTGCTGCCCAGTAAGAAAAATAATGTGGAAGACATCAGTCTCCTGCATATCTGCAGAGAGTCTGCATATCTTCCACAGTAATTGAGCTGACAATTTCGGGATCCAGGAGCGCCCTTTCGTCCGCACTGCACAGTATGTTTCTGAGCGCCCTGGCCTCTCCGCGTGTAATCCGTCCTCTTTTCCTGCGATACGGCCCGGTAACTGCTCCGGACATAACTAAAAGCCCAACTAGTCTTTCATCCAATCTTCTCTTTAACATGAATCCCAGCCTCCTCTTCTAGTTGTCTAACTAAATTTTTTATGTCCTCCACACGCCATACGACGATGTTTTGAGACAGCCGTATGCCCTTAGGGAAACGGCCGCTGCGGATCCCGTTGTACCAGGTGGTCTTGGATACAGGGATGATCCGCAATACATCGTTAAGGCGCAAGAAACCAAACTCAGGGATGTCCATCGCATGTCACTTCCTCTAAAAGCTGAGTCATAACACATGCGCATTGCTTTACCTGATCGATGAATTCTTTCGTCTCATTTTTGTCAGGAACGTTGTCAACGAGATCAGCAGCGTACGTGAGCACTTCTTCAGACTCGTCTGACATGCTCCAGACCTTCTTCAGCTGCTCCACGAATGCCTGAAGAACAGCTATTGTTGGTCTCCCCCCGTCTTGGGGGGAAGTGTAGGGTTTGTTTCAAAAAATACTGATACATCAACATCTAATACTTTAGCAATTTTCACTAAATCATCAGTACGTGGGATTCGTTTACCGGTCTCATAGTTAACGATTGTATTCCTTGAAAGTCCAGATCTTTGAGCTAAATTTTCCTGAGTAATCCCCTTAGAAACACGTGCTAATCTGATTTTTTCTCCTACTTGCATATAGGTTTCCTCCTTTTATGTCATCATTTATGTTCTTTATAGAGATAGGATACATAATAAGACAACGTTTGTCAACTGTTTTTGTCAATATTTTTATTCTTGACTTATGACTACAATCATCGACAATTAATAAGAATAGGAGGATTGTTATGTTACTTGGTGATAGGCTTAGAGAATGCAGAGAGAAAAAGAAAATGACTCAACAAGAACTGGCTGAAAAAACCGGTTTTTCGAGAGGCTCTATTATTAATTGGGAAAAAGGTATAAGAATACCTAATGCTGATATTTTAAAGAAGCTTGCTGAGGCTCTAGGCGTCACTGTTTCTTATCTTATGGGTGAAACCGATATGTATCATGAAAACATCAAAAGAGGATCCATCCAGCCGGTCATAGAAATACCGATCCTTGACCAAACCCTTATAGCTTGTGCCGGTCAAGGGAACGGTACGGACAATATATATGCAAAGGCCGAACAATCCATCTTCATGCCTGCATCCAGCTTTGGCGTGATTTCCGTAGATATCGAGAAAAAGCCCTTTGCCGTCACTGTTGAGGGTGACTCGATGGAAGGTGCTGGCATTCCCGATAAAAGCATCGTGGTAGTTAACCCCGCCGAGGAGATTTACGACGGCGATCCGGTATTGGTTATTTTCGGCATTATGCGTCAAATAGCCATCAAGTGGATTTTCTTTAAAAGAGATGGTAATATTGAATTACGAGCTGCCAATCCTGCATATCCTCCACTTATCTTTAACAAGGAAGACATTGAAAACGATATGATTAAAATAATAGGCAAGGTAATGTACGTCATAAATAAGCCCAAGAGAGGTTTTTAAAAATAATCAATATAAGTTAGGAGGGGAAGACGTGGCTAAAGAAAATGAAAATAAAGAAATGAGCGAAAAGAGTCAAGTAGATAAAAAGGCATCGACAGCAGCAGGCGTTGGATGTCTAATTATTTTAATAGTAATTATTGTTATTATTGGATTTAAATTTTTTGGTAGTAGCAGTAAATCAGTATCCTCTTGGCCAACATCAGAAATAACCCCGGAGACAGTTGCAGCAGCATTAAAAGAGGATTCAGGATTAAATCCGATTTGGGAATGCAGAAACTTCAAGGACAATATTGTTAAAGTTGAAGTCATAGACAGTGCAATTAATCCCGGGCACAAGAATTTATCTGTGTTTTTCAAAATAGGGCAAGTATGGGATGAAACCGATCTGGTTCGATGTGTCGGGGGTACAGTATTGTCAGCCTGCAGCATTTTGTATCAAAACCCAAAAGTAGATACTGTCGGGATGTTTGCGTTAGGTGAAATGACGGATCAATATGGCAACAGCAGCCTGGAGACTGTTGTAAAAATAATTTTCAATAGAGATATAGCCAATAAAATTAACTGGAAAGGCTTTACTGAACAATTCAATGTCGATCCAGGCAATATTTACAGAATAGCTGAAAGCTATCACATACGTAATGGCGTATTAAGATATATAAAACCAGACAAAATCAAATTAAAATAAGTGAGGTGATTAGCTGTGAAAAAGTGGGTTAAAAGGTTTGTCCCTATCGGCATTATCATAACTGTCATCACATCGTTCGCCTTTACTGGCATTGCCTCTCAAAAAGCACCATCCATTCCTAACACTGCGGAAAAAGCCCTTGTCTCGCGTGTCATAGATGGCGACACCATACAGCTAGATGACGGCAGGAAAGTAAGGCTCATAGGAGTCGACACTCCCGAAACGGTCCATCCCCAAAAAGAAGTAGAATATTATGGCAAAGAGGCCTCGGACTTCACAAAATCTATACTCGAGGGTAAGGAAGTTTATCTTGAATACGATATCCAACCTACTGATAAGTACGGCCGCACACTGGCTTATGTCTGGCTTTCGGACGGTACGCTTTTCAATGAATTGCTCGTGCTGAAAGGTTTTGCCCAAGTTGCTACGTTCCCGCCAAACGTTAAATACGTAGAGCGGTTCACTGCGGCGCAGAAGCAGGCCATGGAGGCCAACACCGGACTGTGGGCTAAGGAAAGTATAGGGAAACCACAGGCACAGGCAAAAGAAATTACTGTCTATATTACAAAAACAGGAAACAAATATCACAGAGCAGGATGTAAATACCTGAAGAAGTCTTGCATTCCGATATCCTTAGAGGAGGCTAAAGCAGAAGGCTATACGCCGTGCAAGATCTGCAACCCTCCTGAATAAAAAGACATCTATTTGATAATAGCTGGAGAGCAGGGAGAGAAAATATGATCCCTGCTCTCTTTTTTATTTGCAAGAAATATTTAAAAAAACATAAAAAAGGTGTTGACAAAAGATAAAGATACATATATGATATAGACAGCAAGGAAGAAAGCAGGCAAGGAAGAAAAGAGGAGGCGGAGAAGATGGCAACGAAAGAAGGAAAACCAACGATGATTAAGATCCTTGATGGCGAGTATGTCGCTTTCAAGGAATGGGTAGGTCACAGGCGAAGCAAGAATTATATTGCCCGGATTACGGGCACACATCCAAAATTCAAATTTAATAGAGAATTTCTCCCACACACTACTATAGATGGGCAAGTATGTTTTGAGGGGAAACAATTCAGAAGCGGTGAGATATATGAAATGAAATTTGTATATTTTACTGGCTCAGGGTATCCAGAGCCAACTATCGATGGGATATTCAGGTTCAACGGTACGGAGTTTGAGCCCATCACCGAGGAGCAGGCGATGAGGCTGCTAAAAGGAGATAACGAACTCGAGCGTCTGAAGGAGGAGCAGGCGCAACTTATGGCAAGGCTTGCAATAGTAGAAGAAAGAATTAGGCAGCTTGAGGCTGCTGAGACAAAATAAGGAGGCGGTAGAGATGGAACCAGTAAGGATGGTAAAGGTTATAAACGGGGTTAGGTACGATACGGAGAAAGCAGTCATCATAGCGCATGACTGCTACTGGGACGGGCATAACATGGAGCGCAATGGTAGGAATACCTACCTGTACAAGACGCCTAAAGGTAGGTATTTCGCGACGTACCTGAGTTTGTGGCAAGGCGAGGTTGATCGCCTCGAGCCGCTAACACTCGATGAGGCGATCTGTCTCTACGAGCAACTTCCTGAACAAGAAGTGACCTTTGAGGAAGCGTTCCCGACCGTAGAGGTTGAGGACGCATAGCGTGAAAGGCGGGGCCAAGTGCCCCGCCAACAAAAAAATAAAACAAGGAGGAGTTTAAAATGATAAGGATAAATAGAAACATTAACATGCTTTTCCTCAAGAGGCCTGACATCGTCCATGCCCTAGATGAAGCAATACGTGGGCATTTTTGGACGGGGATCGAGTATCCCTTGAAGGGGTTCCATACATTGTATGAGGCCAGGTTCGAAACTGCCGATAACTATGCCATAACGTGGGCATGGATCACCGGCGGCCGTGGCGACGGCTTAAGATATACCGTTGCCGTTGCCGACAACGGTTACGGTGATATTAAGGTAGGTTGGGAAAGAGGGCATAAGGATTATGTTTTTATCCGCCGCCTGGACAATCCCGACAACGAGTCGGATTATCCGGACAGGCTCATGAATGCCATTAAGCGACTTACGCCTAGGAAGCTTGTCATCGTCGCAGAGATACCCGGCTTTGACGACGATGGCAAGCATAAAGATGGATGGTTTACGAAGGGATTGTTCGCCCTCGAGATGGCCCAGGCCCCCTGCTTGGGCGAGGGAGCTAGGGCATGGAAGCTCAAGGAAGGCATCTATATCGCCTTCCCGGATGGCTCATGCCGACTAATGTCCCAAGATGAGTATAGGGACGTTGTGGGATGGGATGTCCCTACATTTAGGCAAGGCGATCTTCTGCTCTTTAAGCTTGATCCCGCCCCAATCGAATTTTACGATTGGGGAGAGCCGCAACATCCTAACGGGTTCAAAATTGTCCCGCACCCCGAAGGATATACAATGGATCGCCATCAACTCGAAGGACAAGTGTTTATTTACGAAGGCGTCATGCACTCAAACCCGATTTGCGACTTTTCATTGTACAGCGGGAAGGTAGTCGTTGCCGGGCCCGCTCGGGTGATCCACCCCGAGCATGGGATATTAGAGTTGCCCGAGGGACAGTACCATGCCAGGCTACTGCCTGGCACGTCCCGCCCGTTCCAAGGCGGAATAGATTAAAGGAGGGATTGAAGATGGCAAGGTTTGTTATGAATACAGCAATACTCCCTAATGATGGGGTCTTTAGCCTCGTAACGATTAGTGAACATGAGGCTAAAAAATGGGTGGCCAACGGGGATTGGACGTCCGCCGTGGGGCATCCGGGAACGGCTGAGGTGATGTCGTCTCTGTTAAGCACAGAAATACCACCCAATAGAGTACAGGTGGCATTCGAGGTGGGCGACGAGGCGCTTGTCTTTAAATTAGACTGTCGCCTGCCAGAAGGTAAGGTGCTTAGCGCTGAAGAGCTTAAGGGGTTACCCTTTACATGGAAACTCCTTGAGCGGATAGCATAGGGGGGTTATTGATATGGAGATGATAACTCTGACTTTGACCAAGAAGGGCTTACCCGCCCTTTGGGAGGAGGGCGGGAGCGCAACCAATACGGGGTCGGCGACAATCATCGCCGGCCTCAATGGGGAAAAGTTGACTCCCGTTTACGTGCGACGAAGCGGGAGCCTGTCATGCGGGCAACATGCCCTGTTCATCATAAGGACGGGGTACCGTGTGATCATGGCCTCTCATTGGAGACAAGACTTTACAATCAAGGTCTATCGGATAACAGAGATAGACCTGGAGAACAAAACCGCACAGCTCGAATTGCTGTGCGAGTTCAGTCGGGGGGAATGGGATAAAGACCCATGCCCCGATTTAGAGGAAGCCATAGAGGCAGCGAAGGATAAGGCTACGTGCTACCACTGCCGTAGCCCGCACTACGCAGCGTGACACAGCCCTGCCCTATCCTCACGCCCCCGCCATCAGGCACGGGCACGAGGCCACTTGCAGAAAGATGCAGGTGGCCTTTTGCTATTAGTAAAAACGTTACAACGAGGAGGGATTAAATTAAAAATGAAAAGAGAATATAAAATTTATGCAATATTAGAATGCAATGTTGATGATGATTTAATTCACCTTCAACGTGTAGGTTTTCCCGATACTATTCATGTTCATGTCGGAAATGCTAAGATTGACGATGACATTGCTGATGAAGAATTGAATGCATTGATTAAGAGAATTAAAGCTTTTCGGATTAGAAATGATGACGATGTATCAATACATCGTCGCTATAATCCCGGTACAGATACACATTTTATCTTTATAGATGTAAATGATAAAGCCGTTGGTTATTTTTACGAGGAACGAGACAAATAAATTAGGAGGTTATATAAAATGGGAAAGATCAAAAAACTTAATTTCAAAATTACCGATGAACTTCACAGAAAGCTCAAAATCATTGCTATCAAGGAAGGCAGGACGATGAATGATATAATTTGCAGCCTCATAGAACAGTACGTAGAACAATACGAGGAGGGCGAAGATGCATCTAAGTAAACTGCTGGCCATTGCTACAGGCAGCGATATCGGGAAAGGCGATATCACGGGTATCTGTGTCGTTTGCGGGGCCGAGACCGAATGCGGGATACCACTCAAAAAAGTGGTCTCGGATAACTTCACGGGCTGGAACTGTTTCTTCGCCGGCAACTGTACCTGTCCTGAATGTGCATTTATCTTCTCTGATCAGACATTCATATGTCACATTCTATAATAGCTGCTATTATCACAGAAAAGAAAACATCTGCTATATAGTTCACGGCAGCTATAAGAGAAAGAAATTGCCATTGGACTACACGGACGAGGAAGACGCTATTGCATGG
>Ga0208938_1002120_pt1 | contig 10785 bp, 10 predicted proteins | sample AD_UKC125_MetaG_FD_184434 | JGI IMG/M metagenome (GOLD analysis project Ga0208938, IMG submission 184434) | Active sludge microbial communities of municipal wastewater-treating anaerobic digesters from USA - AD_UKC125_MetaG (SPAdes) (version 2) | ecosystem: Engineered > Bioreactor > Anaerobic >... | reverse complement strand
CATCGAGAAGAAGAACGTTGCCACACCAGCCGGTCGGACGATGAGTTCGACCCCGGACGGGTGTTCGGAATAGAAACCAAAAGCGTTACGATCCACAAAAACCGGAAATTGTTTCACATTACCTGGCGAACATACAATAGTCCTTATCGCGAAGAGGATGTATCCGTACCTTCAAAAGAACAAAAACCCGTTTTGTTTACCCTCGACGAAAGAAACCGGATGGCCGACATCCTAGCCCAAAGAATTCGAATGAAGAAATACAGGGTATTGGCGTTGAATGTGTTGCAGGATCATGTTCATCTGCTGTTGGCAGCCGAAGAAGAAGAGGTTACAAAAATAATCGACGACCTGAAAGGATATTCCTCCTATACCTTCAATCGCATCCAAGAGAAAACGACGGCAGATGATGCAGCCGGTGAATTAACACCCGCTTCTTGCAAGAATATCCGCAAACGGTGGTCAAGAAAATACAACACGGATTTGGTAGCCGATAGTTCGCAGGTAGAGAAAGTGATCGAGGAAATTCAACACAACCACCTCAAGCACGGCCTTCCTCCCATCGATTTTGAAGCCATTTCCTCTGCACTCACTCCCTATAATCAAGCATTTGACCCCGAAACAATCTCCACCGGCTTCGATATCGTCTTCGGCAACCTGCACTGCGTAAGCACAAAAAAGATTCCGGAAGACGAAAAGAACCCATCGATGCAATCCCCCGAATTTGCCAACGAACTCTACGCTCGCCTCATTTTCAAGGGATTCGATTTGCTGAAAAGCGACGGCATTCTTGCTTTACTTATCCCCAAATCGTCTTGGGAAAATCTTGCCGAAAGCACCGTCAGCGAATTGCTCCGTAAAAACAACATTTTGGAAATCTTCGATGCCCCCTCCCCTTTCGCCGGAAGAGTCGACACCGTAGTAACCCTCATCCAAAAAATTGCTTGCTAAGCGTATCGGTAGGCCTTTATTTTTTCAATAAAATTACTGATATCATATTGCTTAAGGATTTTCATATTTTTCTTGGAAATATTTATCCCCCATTCCGGTTTACTTTTTTGTCCTCCCTTTTGGTAGTTTCTATCCCGAAGCAGATCATTTGGTGTATTTCATGCAATGGAAGGAATAAAAAATATTTGAGGCATCTTATTATTGGCAATCAATACAAGAGCTAAGTATAAATTATCCCTTAATTTATTGTTCCATGACTCCTTAGTAACAAATGTATATCCGGTATTTTCTACTCGTACTGTTTTTACCTGTATATCTATGTGTTTGTTATCATCCAAACGAATAATAAAATCAATTCCTTTATCATCTACATCATTGTAAAATACGTCGAATCCTAAAAGAGTTAGCCATATTTTAACCCAATATTCTCCAATTTGTCCAATCTGCAAATGAGAAAGATGATCATAGTTGAAATTCTTAAAATTCTGTTCCATTAATGGTGCCAAAAAAACATTCTAGGTTTACATTTTAGATAAAAGTTGTCCGTTTTGCATAAACGCTACGACGCAAATTTACGCAATCGTTAATACATCCCCAAATCCTACAGATACTACAAATACTACGCACCCTTTATATACTCTAAAACCCGCTCCGGGTCAGACTTTTCCACACTTTCCTACCCCGCGTACCGAAATCTCTGCATCCCGAGTATCCCCATTTCCCCAGAATTCTACAAAACCCATGGATCTTTTTAAAGCAAGCATTTTCATATCGATCTGTTGCTTTCCCGGAATTCCTTCATCAGCCTTAAGCGTACAACTCAAACAGACCACAAAAAACAAAAAAAATCAGCAATTGAGAATTAACCGGTTTCTTCATTGTCATACTTTGAGCCTAATTTACTTCCAGATATTGCCAGGCGGGAAGCTGCGGAAATTTGGCATGGGGCTCTCTTTGATACCAAAAACAGGTCGAAGATATATCGGATTTCTGGGGCAGATACCGTCCTCCATGACGCCAACCCAAGTCCTGAATGGTTATGCGCAAATTCTTTTTAAAACGAACGGGATCCATGATATGCCACCGATAAAGTCCAAAACGCTGTCCTGCTTTATACGTCAGATCAGCGGGTATTACCTGCACAAGTCCGCTGTAAGGGGTGGTAAAGGTGACATATTTCCCATTCCGGTCGAAATTGTACGAGCCACAAAAATAATCTTCCGTTCCCGTGCCACAAATCGTCGGGAATTTGGTGTCGCCATCAAGGAAAAATTTGATCTCTCCTTCGCCCCACCAACCATTGTTATTCACTTGCCATGCCAGATAAACACCCACAAAATGCCCCGCTCCTTTCACATTATCGATAATCGTGTAATCCGACGTTTCGTTCACTTTTGTCCTGCGAAACTGCGCATGAAAATAGGCCGCATCATCAGGTACCTCGGTAAGTGTGTAGTCTATTTGATAATAAAGCCTCATCTCGTCCTGATCATTGATATTCTCCATCGTAATCCGACATTTCTTCCGAAAAGGCATCGGCCAGTAACAGTTAAATGCACTGCCGGGATTAACACAAACGGCAAGCGAATTGAGAGGAGCATATTCTCCCCAACCCATTCCGAAGAAATCGCCTATCGGTACTTCAACCGAAGGCGTCTCTTCATCGTCCCAGTAAATACGAAGAATGGAAAACCGCCAATTACCGGTAGGTGTCATCCAGATATGCTGAATAGCTCCCGAACCATCAATTTCAGCCAAGGTAATTGTCTCGCCGGGGTTAATAATGATAAAAGGATTGACCTTCCATCCTTGCCCAAGATCTTGTGCTGCCAACGAAGCATTGGCCGTATTTCGCGGCGCATTCGGATCAGGGATTGCCATTCCTCCCTTTCCTTTTTCTTCCGTAAAGTTTTCGGGACTGATCGATCGTGTTTCGGCATCGGAAAGCCGATACAGATTTCCCATATTCATATTCAATCCGTTGAACCTTTCATTTTGTCCCCGAAGATTCGAAGATTGAAAAATCAAAATAAATAAAAGACTGTAAACAAATGATTTAAGTTGCATAATAAACAGTTTTATAATGAATTGATACTCCAACGTTAACCGGCAAGTGCAATATTACTGAAATTGTTTGTAAAACTCAATTTGTATCGTTCTTTCCTGCTTTTTCTCAAACTGGTCGGCTTTGCACTTCCTACGCTCTGTACCTTAACTTCCTACACTTCCTACACTTTCCTACGCGCCCCGAATATGCTTGAAACCCGCTCCCAATCTAACTTTGCTACACTTCCTACAGTTCCGACACCTGATTTTCCAAAATCCGAGGAATCCCACCACCGGCACACCCTGCAAGTCCCGATATCTCACTTATGCGTCGGCAATTCCTACACTTGTATTTCCAAAATCCTGCACATCCTGCGGACCTGCGAACCCTACCCCCCCCCACCGTATGCATCTGCATTTCCCGTAAATCCGGCGCATCCCTGCGACCTCATGCATCTCCGTATCCTCTAAACCCAAAAGAGAAAACCCCTCGCACCCAGGGCGCACTTTCCTCGCCGCAAGGCCTCATCTTCCTTGCTCCATACATGTTTTCCCCATTACAATCGAGGTTCCCGACCCCGGGAGGGTATGCTTCCCCTGTTAAGATACTTACGGCGAGCACTACCGGCCGACAGCTGAGAAGCATACAAAGTCCATGAGAACAAGAAATGTTTTATATGATGATACTTTCTTTATTCTCATTATGAAGTTGCCTGTTTTTAGCCACAATTGCTTTTGAAGTGTTTGCATAACAATAAGTGCACAAATGGCCGCAAGTATTATACATCCCAATATCTTTACTAATCATGCAACCACATGCTTTTCGTTGTCCTTTGTCTTTCAACTTTTCAGGCGACAACGACGGAATTTTGTCAAATTCGTCGACAAAAAGTGAGTCGTTTTCCGGTAACTTTCCGTAATTTAAATAATAAATCAATTCCTTATCCTCCGGAAAAAGCGCTTTCATTAATTCTCCATCGATACAGCGATTGTGATGAATATCGTATTTTTCTAAATTTATTTCTTCGGCACAAGTAGCAAATGAAATTTTCCATCCTTCAGTTGCCCACCGTTCGCGAATTTTCATTAGTCCTTCTGCTATTTCCTCCATTTGCGATTGAGTAGGTTCGGAATTTTCAATAGTTTCTTTACTAAAGAACATTGAATTTTCTTTAACCAAATTTCGTTTTACCTTTTGATAGTTGTTAATATCGATGAAGCTGAAAACCAACTTATCTGTATAGCCTTTCAATTGATTGCCGATATCCTCTATTCGTTTCAAGATTTCATGAGGCGACAACCGGGGTGTTACAATAATCGGGTCGAACCTCCAGATAACTTTTTCTTTACCGACAAGACTACTGAGTTCTTTGAAAGTGTTTATTCTTTTTTCGAGTGCGGGAAGCTTAGGTTCAAACCATTCTTTTTCATAATTATTTAAAGTATATTGGAAATAATAATGTATCCCTTTCTTATCCAATTCATTAAGGTACGGGATTAAAGGTTGGGGATTTTTTGTCCAAAAAACAATTACTTTGCATTGTTTGAATGAAACGTACAAGGGTAGTCGATTAAACGGATTATACCAAACAATATATCCTTTCTCTATTCGATTGATAAACCATTTGGCATAAAAGGCCGGAATATCGGTTGAACGAGAAGCCGAAATAATAACCGGAGCTTGTGCTTCAACTTTAACTCCATTATCGTTAATTATTTGTATTTTGTCGTTCATTTATCTAAAAAAATTCATTACGTCTTGCAAATTTACAAATCCTACAGATACTACAAATACCACAGAAGATCCTACAGATCCTACAGATACTACAAATACTACACCCCCTTTTTTTGCTCTGAAAGCCGCATTAAAATCACATACCGGAAATAGCTCCCCACGTTCGGGATTACTTCGTTTCACAAGATGCGAAAGATAATTTAACTGACTGTGAATTACTCTCCACTTTCTGTCTTACCTGTTGAATCGAACAAAACTTCCTTTAAACCCAATGGATGAATACCCGAATTGTATTTAATTAGACATAAATCGATAATAAAGCCAATAAATGATACACCCTACGGCAATTAATCTTGCAATAATGCTATAAGCCGAATGCTTTACTTGTCCTTTTTCAAGTGTCAATGGAAGTATTTGTTGGTGCGTCCATTCAGGGTTAAGCTGCATGCCAAATTGATAGTTTTTGCCGTCCGATGTGCGAATTTTTAGAACTTGTCCCCTGCCAAACAGTGTATTGATTTTTATCAACTGAGCTGTTGAGATGGTGTCAAGCGGAATTGTCCATTTACCGCAAACAATTCTCTTATCTGTCAATAGAACAACTGCTCTCTGTGAAGTAACCCAGTCAAGTCCACGCTGAATGTCTTGATTTGATGTGGTCACAATACCTTTACCTCCATCTGATGCCAAAACCTTCTCTTTCGGGTTGGCAAGTTCAAACTTTCGTTTTATGCGCTTTGTCCCATAAAACAGGTCAACCATCCATTTTAATAATCTGTCGATCATAGTGTTGTTTTTGTCTTTAAATGTCTGTTGTCAGGTGCGATACTTGCCGGCATTTTTTGTTTGTTTTACTGCTCTGTCAGAAATATTGTTTATTTCACTCTAAAAGTATACCGGCATTTCAATCCAAAAGTATACCAATTTAAAATAAATTCCAAGTCCGTTTTATGGTTTTGGGGTGTCTGCAAAAACCTCTTCCCGGCAATCAAAGCCTAGGTTTGTGGTAATAATGGTTGATTTTTCGCCTGTTCTTAATGAAAGGTGATTGAATATTGAAGGAAATTAATCCTACTCGGAATGGCCACATAAAATTAAGTTCTCCATAAAAAACGATTTGAAGCTTTTGTTTACACCGAACTTTTGTTATCGAACATCGACTATTTTTAGAAAAACATCTTCAGTGTTTATTGTGATTTGAATATTATTCGTAATTTTGCGAACAACAAATTAAAATCATCAATTGACCGATGGCTTACCCTAAAAATAAAACATACGACATAGACATCGAAGAGCTGGCGCGTTTCGCCAAAGCAATGGGACATCCTGCCCGCATCAGCATTCTTCGATACTTGGCTTCGATGGACAGTTGTTTCTTTGGCGACATTTGCCGGGAACTTCCTATTGCAAAAGCTACCGTATCGCAACACTTGACAGAACTGAAAAACGCCGGATTAATCAGAGGCGAAATCGAGCCACCCAAAGTGAGATACTGCATCGATCGGGAGAATTGGGAAAAAGCCAATGAAGCTTTCCGGCAATTCTTCTCCAACATTCAACCCAACGATGTTTGTTGCAATCCCGAAAATTAATTTCACATTGATGAAAATACTTATCCTTTGCACAGGCAACAGTTGCCGCAGCCAAATGGCAGAAGCATTTCTGTATTCGTTCGACAATCGTTTGACGGTTTGCTCTGCGGGTACCGAGCCGGCGGAGAAAGTAAACGAGAAGGCCATTCAGGTAATGTGTGAAGCCGGTATCGATATTAGCCGGAACATTCCGAAATCGGTCAGTCAATATCTGTCGGAAACGTGGGATTACGTGATTACCGTTTGCGCCGATGCCGACCGCAATTGTCCGATATTCTCGGGTAAAGTGAAACATCGGCTGCATATCGGTTTTGATGATCCGGCCAAAGTTACAGGTTCTGAAGAATTTGTCTTAAACGAATTCAGAAGGGTAAGAGACGAAATAAAAGAAAAATTCTATTTATTCTATCAAGAAAATTTACAGCTATGAATGTCATTTATACCATTGGCTGTCGCTTGCCATCTCCTCTGCGCTGACGATCATCGCCTATTTCATCATGCTTTATATTCTAAAAAAATCAGGAATACAATTCTAACATTCAATTTTATGGAAAAAAATATCAAATCCGTTGTTAAAGACACTTACACAGTGATTGCCCGGCAATCGAAAGAACAAAACGAAACTTCCTGCTGCGGCGTTGGCGGATGTTGTTCTACGGTCGATTATGCCGTATTCAGTGAAAACTACCGCCAATTGAAGGGTTATCATGAAGAGGCCGATTTGGGATTGGGATGCGGCATTCCTACCCAATTTGCGTCCATCAACGAGGGCGACAGTGTGCTCGATTTGGGAAGCGGAGCAGGTAACGATTGTTTTGTTGCCCGAGCCATTGTGAGGGAAACCGGTAAGGTGGTCGGCATTGATTTTACCGATGCCATGCTGGAGAAAGCGCGTAAAAACAATGCCAAACTCGGCTTTCAAAATGTGGAATTCGTCAAAGGCGACATCGAAGATATGCCGTTGGAAGATAATCAGTTTGACGTGGTGATTTCCAATTGCGTATTGAATCTGGTGCCAGACAAATGGAAAGCGTTTGCTGAAATCAGACGGGTATTGAAACCCGGCGGTCATTTTTGCGTGTCGGATGTAGTTGTCAAAGGCAATCTACCCGAAAAATTGAAAAACGATGCCGAGATGTATGCCGGTTGCGTTTCGGGAGCCATTGAGATGCAGGAGTATCTGGATATTATTCGGGAAACCGGATTTCAATCGGTTACCGTTCACAAGCAAAAGGAAGTGCAACTGCCGCAGGAAATTTTGCAGAAATACCTCAACGACGAAGAAATCCGACAGTTTAACCAAAAAGAAATCGGAATTTTCAGCATCACCGTTGCGGCAGAGAAAGCGATTGAATAAGAACTGTGCAGCCAACAAGTTTTTCCACATTAAAAAGGCTTCAGTTCAACATTGCAATGCGATTGACTATGCAGGAAGTAAAAGTTTGGGTGATAAAACTTTCGGTAATCTACTATCGAAACTTTCGTAAATGCAAATAATTTTACAAATAAAAAAACAATTTATTCTATTGATAATATGTAATTTGTATTTCAATATCAAGTATTAAAGCGAAAAAAAATTTCTTAATTTGTAATCTTGGATTTACGAAAGTTGTATATTTATGGCGTAAGTAAGACGTTATTGGCAATTTAAAAAAACACAACAAAATGACAGAAACACCGAAAATATTTGTATCTTACAGTTGGACGAATCCTGTTCATGAAGATTGGGTTATTAACCTTGCTGAAAGATTAGTCTCAGACGGAGTTGATGTTGTAATTGACAAATGGAATTTAAAAGAGGGTCAGGATAAATTCAACTTTATGGAAACTATGGTCAAATCGAAGGATATTCAAAAGGTTCTAATAATACTAGACAAGAAATATTCGGAAAAAGCAGAACAAAGAGTTGGTGGAGTTGGCACAGAAACCCAAATAATAAGTCCTAAAATCTACGGTGACGTCTCACAAGAAAAATTCATTCCAATTGTTTCGGAGAAAGATGAAAATGGAAACGCATATGTCCCGACTTACCTTGAAGGGAGAATTTATATAGACCTTTCCGAACAAGATAAATTTGAAGAAAATTATGAGTCTTTATTAAGAAATATTTATCAAAGACCGGCATACAGTAAGCCCAAAATAGGGAAAGCTCCTAGTTACCTTTTTGAAGAAACACCAATGACACACAAAACTTCAAGCATTGTTAGAAGTTTTGATAACCAAATTTCAAAATCACCAAGGCGAATTAATTCAATTGTTAGGGAATTCTTTGATGATTTCTTTGATGACCTTAAAGGGTATTCTGCTAATGTTGGTTCGACAAGGGATGTAATTGTTTTTGGTAAAGCGATTCACGACAATATTGTTTCATACACATCATTGAGAAATGACTATGTAGTATTTCTTGACAAACTATTGAAAAGTGAAATTGAATTTGATATAGATATATTTATTAGATTCTTTGAAAAGCTACCAATACTTAAAGGCCCACAAGATGGTAGGAGTAGTTTTTCACCAAGTGAATTTGACAATTTTAGGTTTTTCATTCACGAGATTTTTCTTTACACGATAGCGATTGGACTGAAAAGTGAAAAATACAAGTTTGTTGAAGAGATATTATACTCTGGTTATTTTTTTCAAGGCAGATATGACTATAAAAAAGAAGCTCAAAGGTTTAATGAACTATACAATTATGTGGATATATTTGACCAATACTACAAACAAACATATTCAAAGGACTACTTGAGTCCTATGGCAGACTTAATAATAAAGCGATTGCCTGAAAACGTGAGCTTAGATGACATAATAAATGCTGATTTACTAATTCATTACATTGCTTCTTTAGAAAACCTTCATTGGTTTCCCATAACTTATATTTACAGAACAAGAGACAACAATAAATTTGAAGTAATATCTAGACTTGTATCATTAAGACACTTTGAAAAAGTAAAAGTTCTTTTTAATGTTAATTCTGTAAAAGAGTTACAAGACAAACTTTTAGCTTTCAAAGAAGCAGACAAAAATCAAAATTGGATTGGGTATTCCCGTTCATTTGATAGAGTAATCCCTATTTACAATCTTATAGAAATTGAAAAAATTGGAACAATACGATAAATGAAAAACTGCCTACAACACATGGTATAGTGCATGCGGGGTTCGGTGGTTTTCGAAGGTTGGTAGCTCGTAAAAAAGGTTGATGTAAACTAATAAGAAATCGCTCCGTAATCCCGCACGACACCATACCATAAACCGTTAGCACTGATTTTTAAAACAGCCTGGCGGGAATGGAGTTTTCACCACGTGATGGTATACGATGGATTCTCCAGGCTTATTAGGCGGATTAGTTTATCTGTATTTCCACATGAATTGGGGCGGGGGTGGAAGTCACAATGGCTGGTTTGCTTTCAATGATGTAAATTTAGGAATGGTAATTTTCAATATGCAAGACAAGATTTTTATTACTAAACCATAAATGCTATGAAAACTTTAAAATTAATAGGATTATTGACGTTGGTAATAATCGACTTCACGTCCTGTGATAAGATTTTTGATCATCATGAACCGGAATTTGTTGTCTATAATTTAGGCTTGAGTTTACGGGATACTTCCGGTAATGATTTGGTAAAAGGAATTGGATTGGCGGAGTGGATACCTGGTAATATTCCGGAAGAACAGGCTCAGTCAGGCTCTGTAAAAGATGATTTGTACGTATTGGATATTATTGTTTCCGAACCATGTTGGAATTGGGATAATAATATTTACAATGCTCCTGCCAGACCCGGCTTTGAACCTAGTGTTAACCGTCCCGAATTAGGAATGGAGAGATATAATGGCGCTTGTTATTTGAGGAATAGTTTTAGGTTACCTGTAAACGATTGTCCCGAAGAGAAAATACTCACTTACAAGCTGAAATGCCCTTATGTATTTGGAGATGATGCGGTACATGAATTTATTACCTATTGGGATATTCCAAAGGGTAATTATGCACACACTTTTGAACGTTTTGCTAAATGTTATCGTATAGAGTTTGATGGCAATGAAATAACTCCCCAGCCTCCTATAGATGAACGTAGGAATTATGTGGCTATTATAATGCTAAAATAAAACGGACTTTGGTTTTTGGCGATGGTAAAGAAGTTAAAAGGTTGCACTTCCCATCATCTTCAACAGGAATATGCGGAGTTGCGCAAAAGATATTGGGGGCAACACTTTTGGGCGATAGGATATGGGGTTTGGAGTACAGGACGAATAACAGATGAAATTGTTCAAGAATACCTTGAACATCATCGGGATAATCCGAATACAGCAAAATTAAAGTCATCGACTTTTTAAAGTGGAATCATTAATAAAACATTGCAATCAAAGCAAATTCTCTTCAAATATGGATGTTACCCTCGCTTTGAAATTATTAATATCTCCAGTTATCAAAACGTAAATTCGTAACTTTGCCACATCGTTAAGTGC
>Ga0208938_1002119_pt1 | contig 10788 bp, 11 predicted proteins | sample AD_UKC125_MetaG_FD_184434 | JGI IMG/M metagenome (GOLD analysis project Ga0208938, IMG submission 184434) | Active sludge microbial communities of municipal wastewater-treating anaerobic digesters from USA - AD_UKC125_MetaG (SPAdes) (version 2) | ecosystem: Engineered > Bioreactor > Anaerobic >... | reverse complement strand
CATACAGGTCACAATCGCCACCTGGGTTTTGGGTTTAAGGGGCAGGTGGGCAGTCCCGTGCAGGGCTGCATAGGCTTGGTTAGTGGTTAAAAATTTTTCAAAATAAGACATAGGACCTCCTTTTTATGGCTAGATCTTGCTTACCATTCTATCAAAATTTATGCTTTTTGTCATAGGAAAAACCTGACACAGTCAGGTTCAAAATTGATAATCGGTTGTTTGGCTAGGTCCTTTCAGCCGTCACAGCCTTCTAGCTTTCTGGCTTCGAGCGGTAGCCCATGCCTCTTTGCCTCATCTGAAGGCTGTCGTAAAAGGCATCGGCGTCTGAAATCAAATCAATACGGAGGCCAGGATAGCGTCTTCTGAGTTCAGCCATTAGTTGGCTACCATAACCCTGACGCCGATATTCAGCCTTTACCAGCAATTCACAGAGATAAACTGTCCTGAGCCCATCTGTCAGATAGCGGGCCGATCCGATGATTTGGCCCTCTTGCTCCAAGATCAGCCAGTGCGAAGCTGTTAGAAGTTGTTCCAGCAGTTCTTGACTGAAACTGTCCCAACCCTGTTGAGCATAGAGTCGAAAAAGGGCAGGACCATCGCTTGGCTCTTGAAACCTTATCTTGACAACACTCATATTTCCACCTCCTAGGCAAAGACTTGTTGCAGGACTTCAGCCAGTGTTGTGACACCCACCACTTGGATGCCTTTTGGCACTTGAATGCCCTGCAATGAATTTTTAGGGGCGTATATCTTGGTGAAGCCTAGTTTGGCGGCTTCTTTGATCCGTTGCTCGATGCGGTTGACCCGGCGGATTTCGCCAGTCAGACCGATTTCGCCCACGAAGCAGTCTTGGGCATTGGTTGGCTTGTCCTTGTAGCTGGAGGCAATGGCCACAGCCACGGCCAAATCAATGGCGGGTTCATCCAGACGGACACCTCCTGCTGACTTGAGGTAGGCATCCTGATTTTGGAGGAGCAAGCCAGCTCGTTTTTCCAAAACGGCCATAATGAGGCTGGCACGGTTGAAATCCAAGCCCGTCGTCGTCCGCTTGGCATTGCCAAACATAGTTGGGGTGACTAAGGCCTGAACCTCTGCCAAGATGGGGCGGGTGCCTTCCATAGTCACGACGATGGCCGAGCCTGTCGCCCCATCCAGCCGCTCTTCGAGAAAGACCTGACTGGGGTTGAGGACTTCGACCAAGCCTTGGGACTGCATCTCAAAAATCCCGATTTCATTGGTGGAGCCAAAGCGGTTTTTGACGGCCCGCAGGATACGGAAGGTGTGCTGGCGCTCGCCCTCAAAGTAGAGCACGGTATCCACCATGTGCTCTAATGTCCGCGGTCCAGCCAGGGTGCCTTCCTTGGTCATGTGGCCCACGATAAAAGTGGCGATATTGTTGGTCTTGGCCAGCTGCATAAGCTCATGGGTGACTTCGCGAACCTGACTGACAGAGCCTTGCACACTGGAAATATCAGGGCTCATGATGGTCTGGACGGAGTCGATAATCAGGAAATCTGGTTTAATCTTCTCAATCTCGGTTCGAATGGCCTGCATATTGGTCTCGGCATAGAGATAAAACTCACTGTCGATGTCGCCCAAGCGCTCGGCCCGCAGCTTAATCTGCTGGGCAGACTCTTCTCCTGATACGTAGAGAACAGTGCCGATGGTGGAGAGTTGGGTGGAAACCTGTAAGAGCAGGGTGGACTTGCCAATCCCCGGATCCCCGCCAATCAGGACCAGGCTGCCCGGTACCACACCGCCACCGAGGACACGGTTGAACTCCTCCATGTTGGTCTTGGTTCTGGCTACTTGGATAGAGGTCACTTCATTGAGTTTCATAGGCCGAGTCTTCTCACCAGTCAGGCTGACCCGCTCGTTCTTGACTTCGGCTACCTCAATTTCCTCCACAAAAGAGGACCAGGCCCCACAGTTGGGACAGCGGCCCAGATACTTGGGCGAATGGTATTCACAATTTTGGCAGACAAAGGTTGTTTTTTTCTTAGCGATGATGGTTCTCCTTATAATTCCACTTCAAATAGTTCACAGTAATCAATGGCTTCTTGAGCAACAAATTGCCGCATCAGCATGCCGTGGCAGACAATGACGACGGTATCGTATTGGCGGTATTTTTCCAAGGCTTTGAGAAAACGAGTCCGCATCTCTGCTGCAGTCTCGTAGCGTATTGGACTGTCACTGGGAAGATCTCCACCATGAGTCATGTAGGTTGTATAAGCCAACTCCAGCTCAACTTCCGTATAATTGAGACCGTCCAAATCAGGTCGCCATTCATGAAAAAAGGGTTCTACCAAGAGGGGTAGGTCGTGATGACGGGCAATGTAGGCTGCTGTTTCCAAGGCCCTTGTCACACTAGAGGAAATCAGCACTTGGGCTTGAGCAAATAGCGGATTTTTCGCAGCTTCTTTGGCCAGATACCGTCCATGTTCTGTCAATGGAGCCAAATCACGGCCAAAACCTGCATAAGCTGCCGGATTATTTGCTTTATCTAACATCGAATAATCCGGTTCGCTATGGCGAACGAAGATGACTTTCATGTCCTAAACTCCTGTTGATCCAAAGCCACCAGTTCTCACTCCGTCCGCCTCATCGCCATCGGTGACCAAGAAGGGCATAAAGACGCCTTGGACGATGCGCTCGCCGACTTCTAGGACGACTGGCTCATCGGTGATATTTTTCATCTGGGCAAAGATATGGCCTTCGTTGGCTGGATTGCCATAATAATCCCCGTCGATGACTCCGACGGAGTTAATCAGGACCAGGCCTTTTTTGCGAGGGTTGGAAGAGCGGTCAAAGAGGTAGAGGACCTCCCCTGCCTGCATGTAGGCCTTGACCCCTGTCGGTACCAGCTTAATCTCTTCTGGCGCGATGGTGGTTTCCACTGCCACCTTCAAATCATAGCCCGCTGCATGGGCGGTTTCCCTTTTGGGCAATAAGTTTTCATCTGTAAACTGGCTGACCAGTTCAAATCCACGGATTTTCATAACATTCCTTTCTGCTTTTTCGGTCCATTTTGCTTTCTCTATTATAATTTATTCGTAGCCTAAAAGCAAAAGGGAGTGGGACAGAACTCGACAGGTCAAAAAAAGAGTTCGTCTTCCCACCCCCGCACAGTTGATTAGGTCAGATTTGGAGTGTAAAATACGAACAAATCTGCCAATCAACCACTGCGTCAAGATGTTATCACGAGCTCTAAGTAGAGAGGATGGACTTTTTGCCCAACCTCTTGTGACTTGATCATTCAAAGACAAACTGGTTATGGTAGAGTTCTGAGTAGAATCCATCTTGTCTGAGAAGTTCCTGGTGATTGCCCTGCTCGATTACCTTTCCGTCTTTGAGGACGATGATTTCATCCGCATTGAGGATGGTTTTGAGGCGGTGAGCAATGACGAAGCTGGTCCGGCCAGCGATGATGGCTTCCATGGCTTTTTGGATTTTGGCCTCGGTCACCGTATCGACATTTGACGTCGCCTCGTCCAGAATCAGGACTTGTGGATCGGTCAGGAGGGTCCGGGCAATGGAAATGAGCTGCTTCTGACCAGTTGAGAAGACATTCTCATCATCAGTGACCTGGGTTTCATAGCCCTCTGGCAAACTCATAATGAAGTCATGGATATGGGTGGCACGCGCAGCCACTTCCACCATTTCTTGCGAAATACTGCTGTTGCCAAAGCGGATATTATCTGCAATGGTGCCCGAGAAGAGAACGGATTCCTGTAACACAATCCCCACTTTTTCACGGAGGCTATCCAAATCGTATTGCCGAATGTCGCGGCCGTCAAATTCGATGGACCCTGCATCCACATCGTAGAAACGGTTGATGAGGTTCATGATGGTGGTCTTACCAGACCCAGTCGGGCCTACGACCGCAATCATCTTGCCTTTTGGTGCAGAAATGCTGACCTTGTCCAAGACTTTCTGACCTGGCAGGTAGCCAAAATCGATGTTTTTAATTTCCACACCTTCTTTGAGTTCGGTGAAGAGAGGAGCATGTTGGGGACGAATCTCTTCAGGCTCGTCAAACATTTCTTGAACACGGTGGGCTCCTGTGAAGGCCAACTGTAATTCAGCCCAGCTAGAAGAAATCTGCATCAGGGGTTGGTAATACTGTTGGGAATATTGGACAAAAGTGACCACCAAACCGAGGGCTACTGCTGTATCCATAGATGCATCATTGAGCACAATGTTCGAACCTGCAAAGATGACGATGGCTGTGTTGACCAGGCTCATCCCGTTCATGAAAGGAAAGAGAATCCCACCAAAGAGGCGGCCCATAAAGGTTGTTCTGCGCACTTCCTCATTGAGTTCCAGGAAGCCTTCAATAGTTTCTTCCTGAACTCCTTGAACGATAATGGCTTTTTGGCCTGAAATTTTCTCATCCATATAGGCATTGAGTTTGGAAACAGCAGCCTGCTGCAAGTTGGTGTACTTCCGAGCCAGGCGGATAATAATAACCAGTGCAATCAAGGCCACAGGGGTCGATGCAATGGTAACCAAAGCCAGCCTAGTATCCTGGCGGAACATCATCCAAATCATCCCGATATAGAGGGCCCCATTTGATAAAATTTGAATCATAGACTGGTTGAAGGCATTTTGGATATTATCTAGGTCGCTGGTAAAGCGAGACAGGATATCACCATCCTTGTGGCGGTCGAAGAAGGCAATGGTCAAGCGTTCGAGCTTGCCAAAGAGACCCTTTCGCATGCGGCTGGTTGAATGGGCCACAATTCGCGTCAAGAGTAAGCTGTAAATCAAATTAGCCACCACTGTCGCTGCATAAGCCAGAAAGAGACTGGACATGACACTTTGAAAATCAGCCAGGTCTGGCTTGAAGCCTGTCTCCCCTGCCTGCTGAGCGACAAAATATTGCTGACCAATTTTGCCCAATTCTGCAATGGCATCCCCTAGCAAAACGGGGGTTTTTACCTGTAAATAGGTCGCGGCGATGATGCCCAAAAAAATCACAAAGAAGGATAATTTATAGCGTTTAAAATAAAACCAGAAAAATCGAACTGTCTTCATTAGTCTTCCTCCTTCCCTTTCTGTGTTTCGTAAATTTCTCGGTAAACAGCATTGGTGGCTACCAATTCATTGTGGGTCCCTTCGCCAATCAAGCGTCCCTCATCCAGCACCAAAATCTTATCCGCTTTGACAACAGAAGAAATCTTTTGGGCAATGATGACAGTTGTCGTCCCTTTCAAATCGTGGTTAAGGGCTTCTTGGACCAACTTTTCAGACTTGGCATCCAAGGCAGAAGTCGAATCGTCCAGCACCAAGACCTTGGGATCCCCAATGACCCCACGAGCAATGGACATCCGCTGTTTTTGTCCACCAGAGAAGTTATTTCCACGCTCCTCCACCTGACTCTCATAAGTCTCATCCAGGCGGTCGATAAATTCCTTGGCCTGGGCAATCCCTGCAGCCCGCTCTAGTTTCTCTAAGCTGGCTCCAGGCGCACCCTGCCGCAGATTATCTGCGATCGTCCCTGAGAATAGAATGGCCTTTTGTAAGACGATGGAAACGGTCTGACGCAGTGTTTTTTGATTGATGTCTTTTACGTTTCGTCCGCCGATAAGGACGGAGCCTTCCTGAGGATCAAAGAGTCTTGGAATCAGTTGTGCTAAGGTGGATTTGCCGGCACCGGTGGCTCCGACCACCCCTACCATCTGACCGGGCTCAATCTCAAAGGAGACATTTTTCAAGGTTGGCTCGGTGTCATGGGGATAGGTGAAGCTGACATTGTCGAAGACGATTTTTCCAATCAAGTCCTCATCAGGACTGTCTACAAAGGTCATGGCTGGCTCAGTATCCAGCACTTCGTTGATCCGTTTGATGGAGATGGCCGCCCGCGAGGCCTGCATTCCCATAAAGCTGGTCATGATAATGGCAAACATAATTTGCATGAGGTAGCTCATAAAGGAGGTAAAGCTCCCAATCACCTCAACATTATCTTGGACCATGCCTGAAACCAGATATAGGGAGGCAAAAATGGCCATATAGGAGATGAACATCATCAGGGGCTGTAGGACAGAAAAACCATAGCCAATAAAGAGGTTGAGGTCCAACAATTCATTAGAAGTCTCTTTAAACTTCGCATATTGATTTTTTTCCTGAACAAAGGATTTGACCACACGGATACCACGGAGGTTTTCCTTGGCGATGCTGTTCATTTTTTCCATTAGGGTCTGGAATTTCCCAAAGCGAGGACCCATCTGGCTCATGACCAAGGCCATGACAGCAGCTACCAAGACCACCATGACGATGATCATCCACCAGAGTTCTGGCAGGGTCGTAACGGCCATGAAAAAGGCACCGATAAAGAGTAGGGGCACCCGCATCAAGATGGTAAAGAGCATCATGACCAAGTTTTGGATCTGAGTGACGTCATTGGTCATACGGACCACCAGATTTCCAGCGTTAAATTCTTCGATATTGGCATAAGAAAACTCTTGGATTTTTCGGAAGGTCTTCTCACGAATATCGGCTGATACACCTTGTGCAATCTTGGCAGCCACAATGGTGTTGACCAGACCGGCCACCAGACCGATCCCCGCGATGATGAGGAGCCATTTTCCCACACGGAAAATCTCATCCTGATCGTTCATCAAGACAGCAGTCAGAACCTCTTTTAAGTAACTGGGCTGCAAAAGTGTTGTGATGACGACCGTCGATACCAAAAGGACCGAGCCAAGTGCGTACCACTTATAGCGTAAAATCGCCTCTTTAAACATGATTTTTCTCCTTGTATTGCTTGATATTTTCCTTAAGCTGATGGGTAATCCGCATCATGGCCTTAAAATCCTCTTGAGGAACCCCCTTAAAGAGAGAGTCCACCATTTCCTGGTGCCAACTCAGCAACGGATCTAATTTTTTCTGACCCAACTCGGTCAAAACCACCTGCTTGTAGCGCTTGTCCGTCCGAGATGGAAGGATCTGAATAAAGCCATTTTTCACCATTCGTTTGACCAAATTGCTGGTCACCGACTTGGAGATACATAATTCCGCTTCGATATCTTTGACAAAAATCTCCTGATCCTGATTTTTACCAAGATAAGAAAGGACATGACCTTGTGGACCAGCCAAATGTTCCACACCGTATTGCTTGGCAATCTGATCACTCAGATGTTCGAGCTGGTGCAAAATACGGCGTAATTCCGCCATTTGAGACATAGGCAAACCCCTTTCTTTAGTTATCATGGAAACTATTATAGTTCTTAAGAGAACTATTGTCAAGATTTTGGTACTGGTTTTTGATAAACATATGAAAAAGGGAGCGGGCTACTTCCAAAGGTTTGGCGATCGGATGAACTCCATTCGCATCATTGGCAAGAGAAGAAACCTGCTCCAATCTCTTTCTTTGTTGACGAATCTTCCTGCAAAATAGTGACGACTGCATCAAAAATTTCTAATTTCTTCATAACTCCTGCCCCTTTACTTCTTTTTCTCATTGTATCATATTCATTTCTGTGCAGGGATTTTCAAGGGACAAAAATAGCCTATAGATTTTACTTTCTGCAGTTAGATTTTGTAGCTTTTGCTATCGGTAAGCCTTTTCTTATGATATAATGAAGGAAATAACCATTGTAAGGAGCAAGTATGGAAAAACAAAAAATTGCCGTCTTGGGGCCTGGTTCTTGGGGAACAGCCCTATCACAGGTATTAAATGATAATGGCCATGAAGTGCGGATTTGGGGAAACCTAGAAGACCAGATTGACGAAATCAACGAGAAACACACCAATACCCGCTATTTCAAAAATATCGTTTTAGATGAAAAGATTAAGGGTTACAAGGATTTGGCTGAGGCTTTGGATGGCGTTGATGCTGTTCTTTTTGTTGTGCCAACAAAGGTGACCCGTCTGGTAGCCAAGCAAGTGGCGTCTGTTTTGGACCACAAGGTGGTGGTCATGCACGCCTCAAAAGGCTTGGAGCCTGATACCCACGAACGCCTATCCACCATTTTGGAGGAAGAAATTCCTGCTGAGCTTCGTAGTGAAATCGTGGTCGTTTCTGGTCCAAGTCACGCCGAAGAAACCATTGTTCGGGACATCACCCTCATCTCAGCAGCTTCCAAGGATATGGAAACAGCCAAGTATGTCCAAAATCTCTTTAGCAACCGCTACTTCCGCCTCTACACCAATAATGATGTTATTGGGGTAGAAACAGCTGGCGCCCTTAAAAATATCATCGCAGTTGGCGCGGGCGCCCTTCATGGTCTGGGCTACGGAGACAATGCCAAAGCGGCTATTATCGCGCGTGGTCTGACTGAAATCACTCGACTAGGTGTAGCCATGGGTGCTAACCCTCTGACTTACAGCGGTTTGTCTGGAGTTGGTGATTTGATTGTTACTGGCACTTCTGTCCATTCTCGTAACTGGCGGGCAGGTGACCAGCTGGGTCGCGGTGAAAAATTGGAAGATGTCGAGCGCAACATGGGCATGGTCATCGAAGGGATTTCCACTACCAAGGCCGCCTATGAATTGGCCCAAGAACTAGGTGTCTATATGCCCATCACTCAGGCTATTTACAGTGTGATTTACCAAGGAGCCAGCATCGATGAAGCCATCAAAGGCATCATGTCTGGCGAATTCCGCCAAGAAAACGAATGGTCCTAATCAAGGAGAGTATAGATGAAAAAACAAGTAAGAAAAGCTGTCATTCCTGCTGCGGGCCTTGGAACACGTTTCCTACCTGCCACCAAAGCATTGGCCAAGGAAATGCTGCCTATCGTTGACAAGCCAACCATCCAATTTATCGTCGAAGAAGCCCTAGCTTCTGGCATCGAGGATATCTTGGTAGTCACAGGTAAATCGAAGCGATCCATCGAAGATCACTTTGATTCCAATTTTGAATTAGAGTATAACCTTAAGGAAAAAGGCAAGGATGATCTCCTCAAGTTGGTGGATGAATCCACAGGTATTCGCCTTCACTTTATTCGCCAGAGCCATCCAAGAGGACTCGGGGACGCCGTCCTTCAAGCCAAGGCCTTTGTCGGCAATGAACCCTTTGTCGTTCTTCTAGGTGATGATCTGATGGATATCAACGGGACCAAGACTCCATTGACTAAACAACTCATTGATGACTATGAAGCGACCCATGCTTCTACCATCGCCGTCATGCCAGTGCCTCATGAAGAAGTTTCTGCCTATGGTGTTATCGCCCCTCAAGGCGAAGGAGTCAACGGACTCTACAGCGTTGAAACCTTTGTTGAAAAACCAAACCCAGAAGATGCTCCATCTGACCTTGCCATCATTGGTCGCTACCTCCTGACTCCTGAGATTTTTGACCTCTTGGAAAAACAGGAACCGGGTGCCGGCAATGAGATCCAACTGACCGATGCCATCGATGCCCTCAACAAGACCCAACGTGTCTTTGCTCGCGAGTTCAAGGGCAAGCGCTACGATGTTGGTGACAAGTATGGCTACATGAAAACCTCTATCGAATACGGCCTCAACCACCCACAAACCAAGGAAGACTTGAAAAATTACATCATCGCCCTTGGTAAGGAATTGGAAGGCAAAACGAAAAAAGCCGACTAAGATAAAAAGCATAGAAATCCTTTGATTCCTATGCTTTTATTTTTTATAGAGCTAAAAAAATCATACTGAGAGCAAGTAGAACATAAATCCCTCCTGCCAAGAGCCGTTGCCAGGTTTGAAACATTCGTTTTTCAATAATGGTTGGCAAGAAGACGGCTGCCAGAAGACCACCGACTAAACCACCAATATGGCCAACCAAGCCGACATTAGGCATGAAGAGGTTGAAAATCAAGTTGACCACAATGAGGGCTTGATAAGACTGGCCCATCTGCTTGAGATAGGGATTGTGTCCAAAATAACCCACTACAGCAATTGAGGCAAAAGCCCCGAAGACTGCCGTTGAGGCCCCTGCTGCCACCACATCCGGTGTCAATAAGAGGGTGAAAATATTGCCCATGATACCGGATAGGAGATAGAGAAGGAGAAAGCGCCAAGAGCCCCATACCTGCTCGGCCAACTGCCCAACGATATAGATAGCAAATAGGTTAAAAAGAAAATGCTGCCAGCCGATATGGACAAAGATAGGCGTAACCAATCGCCAGAGCTGACTAGGGTCATGCTTGAGGAAAAGGCCATAAAGACCACCAAACTCGAAAATGGTGGCACCAGATGTGCTGTCACTAAAACGAAAAATCTGGATAGCCATAAATACAAGGGTTGTGATTATTAAAATCCCAAAAGTTACGGGTCGTCTTTTTAATTCTGTCATCTATAAATCACCTCCTGAACGGGAATATCGTGGCTTTCTTCCGAAAACTCTTTTCTCTGAAAATCATAAATGGTACTGATGGTGGCTCCTTGGTAATCAGCCAGATAGCGGTCATAATAGCCTCCACCGTGCCCGATGCGGTAACCACGGTCATTAAAGGCCACACCAGGTACATGAATCAGGTCAATGTCCGCTTTATCAACAGCCTGTCCAGCTATGGGTTCAAGCACCCCAAAGTAACTCTCAACCAGCTGCTCAGCTACATAGGGCAGAAAAACCATCCGTCCAGGACCCACTACCTTGGGAACAAGGACCCTTTTTCCAGCTGCCTGGGCTGCCTCAATCAGACCATAGCTGTCAAATTCATGGTCCATTGGCAGGTAAGTAGCGACAGTCTGGGCAGCTTGATAGCTGGGGTGGGCTAGGACGAGGGCCGTCATTTCTTTATCAGTTGCTGCTTTATGCTCCCTGTCCTGTATGTCTAGGGCCTGCAAAACAGCTGCTCGAATGCTTTCTTTCATGGGAAT
>Ga0208938_1002105_pt1 | contig 10828 bp, 9 predicted proteins | sample AD_UKC125_MetaG_FD_184434 | JGI IMG/M metagenome (GOLD analysis project Ga0208938, IMG submission 184434) | Active sludge microbial communities of municipal wastewater-treating anaerobic digesters from USA - AD_UKC125_MetaG (SPAdes) (version 2) | ecosystem: Engineered > Bioreactor > Anaerobic >... | reverse complement strand
CAACGCCCGGCGGGATCGCTCGAGGGCCTGCTGGCGATCGGCGCCGGTAATGATGAGTTTGGCCAGCAGCGAGTCGAAGTTGCCGCCGATGACGTCGCCGGTCGTGAACCCGGCGTCGAGCCGGACACCCGGACCGGACGGTGGCTTCCAGACGGTCAGCACGCCGGGGGCCGGCAGGAAGTTGCGGCCCGGGTCCTCGCCGTTGATCCGGAACTCGATGCTGTGCCCGCGCAATTCGGGGTCGTCGAACCCCAGCTCCTCACCGTCGGCGATCCGGAACTGCTCGCGCACCAGGTCGATCCCCGACACCTCTTCGGTGACCGGGTGCTCCACCTGCAAACGGGTGTTCACCTCGAGGAAGGAGATGGTGCCGTCCTCACCGACGAGGAACTCGCAGGTGCCGGCACCGACGTAACCGGCCTCCTTCACGATGGCTTTGGAGGCGCGGTACAGCTCGGCCACCTGCGCCTCGCTGAGGAAAGGCGCGGGGGCCTCCTCCACGAGTTTCTGATGGCGGCGCTGCAGCGAGCAGTCGCGGGTGCTGACGACCACCACATTGCCGTGGATGTCGGCCAGGACCTGGGTCTCCACGTGCCGGGGGTTGTCGAGGTAACGCTCCACGAAGCACTCCCCGCGACCGAACGCAGCCACAGCCTCGCGGACGGCGGAGTCGTACAGTTCGGGGATCTCCTCGAGCGTGCGGGCGACCTTCAGGCCTCGTCCACCGCCACCGAAGGCAGCTTTGATGGCGACCGGCAGGCCGTTGGACTCGGCGAACTCGACGACCTCGGCCGAGCCGGAGACCGGGTCGGAGGTCCCTGCGACCAGCGGGGCGCCGGCCCGCTCGGCGATGTGGCGGGCGGACACCTTGTCACCCAGCGACCGGATCGCCGACGGGGGCGGGCCGATCCAGATCAGGCCGGCGTCGATGACCGCTTGGGCGAAGTCGGCGTTCTCGCTCAGGAAGCCGTAGCCGGGGTGCACGGCGTCGGCACCACTGCGCTTGGCGACGTCGAGCAGCTTGTCGATGACCAGGTAGGTCTCCGCGGCGGTGTCACCCTCCAGCGAGTAGGCCTCATCGGCGGCCTTGACATGCTGGGCGTCGCGGTCGGAGTTGGCGTAGACCGCCACACTGGCAAGCCCGGCGTCGCGGCAGGCCCGCGCAACTCGGATGGCGATTTCTCCACGGTTGGCAATCAGGACTTTACGCACCCTTCGAGTCTAGGGGCCTGCGGTTTGCCGGTGCCCACGGGTCGGTGAGGAGTGTTCGACGGGCATGCTGCGGGCGTTGCCTACCCTGACACCATGCGCCTGATCCTCGCCTCCGCGTCCCCGTCCCGGCTGCGACTTCTCCGTGCCGCCGGGATCGAGCCGGAGGTCATTGTGAGCGGTGTCGACGAGGAGGTCCTGACCGAGGCGATGCCACACGCCGGTCCGGACGAGGTGGCCCGGGTACTGGCCCAGGCGAAGGCCCGCGATGTCGCTGCCCGCCATCCCGGCCGGCTGGTGCTGGGGGCCGACTCCGTGCTCGACGTGGACGGCCGCAGTCTCGGCAAGCCGGGCACCGCGCAGGTGGCCACCACCCGTTGGCATGAGATCCGGGGCCGGTCGGCGGCACTGATCACCGGTCATTGCCTGATTCACCCCGGCGGCGAGGAGGTGGCGACCGCCCGCACCGTGGTGCACTTCGCCTTCCCCGACGACGCCGAGATCGCGGCGTACGTGGCCACCGGTGAGCCGCTGCAGGTGGCGGGCGGGTTCACCCTTGACGGCTACGGCTCGGCGTTCGTGCGCAGGATCGAGGGGGATCCGGCCAACGTGATCGGGCTCGGGATCCCGCTGTTGCGGGACATGGTGCGCCGGGCGGGGCTGTCGTGGCCCGACCTATGGACCTGACCTGCGACCTGCGGTTTCTTCCGACCGGCACCCTGGGCCAAAGACCAGAGCACTCGGCGCGTTCGTGAGCCCCGGCACCCCGGTCGGAGGCTCGTGAACGTGCCCAACGCTCATATCTGGCTCTCTTGCCGCCGACCTCAACACACCCAAGAACCGGCCCTCCGAGGCGCGAGCTAGGCTGCCGGGCCCGCCATCAACCGACCGTCGCGGGCTTCGAGGCACAGGCCGTTGTGGAGAACGGATTCCCCGTCGTACTCCACGGGGACTTCCACGTCGTCCCAGGCGGCAATGACCGGCCCCGGAGCGGGGATCGGCAGGGTGGGTTCCATCATCTCGACCAAGGGGTAGCGGTCCTCGCCCACCAGTACCTCCAGTCGCGGCGAGCGCACCGACACCCAGTCGGGCCGGCAGACCACCCGGACCCCGCGCGACACAACACGTTTGGCGCGCACCCGCACCCCGACGAGGTCATCGACGACGACCGGACCGATGAACCAGTGGCCGTTGACCCGCTCTGTGGGCACAACGCCCTCAAGCCGAGCCTGGGCAAGCGCCACCGACAACTCAGGCTCGCGCAGGCGTGCTGTGCGGGAGGCCAGCCGGGGCCACGCCGCCAGCGTTGCCTCGAGGTCGGCGGGGATGAACTGCTCGACGATGCTGGCGGTGCCCAGGACCCAGCCGCGCTGGCGCTCCTCGGTCATCCGCGGCAGGTAGTTCGGGCCCAAGTAACGCAGCAACTTACGCCGGTACATGTCCAGATTGATCTCGTCGGCGAGTTCACCGGGCAACTGCCGCACCGAGCGCATGATGCTGGCGACGCTGTGGGCGTGCGCCGCCGGGTCGCGCGGCGAGTACGAGATGTTAGTACCCTCGCGGCCCATCCAGTGGTATCCCAGTCGCTCACCGAACCGGCTGATGCGGCCCCCGCCGACATAGGCCTGGGCCACGAGTTGGCCATCCTCCAGCGGCACCTTCTCCTCGGTGAACCGCAACCCAAGGCCCTCGAAGTACGACCGCCGGAACAGTTTGTGCGGGGTCAGGGAGGCGAACGCCTCCCGCAGATCGACATCGATGTCGTTACGCAGCACCGGCTCCCGGGAACTCCAGGCATGGGTGTCGGATGCTACTGCTGGCATCACCACGTCACTGTCGTGCTCATCAGCGAAGCCGACGAGATCTGCCAGCAACGTCGGTTCACACCAGTCGTCGGCGTCGGCGAAGAACAGATAGCGGCTGTCGCTGGCAGCGATCCCCACGTTGCGCGGTCGGCCCGGCCAGCCCGAGTTGACCTGGTGGATGACGTGGAAGCGCGGATCGCTGTCGGCCACCTGGTCGCACAACCGTTCACAGCCATCGGTGGAACCGTCATCGACGAGCCACACGTCAAACGACGGGCTGGTCTGGCCTCGCAACGAAGCAATCAACTCCGGCAGGTACGGCCCCTTGTTGAAGACCGGAACGATGACGCTGACATCGACCACTAGCGCGGCAACCCCGAGGCGTACCAGGCGCCCGGTCCACTGGCCACGGTGGTGCGCAGACCGGGCCGCGCCCAGTTGGAACTCACCGGGGTGGGTGCGGGTGATCCCGGCGCGCTGGCGGCCGCCGTGAGCAATGAGATGACGACGGCGAGTTCCTCGTCATTGGGCGCGCCGTGCACGACCTCGAACTGCGCGTTCACAGCGGGATGTTCCCGTGCTTCTTGGGCGGCAGCACCTGCCGCTTGTTCTGCAGGGCGCGCAAGGCTTTGACGATCTCGATCCGGGTCTCGTGCGGCATGATGACGCGGTCCACGTACCCACGGTCAGCCGCCAGGTACGGATTGGCAAGGGTGTTGTCGTACTCCGCGATCAGCCGTGCCCGCTCGGCCTCAGGATCCGCCGCCGCGGCGACCTCCTTGCGATACAGGATGTTCACCGCGCCCTGGGCGCCCATGACCGCGATCTGGCCGGTCGGCCAGGACAGTTCGACGTCGGCTCCGAGGTGCTTGGAGCCCATGACCACGTACGCCCCTCCGTAGGCCTTCCGGGTAATCACAGTGATCTTGGGGACGGTGGCCTCGCCGTAGGCGTAGATGAGTTTCGCTCCGCGCCGGATGATGCCGTTCCACTCCTGGTCGGTGCCGGGCAGGAAGCCGGGTACATCGACGAAGGTGAGCACCGGGACATTGAAGGCGTCGCAGGTGCGCACGAAGCGGGAGGCCTTCTCGCTGGCATCGATGTCCAGGGTGCCGGCGTACTGCATGGGCTGATTGGCGACCACGCCGACGCTGCGGCCCTCCACCCGGCCGAAGCCGATGACCATGTTGGGTGCCCACAGTGGCTGCACCTCGAGGAACTCGCCGTCGTCCAGGACACCTTCGATCACCGTGTGGATGTCGTAGGGCTGGTTCGGGGAATCCGGGATGAGGGTGTCGAGGCTGCGATCCTCATCGGTCACCTCGAGGGTGGCCGGGTTGTCGAAGATCGGAGCGGGATCAAGGTTGTTACTGGGCAGGTAGCTCAGCAGGTTCTTGACGATGTCCAATGCGTCCTGCTCGTCGCTGCCCATCATGTGGGCCACACCCGACTTCGAGTTGTGGGTGCGCGCGCCGCCGAGCTCCTCGAACTCCACATCTTCACCGGTGACGGTCTTGATGACGTCGGGGCCGGTGATGAACATGTGGGAGGTCTTGTCGACCATCACGGTGAAGTCGGTGATGGCCGGGGAGTACACGGCACCGCCAGCACACGGCCCCATGATCAGGGAGATCTGAGGCACCACACCGGAGGCGTGGACGTTGCGCAGGAAGATCTCGCCGTACAACCCGAGGCTGACGACGCCCTCCTGGATGCGGGCGCCGCCGGAGTCGTTGATGCCGATGACCGGCACACCCGTGGCCATGGCCATGTCCATCACTTTGACGATCTTCTCGCCGAAGACCTCGCCGAGGGAGCCGCCGAACACGGTGAAGTCCTGGGCGAACACGCAGACCGGCCGGCCATCGATGGTGCCGTACCCGGTGACCACGCCGTCGCCGTAGGGGCGGGTCTTCTCGAGACCGAAGTTGTTGGAGCGGTGGCGCGCGAGTTCGTCCATCTCGACGAACGACCCGTCGTCCAGGAGCCACTCGATGCGCTCGCGGGCGGTCATCTTGCCTTTGGCATGCTGCTTGTCGATGCCCCGCTGCCCGCCGGCGACCGCTGCGACCTCCCGCCGGGCGGCCAGGTCTGCCAGCTTCCCGGCGGTGGTGGTGAGGTCTGGAGTGGGTTCTGCCGATTGGGCGCTCATGAGGCAAACGGTAGCAACGCCGGCTCCCGCCGACTGCTGAGGCCACGTGTGCTGCCCCGTCGGCACTCGCGCTCGGGCGCCCGCCGGATCTACGCTGGCGCTCATGAGTGCCACCGATATCGCCGCCCGTGTGGGGTGGACCCTGGAAATGGTGGAGTCCACCGGATCCACGAACGCCGATCTGCTCGCCCGCTCCGGTCACGGGGTGGTCCTCGTCGCCCGTGAGCAGACCGCCGGCCGTGGCCGCCTGGACCGGCAATGGGTCAGCGCGCCCGGCGACGGTCTGACGTTCAGCGTGCGGCTGCAGGTGCCATCGGTGGTCAGCGCCTGGGGGTGGGTGCCCCTGATGGCGGGTCTGGCGACCGCGGATGCGCTGCGGGCGACCGGTGCGCGGGGGATCGCGGTCAAGTGGCCCAATGACGTGGTGGGTGGACCGGGCAAACTCGCCGGAATCCTTGCCCAGCGCGATGGGGACGCGGTGGTCATCGGGATCGGGGTCAACCTGGCCTTTGCCGGCGAACGCCCGGATCCGAACGCGGTCAGCGTGGCCGAACTCGGTGGTTCGCCCGACGCGGACGCCGTGCTCGCAGGGGTCATTGAGAACTTGTCCCGCTGGTGGGAACGGTTCGTGGCCGCCGGCGGCGACGCGCGGCGATCGGGCCTGGCAGCCGCTTACTCACAGGAGTGCGTGTCGGTCGGTGTCGACGTTCACGTCACTGGCGTTGATCGAACCTGGACCGGTCACGCCGAGGGGATCGATGACCTAGGACAGCTAATGGTCTTCGACGGGGTCGAGGTCGTGCCGGTATCAGCGGGAGATGTCACGCTGCGGACGTAGCGGGTGGTTCCACGCGCAGTTTGTTCACGGTGCAAAACGTGGCACGATCAGAGCCATGGCGTACCCCACCAAACTTCTCGGCAACGATGAGCAGGTCCAGTTCGAACTGCGGCCGGCCTGGAAGACGCTGATCTGGCCGATCATCTGGTTCATCATCATCGTCGGGCTGTTCGGTTTCCTCATGGGCCAGGTGCGTTCCTGGTTCGACGGTGTCACCGGCGATTTCATGGTGTGGGGTCTGGTGTTCGTGGCGATTGTGGCCTTGGTGGTCCTGGTGATCCGGCCCGTCCTCTTCTGGTGGACCACGCAGTACGTCTTCACCAATCGCCGCATCATCATCCGCACGGGGATCGTTGCCCGCCGCGGCCGCGACATGCCCTTGAGTAAGGTCAACGATGTCTCGTTCGACCACAGCGTCTGGGAGCGGCTGCTGAACTGCGGCACCCTCATGATCGAAAGTGCTGCCGAGAACGGGCAGCTGATCATCGAGAACATTCCGGACGTCGAGAACGTGCAGCGTGAGGTCTACCGTCTGCACGACGAGGACGACGCCTTCCGGCGGGCCCGCAGTTCGGGTGTCGATCCGAGTCCGCCGACCAACGAATCGTGACCCAGGAGAGTCTGCCCGAGGACGTCGGCAGGCAGATCACCGACATGCAGCAGCGTGTCCTGGGCGCGCCGTTGGAATACACCCGGGAGCAGGTGGCCAGTGATGCCGCCGTCCCGCTGGAGGCAGCGCGGGTGTTGTGGCGTTCCATGGGTTACGCCGACGTGGGCGAGGCGGTGGCCTTCACCGGGCGGGACAAAGAGGCGCTGCACCGGATGCTGAACATGATCGAGGTGGGCAACCTCGACCCGGACACCGCCAACGACCTGACTCGGGCGCTCGGGCAGACCACGGCCCGGCTGGCCGACTGGCAGGTCAATGCGCTCGCCGGCCACTTGGAGCGCGAGGGTCTGATTGACCCGGTCGACGGTTTGGCGCCCGCGACGCTGGACGTGTTCGTCGACGAGTTGGAGAAACTGACACCGGACCTCGAGGCGCTGCTGCTCTATGTGTGGCGCCGTGCCCTGGCGACCACCGTCACCCGTGCCGCCGTGACCGGCAGTGGCTCCACCGATGGTGACGCCGGCGTGCTGACGGTGGGTTTCGCCGACATGGTCGGCTACACGCGGCTCTCGCGGCGCCTGCCGGAGGACGAGTTGGCCCGGCTGGTGCAACGTTTCGAAGCTGTGAGTTCGGACATCGTCGCGGCTGGCGGGGGCCGACTGGTCAAGACGGTCGGTGATGAGGTGCTGTTCGTGGCCACGGCTGCTGATGAGGCCGCGGAGATCGCCCTGCGCCTGCATGAGACGCACGCCGAGGACGACAGCGTGCCCGAGATGCGAGTGGGTCTGGCCACGGGCCAGGTGCTCTCGCGGATGGGTGACGTGTTCGGCACGACCGTGAACCTGGCCAGCCGGCTCACCGCGATGGCCAAACCCGGTGGCTCGTTGGTCGACTCGGAGACCCGACTGCAGTTGGTCGAGGACGAGCGGTTCGCGTTGCGCGGCCAGCGCGGACGGCCCGTACGCGGGTTCGGAGTGTTGCGTGCTTTCGTGCTCACCCGCGCCCCGGTGGACGACTGACCCCCCTACGCTGGGCGTGTGGAGGATCTGAACGCACTGTCTGAGCAGGTCAAGTCCGGAGGCGCACAGAAGTATCACACCGCCAACGCCCGGCGCGGCAAGATGTTCGCCCGCGACCGGATCGATCGGCTGGTGGACGCGGGGTCCTTCTGCGAGGACGGGATGTACGCCAATGTCAAGGCCGAGGGGCTGCCTGCCGACGGTGTTGTCACGGGTACAGCCACGATCGACGGCCGCCCCGTCGCGTTGATGGCCAATGACTCGACCGTGAAGGCTGGCTCCTGGGGGGCCCGCACGGTGGAGAAGATCATCCGGATCATCGAGGTCGCCTACACGACGGGTGTCCCAATGGTCTACCTCGTCGACTCGGCCGGAGCCCGGATCACCGATCAGGTGGACCTGTTCCCGGGTCGGCGTGGCGCTGGCAAGATCTTCCACACGCAGGTACGGGCCAGTGGCGCGATCCCGCAGGTGTGCGCCTTGTTCGGGCCGTCAGCCGCCGGTGGTGCCTACATCCCGGCCTTCTGCGACATCGTGATCATGGTCGAGGGCAACGCAAGCATGTATCTGGCCAGCGACCGGATGGTGCAGATGGTCACCGGTGAGAAGACCACGCTGGAGGAGATGGGTGGCGCGCGGGTGCATTGTGCAGAGTCCGGGGTGGGGCACATGCTGGTCAAGAGCGAGTCCGATGCCCTGATCGGCGTGCGCAAGTACCTGTCCTATCTGCCACCGAACTGGCGGGAGGGGGCGCCGTCGAAGGCGGCCAAAGAACCGCAGAGCGTGGATCTGCGAGCGCTGGTCCCGGCGTCCGAGCGGCAGGCGTTTGACATGGCCCGGTACATCCGCGGCCTGGTCGATGCCGATTCCTTCTTCGAGATCCACGCGTTATGGGCCACCGAACTCATCGTCGGTTTCGCCCGCATGAACGGTGAGGTCGTCGGACTGGTGGCGAACAACTCCATGTCGAAGGGCGGGGCGCTGTTCGTCGACTCCGCGGACAAGGCCGCCCGTTTTGTGCAGTTGTGCGACGCGTTCAACGTCCCGCTGATCTTCCTGTCCGATGTGCCGGGGTTCATGGTCGGCACCCAGGTGGAGAAGCAGGGGATCATCCGCCATGGGGCCAAGATGATCACCGCGATCTCGGAGGCGACGGTGCCCAAGATCTGCGTGGTGGTGCGCAAGGCCTACGGCGCGGGTCTCTACGCGATGGCCGGACCCGGCTTCGACCCTGACGCGACGATCGCGCTGCCCAGCGCGAAGATCGCCGTCATGGGGGCGGAGGCTGCCGTGAATGCCGTCTACGCGAACAAGATCGCCGCACTGGAGACCGAGAACGAGAAGACCAAGTTCATCCTGGCCATGCGCGAGGAGTACGACAAGGACATCGACATCATGCGGTTGGCCTCAGAACTCGTCGTGGACGCGGTGATTGAACCCGAGCAGTTGCGCGCCGAGTTGGTCACGCGGATCGCCCGGGCCCGCAGCAAGGATCGCGCCTTCTCGGATCGCCGGCATGGGGTGACGCCGGTCTAGGCGGCCGTATCGGGCTCGGGCCGCCCGTATGGGGGCCGCCTTTGACAGGTTCGCCGGTTTCGTTCAGGTTCGCCGGTTCGGAACGGGCGCGTTTGAACGTTTGGGGCGAATGTGCGGGGTGGCCGGCCAGGTTCGCCGGTTCGGAACGACGCCCAGCGTGTTTGGGAGCCCGGGTCGCCAGGTTCGCCGGTTTCGTTCAGGTTCGCCGGTTCGGAAGGGGCGCGTTTGAACGTTTGGGGCGAATGTGCGGGGTGGGCGGCTAAGGGGGTTCAGGATCGCCTGTTGAACCGCATCACGGCTCAGACGATGGCCTCATCGGCGAGCACACGGTCGGGAACCTCGGGGAAGACCCACTTGCGGTAACTCCAGAATCGGAACAGGGTGCCCAAGCCCAGGCCGATGATGTTGGCGCTGATGTTGTCGGCCAGCGGGCTGGTGAGTCCAAGCGCGTAATGGCTGAACCACAGGACACTCAACGTGATCCCGAGCGCGATGCCGTTGAGGACGAAGAACAGCAGGTACTCACGCGCGACCCCGGTGCGGCCGCGATCGGAGAACGTCCAGATCCGGTTGCCGATGTAGGCCACCGTGGTGGCAACGATCACGGAGACGATCTTCGCGGTGAGGGGCTTGTCATACAGCGGCCCCTCGCCACCGGCGAAGCGCAGCAGGTTGAACAGGCCGACATCCACGACCAGGGCGACCAGGCCGACCACCCCGAATTTTGCGATCTGCTGCAGCAGCCCCTCGAAGCGCACCCAGAGCGATCGCGCAGCAACAAATCTCACGTGTCCAGACTACCCACCCAAGCCCCCAACTACGCTGGAGGCAACCGTGATGTTGCTCACCGCTGATGAAGGGCGCACCCCATGGACTCACGACTGACCCCCGAGCACGAGGCACTGCGCAAGACGGTCGAGGAATTCGCCCACGACGTGGTGGCGCCGGTGATCGGTGACTACTACATGCGCGGGGAGTTCCCGTACCCGATCGTCGAGCAGATGGCCCAGATGGGCCTGTTCGGTCTGCCCTTCCCCGAGGAGTACGGCGGGATGGGCGGGGACTACGTGGCGCTGTGCGTGGCGATCGAGGAACTTGCCCGGGTCGACTCCTCCGTGGCGATCACGCTGGAAGCGGGCGTGAGCCTGGGCGCGATGCCCATCTACCGGTTCGGCTCCGAGGAGCTCAAGGCCCAATGGTTGCCGCAGCTGACCTCGGGGCAGATGCTCGGCGCGTTCGGGCTGACCGAACCCGGCGCCGGCTCCGATGCCGGTGGGACCACGACCACCGCCGTGCTGGACGGCGACGAGTGGGTCATCAACGGCACCAAGGCGTTCATCACAAACTCCGGCACCGACATCACCGGGCTGATCACCGTGACCGCGGTGACCGGGGAGCGGCATGGCCGCAAGGAGATCTCCAGCATCCTGGTGCCGGCCGGGACACCCGGGCTGAGCATCGCCGCGCCGTACAAGAAGGTCGGATGGGACGCCTCCGACACCCATGAGGTGAACCTCGTGGACGTCCGGGTGGCGGCCGACAACCTCGTCGGGGAGCGCGGCCGCGGCTACGCGCAGTTCTTGAGCATCCTCGACGAGGGCCGCATCGCCATCGCAGCTCTGGCCACGGGGCTGGCACAGGGGTGCGTGGATGAGTCGG
>Ga0208938_1002104_pt1 | contig 10831 bp, 10 predicted proteins | sample AD_UKC125_MetaG_FD_184434 | JGI IMG/M metagenome (GOLD analysis project Ga0208938, IMG submission 184434) | Active sludge microbial communities of municipal wastewater-treating anaerobic digesters from USA - AD_UKC125_MetaG (SPAdes) (version 2) | ecosystem: Engineered > Bioreactor > Anaerobic >... | reverse complement strand
GCGACTGCGACGTGATCCACGAGGAAGTGGTCGACGCAGTCAGGAAAAAACTGCCCGACGAAAGGGAGCTTTACGATTTGTCGGATTTCTTCAAGGTCCTGGGCGACAGCACGAGGGCGAAGATCATGTGGGCCCTCGACGAAAGCGAGATGTGCGTCTGCGACCTGGCCGTGCTCTTGGGCATGACAAAGTCCGCCGTCTCCCATCAGCTGCGCTCGCTTCGGGAGGCAAACCTCGTAAAAAACAGGCGCGAGGGGAAAAACGTGTTCTACTCCCTCGCCGACGACCACGTCAAACAAATATTCGAGAAGGGTCTTGAACACATCCGCGAGAAGAAAGACTAAATTCCCAGTTCCCGGGGTCTACCATTATAAAACCCCAAAATCGTAGAAGAATGAAATAAAATTCTTCAATGTCCTTATGGGCCGCCAGGTCTATGCAGGCTTGAATCGCGCGCTGTAGGTTAAGGACGAATATATCCTGCTTGTCAATATCTTCAAGGCATTCGGGATCAAGACGCGTAACGTCAAGGATTCTATCGAGACATTTTTGTATCGTTGCAACCTTTGCCAAAACTATGTCCCTGTCAGGCAAAATGTCGCCTCATTAAGATGCCTTCTTCGATTTTTCAACTGGTGACTTATTTGAATATACAATAACTCATTAGCGTAAATTAAAAGCTATTATAGCCTGCTAAAATAGAATAAAGGGGAATTAAATCTTTTTCAAGAAGCTTTCCAGTTAATTAATCTTCCGGTACTATTTTATAGTGTTTTGGTTCTATGGTCGTAATCAGTTTTTCTATGGTCAGCATCCCAAGTATCTCAATGTTTTGCATTCAAGGGTCAGCACTTCAGTTGAAACGCTGTATTTCTTGAAGGTAATTCATTTAACAATGGGCAATGCGATGGTACCTTCCCTTAACGCAACAATAGTATCATCGTCTCTAAGATGGCCGCATGCATTGTCGACAGCGTCTTGCAGTGATGTGTAAATCCCTATACTTGTTCCAGATAGTATGGATTCGTCTAAGTTATTGCTGACAATGTCAATCGAGGCATACTCCATCACTTGAGCACCGGCGTAGGCAGCAGCCAAGCAAAGCATATCTTCTTCCTGCGATTTCCGAATTATCTTCATTAAATTGTCAATGCCTAAAGTCATCAACTTAATAAGATCAGGGTGCTCCCCAATCCCTTCCTCGAGCCGAGCAACCAGGATTATTCGCCCTCCCTGATGAACCACCAAATGAGCTGCATAAAGCGCTTTAAAGGCTTGCCATAAATTAGCTTCTTCGGGGTAGGCAGATACTATCAAAATATCGCACTTAGGCATCGCCACGCCGAATACCTTTTTTGCCTTTCTTATGCCTTCTTCATGAGCAGGAACAGGAGCACCAGCAACGATGTCTGTGACATCTCCGGCACCGTTATATATTGTATTTACGATAAAATTGAGCCCGGCAGTTCTAGCAACATACCGTATCTCATCCAAAGCCGTATTAGATTCGGAGCCTAAACATATACTAGGATCTTTCGTAACGAGCAGATGCGTTGCCGCTATTGTTTCTTTCCCACAAACTCCGGGTTGGACTATTTTGCCCCCTCCAGACCAGCCGCAATATCTATGGGGCAGTATCGATCCGATACCGATGACAAGGTCGTGCTCTTTAAGCAGTGAGTTTACGTAAATGGGAGTCCCAATATTTGTGCGACCAATGTAACTTAAAGGCGCCTTATAGTCATGGTTGTAGCATCTAAACTGATCAAATATTTCTTCGCCGACTTTCCTTCTCATTTCATCTTCCTTCAATGGCCTATGTGAACCCAAGGCGAAGAGAATTGAAATATTTTCTTTGTAAATATCCCCTTTTTGAAGTTCTTCAATGACGAACGGTAAAATAATGTGTGCAGGAGTTTGCCTTGTTATGTCATCTACAAGAATAAGCGCTCTTTTGGTTTCCCTTGCAAGCGTTGTCAGTGGTTCGCTTTGGATAGGGCAAGCTAGAGATCTTTTTATTTCGCTTTCTAAATTCTCAAGAGGGGCAGTTTCGGAAACCGAAAAAAATCCCTTGAAATTCTTTTTTGGGATTTCCGCAGTAAGTTCGAAGCGTCCGCAGGGCAACGAAATATTGACAGTGTTACACATATCACATTACCTGTACAGCAGGTCGACCAAGCAAAGGCTTAAGCTTGGGAAAACCGTCAAGATGACCAGCAAAAGTACCATATATAATATAAATGGTATCATCTCTTTAGTCATTCGCTCGATGCTAACATTTGAAATCGCCGAAGCAACGAAAAGATTGCATCCATAGGGAGGAGTTACGAAGCCAGTTGCCAAAGCAACCGTTAGGACAATGCCAAAATGTATGGGATCCATCCCTAAGTTTTTCATAACAGGCAAGAAAATTGGAGTTAATATGATTGTAGAAGAAATATTATCTATAAAACATCCGACGATCAAAAGAAATACGATTATCAATAACATGACTACGATCATATTGTTAGAAATAGCCGACAAGGCCATCCCAATTTTTTGAGGGATTTGTTCCATAGCCAAATAGTGTGCGAAGGCCATCGAAAGGCCTATCATGAAAGATGTTGCACCATTAACAAGGGAGGCTTCGCTAAAAATATTGAATAAAGACTTGAAGGTCAATTCTTTATACACAAATTTTCCTACAATAAGGCCATAAACGACCGCTACGACGGCGGCTTCCGTAGGAGAAAAGATTCCAGCGTATATCCCGCCTAGAATAATTACCGGAATCATCAACGCCCAAAAAGAATCTATAAAATTCCTCCAAAAACCACGCCTTGCCACTTCGTCTTTGGTGGCGGGGAAATTTCTCCTTTTTGCAACATAATAGCAAATTACCATAAAGCCCAGTCCAACCAATATCCCGGGTATTATACCTGCAATGAACATTTGTCCCACAGAAGCTCCAGAAACGACGCCATATATGACAAACGGGATACTTGGAGGGATGAGAACGCCTACTATACCGGAAGCCGCTGTTAGGGCTGAACTGAAACTCTCGGGGTATTTTTTCCGCATCGCCGGGATCATGAGCATCCCAATGGCAGAAACGGTGGCGACCGCCGACCCTGATATTGCACCAAAAAACATGCATGCAATCACAGTAACCATCCCTAACCCGCCGGCTATGTCGCCAACCATGCTCTCGGCTAGCGCAACAAGCCTTTTCGAAATACCTCCTGAACTCATCAAAGATCCAGCCAAAATGAAAAACGGAATGGCAAGGAGGGGAAAGGAATCAAGTGCTGCAAAGGCATCCTGAGCTATTATAATAAGAGGAATATGGCTTGTAAAAAATAATGTAAGAGCTGTTGCTAGACAAATAGAGATACCTATGGGAACTCCTATAAACAGCCCAAACGTAAGAAGAACAAAGAGCAATAAAATTTCCATGTCTACTCGGCCTCCCTTTCCGGTTTTTGCGTTCGTATTTCCGTGACAATTTGCTCAACGAGCCTGACGCACATAAGAAGACATCCCACGGGGACCGAGGCATAGGCAAATGCCATAGGCATGCGCATGGCAGGCGAGACCTGGCCTTGCTGTAAAATGATTAAGGTTAACTTTCCGCCTGAATAAGTCAAGAAAAAACTGATTCCAAGCCACACTAGCAAAGATATGAGATAAACTACTTTTTTCGGCAAACCATGCAAAGAATCGAGCAGCATTGTTATTTTAAGATGTGCACGCTTTTTGACGGCAAAGCTTGCCCCTAACCATACCTGCCAAACGAAAAGATATCTTGCAAGCTCTTCAGTCCAGGAAAGGGAATGGTTAAAGACATATCTCATGACAATTTGAAAAAACACCAATGCCACTGAAAACATGAGGCTCCACACGAGCAAATATTCCTCAAAATGGTCCCAAATCTTCTTACCCAAGCCAGTCACCTCCTATTCGCAAGCTGGCTTATAGAGAAGGCTAATACTATAAGCCAGCTTACAAGCGTTTACTTTGCTGTATTAAAATTATTCAATTAACAATAAATATTTTCGATAGCAACAAATAACTACAGCATGCTTATCGACCTGACAATTTTATTCATTTGCCTTTATTGCCATCTCAATAAGATCGGCGCCAATAATATTCTTATATTTCTCGTAGACGGGTTTAGTGGCCTCGATAAAAACCTGTTTTTCTTCGTCCGTAAGATCATTGACCTGCATTCCGGCCTCTTTCAATTTCTTTAGCATTTCCGCATCTTGCTGTTCGCTTAGCTTTCTTTGGGCATCGCGGTAAATGACAGCGCCATCCTGAACGATCTTTTGCAGATCTTGGGGAAGAGAATTAAAGAATCCTTCGTTGATGCCGATAATTGTCGCCGCATAGAAGTGACCCGTAAGGGAGCAGTATTTCTGTACCTCGTAGAACTTCGACGTATAAATAAGAGGGATGGGATTTTCCTCTGCGTCAACTACACCTTGCTGCAGGGCTGTATAGAGCTCGCCGAAGTTTATTGGCGTCGGGTTAGCGCCTAAAGTTCGAAATGTTTCCATATGAACGGGATTTTCCATCGTACGAATCTTTAACCCCTTCAGATCCGCGGGAGAGTGAATCGGACCTCTGTTGTTGGTGATATGCCGAAATCCGTTTTCAGCATACACAAGAATTTTCAAGCCCTTGGGAAGAGAGGCAGAAAGCGTGTTGCCCAGGTCTCCGTCCAGTGCCTTGTATGCAGCAGCTCTTGAGCGAAACAGGAAAGGCAGATCGAAGACCTGAAATTTGGGTTGAAAATTTGAAAGGACAGCAACTGCAGGTATCGTAGCCTCAAGTGTCCCTATGCTCACCGATTCAATTGCTTGACGATCTCCGCCAAGCTGCCCATTGGGATAAAGCTCCACCTCTATTCTGCCGGCGGATTTGGACTCTATATATTTTTTGAAATAATCCCTGGCGCAGATGTGCGTGGACTGTTCCTCTGGCACGACGTAAGCCACTTTCATTACGTACTCCGGCTTTGCACTGGCAGGTCCAAGGCCGAAAACCAACGATAACAACATGACTGCAATTACGCTCACCATAAGTTTCTCCATCTTGTTACCCTTCATTAACTTTCACTCCTTTGTAAATTTTTATTTATAGCGAACTATACCATATAAACTATAGTTTACCAAGGGACTATCTTGCCGGGATTCAAAATATTTTTTGGGTCGAATGCAAGCTTAACCCGTCTTATCAGATCTAACTGTCTCTCGTCTAGGAAAAGTGCAATATGATCACGACGTTTGAGCCCAACACCATGTTCTCCGGTCAATGTTCCTCCAAGTTTTTTTGTGACCTCGTAAAGTTTGATTTGCAGGCTACCCAATGCTTTTTTATAGCCGTCAAAGGGTTCTTGAAAGAAAATGGTTATGTGCATGTTGCCATCCCCCACATGGCCGTACGAGACATAACGCGCTCCATAGTCCTCGCAGATATGGTCCAGATCGATCATTAGCTCCGGTATCTTGCTGGTGGGCACTACGATGTCTTCGTTGAGGTTTTCACCAGGATAAAGAGCCCATACTGCCTCGGCAACCCTCTTTCGTGCCTTCCAGAGCTTGTCGCTCATAATGCGATTATCCGCTATGAAGACCTCCAGGGCGCCGTGATCGAGACATAAATCGCCGACCTTTTCGTACTCGTTGGCTAAGTTGTCGTAATCGTTTCCCTCCAGTTGAATGATCAGGTAGGCGTTTGCACGGTCCGAGTAGGGTATCTTCATGTTTAGAAATTGTTCCGCCATCAACACGGATGGACGATCCATAAACTCGATCGAAGTAGGTATAAGCCTGGCTTTAGTTATTATCGACGGAACGAAGTTCAGGGCTTCATTGATGCTTTTAAATGGGACCAATAAATCCACCGTATAGGTTGGCAAGGGTACAAGGTTCAAAATGGCCTTCGTAATGATGCCAAGTGTACCCTCCGACCCGACCATAAGGTGAACGAAGTCGTAGCCGGTGACGTCCTTTCGACGCTTTCCGCCAAACCACGTAACCGTTCCATCCGGGAGTACAACCTCGAGTGCTAAAACGTGACTGCCTGTCGGGCCGTATTTGATGACCTTATTTCCGCCTGCATTTTCAGCTATGTTCCCCCCTATGAAAGAGGCATCCCCGCTGCAGGGGTCCCCGGCGTACATGAGCCCTGTCTCCTTTGCACATTTGTTGATCTCAGAAGTTACCACGCCAGGCTCAACGGTAATGGTGAAGTTCACCGTATCCAGCTCGAGAATGCGATTCATCCTTTCCAAAGAGACCAAAATCCCGCGATAAGCTGGGACGGCTCCGCCGGAAAGTCCCGTGCCCGCTCCACGTGGCGTCAGCGGGATATTTCGTTCGTTAGCGTAACGGACCAAACTGGCAACCTGCTCTGTACTTTCTGGGAAGACTACCACTTCGGCCAGACAGGTATCCTTCCATGGGGCACCAGGCACCTCGTCGCGAGAATATATGGAGATTTTATCGGGATCCACCGAAACATTCTTTGATCCGAGAAGTTCGATTAAATCCCTTACGACATCTTCCGTAATGGGTTTATAAGCCGTGTCGATCATGGCTCTTCCCCCTCCTTTCATTCCTAATGCGCTCGATTAACATGGGGATAATCTCGAAAAGATCGCCGCAAAGGCTTATGTCGGCCACTCGAAATATAGGGGCACCGGGGTCTTTATTAATGGCTATTATTATTTCAGACGTCTGCATTCCCGCAAGATGCTGAATGGCTCCAGAAATTCCGGCTGCAATATATATAGTGGGTGACACCACCTTGCCCGAAAGGCCCACTTGGGCGGAGTAATCGATCCATTTCGCTTCTACCGTCGCACGAGATGCACCCACCGCGCCATCGAGAAGTCGCGCAAGTTCCTTAAGGAGGTCGAAATTTTCAGGCTTTCTCAAGCCCATGCCCCCCGAGATTACAACGTCGTAATCTTGGATGTTCTTTTCGGTATTTTCCAGCTTCTTTACGCCCAGGTTTTGAATGCGGCTTTCAAAGAAAGAGCCTGGAACATCTGGCCGCTCGATGGTTCCGTATCTCTTTTTGTACTTTGGAAGAGGGAAATTTTTTGGTCGAACCGTGGCCATTTGAGGCCTGCAATTCGGCGTCTTGATCGTGGCCATTACATTGCCACCAATTGCCGGGCGAGTTTGTAAAAGAAGCCCTGTGCTTTCCTCTATGTCAAGCCCAGTGCAATCCGCCGTCAATCCAGTCTTTAATTTAGCAGCCAAACATGGAAGGACCGTTCTGCCGGTCGTCGTTGCCGGAGCCAGAACTACCTCCGGTTTTTCCTTCTCAACCAAGAAGGTTAAGATTTTCGTCCAAACCTCTGGATCGAAAAGAGCAAGGGATTCATTATCGATGGAAATTACGCGGTCCGCGCCATAGCAAAACAGCTCATCTAAGGGGGTTTTAATCTTGCTGCCGATGATGACCGTTACGACCTCTGCCCTCCTGATCGCGGCTAGTTCAGAGGCCTTGCCTATCAACTCCAGGGTTGAGGAATGTATGCATCCATCCTGATTTTCCGCAATTACAAAAAAGCTGCGTGATTCAATTTGTCTTGGTTGGTTAACAGCCGTATTATTCATTTTTAGCTACCTTCGTCCTTTTATATGATGCCCTTTTCGCGTAATATGGAGATTACCCTATCTATCCCGTTTTCCAGCTCTTTACCCATATAAAATTCCGTTTCCCTCGTGACCTTTGGATGAAATATCTGACACACTCGCGTAGCAGAGCCCGATAGGCCAACCTCGTCCCGGTTTAATCCAAGATCAGCTAACCCAAGTGTATTGATTTCGTAGCGACGCCCCTTTTTCTTGCCGGCTAGCGTAGGCATTCTCGTCTCGTTAAGATTGCTTAGTACCGTCAATAAGCAGGGGAAGGGAAGGCTTTGAATTTGTATGCCTTCTTCTACAGAGCGATAGACTGTGACCGAATTTTCCTGCCATTCCGCCCTGCTGACGTAAGTAGCAAATGGAACGTCAAGCAGCGCAGCGACTTCTGGCCCAACCTGCCCCGTCTCGCCGTCGGTCGTCTTTGCCCCCGTGAGGATAATATCGAAGGGACCATCTTTCTTCAAAAAGCTGACGATCGTTCGAGCAGTAGCCCAGGTGTCGGCACCAGCGAAGGCAGGATCGCAAAGAAGGACCGCGTTATCGGCTCCCAAGGCAATGGCCTCCCTCAAGGCAAATTCTGCCTGCGGAGGGCCCATTGTGATGGTCGTAATGGTTCCAGTAAGCAACTCTTTTAGTCTGACGGCTTCTTCGAGGGCGTTTAGATCTAAGGGGTTTATCACGTTTCCTGCACTGTCCCGTATGATCGTCCCATCTTTTTCGTTGATCTTTACGCAGTCACTGTCGGGCACTTGCTTGATTAAAACCGCAATTCGCACAGAAATACCCCCTATCAAAACTAAGCTACCAAGTTATATAGTTAATAATATCTGACACGAAAGCAATTATAGACTATGGCATAAAATCTTTGCTATATTTTACAACTATATGGTAAGATGTGTCCAGAAAGATTTAAAGAAAATTTCTATGAAATGCCGTAAACACCGATAATCTTGACACAAATGGCAGTTATTAATTTGTATCCCGTATGCATTAAATAGGAGGTTTGATGATGGACCGCAAATCGAAAAACCTTACGGAAGAGATATATGCGAAATTGAAGAATCAAATATTGAATGGCGAAATAAAGCCCGGGACCCCTTTGCGCGAGGAGAGCCTCGCCGCCCAATTGGGCGTCAGCCGTACTCCAGTCAGGACTGCATTAAAAATGCTGTTTTCCGAGAAACTTCTGACGGAAGGGAAAAACAGGATGTTGCGCGTAGCATCGGTGTTTGATCAGAGCATAGAAGAAGTGTTTCTTGCACGTAGGATAATCGACTTGGAAATAGTCGAGTTAGCCTGCAGGCGCAGAAAGCCAGAGCATATCGATAAATTAATGCATTATATTGAGGATGAAAAACTGGCTTATGAGACGAGAAATACTATATTGATCATCCATGCCGAGCGTTTATTCCATAATTACATTGGAGAAATATCTGGAAACGAACTGCTACAACAATTCCAAGAGACTATAAACAATCGCGTACTGCTCATTTTAGCTTTATCGTCTACCCTTGAAGATGAAGTTGAAATGGCAATTAAGGAACATATGTCCATTGTGAAGGCATTGAAGGACGGCGACCCCTATGCGGCGAGAAAATTCATGTTAGAGCACCTTAGCAACGTAGAGGCACGAATACGGGAAAAAACTTTACAAACGGACCAACATTAGGGGAACCAGAGAGCAAAGATCTTTTTAAATTCTTTTAGGTAAAGGTAATCCTAAGGTCAAGTCCACTTTTGTGTGTAAAATCCCTCTGGCATCTTTTGGAGCCTATTGGAACTCCATTAGGCTGAATTCTTCTTTAGATTTGTCTTCTCCCATTGATTCTGCTTCTTCCTGCTTATTTCTCCACAACAAGTATTCAGTCATATCCAAATACTTGTTTCCGGTTGTCCATGACTCATCTATCTCTACGAGCACTGCACCGATTAGACTCAACGCCGATTCTTCGTTTGGAAATATACCTATGACCCTTTCACGCCGCCTGATCTCTCTATTTAGACGTTCTACGGCGTTTGTAGTGCGTAACCTCCTCTGCCTGTGGCGTAGGTTTGTTTATGATTCCTTTCGCCTTGGCATTGCATCCAATTGCCTCAAGATGGCATGAAAGCAGGTCCAAAGCTTTTTCTACGTCAGGCGCGTCGGATTCCTGGGCTGCATCGACGAAAAAGAGCGCTTCTTTTGTATCGGTCGTAACGGCGCATAACCTGCTGTCGCGGTGATTCCACAGCCAACAGCAAATCTTTTCTTCGTCGGCGTACACGATGTGGGTGTCTTTGACGGTAATTTCCTCACCTGAACCGAGGGGAAGAAATATCTCACCTTCTTTGCCGTACCTCAGCGTGAGGTCGCCTTTAAGTTTACGTACATCATAAGCTCCCATGGGAAGCAGCGTCATGACGGAGACGCAGTTGTAGCAATCGACCACGCTTGAAACGTTCCATATGTTTTCACCCTTGATGACGCGCCTCAAAAGCGCCTCCAAAGAGCAACGGTAGCTGCTGGGTTTAACGCCCATGTCGCTGTAGATCTTCCGCCAGTTTGCGATCCTCGGGTGTTTTGATAGCTCCTCTGTTTTAAATAAGCCATGCTCTTGCACGATTCGCGGCAGATTTTTCTTTAACGCTTCCACGTAGTCATTTTTCTCTTCTACTACCACGCAAGCATAAAGCCAACCAATATGGGTGCCGGGATAATTTTCCAATATCTCCGGCGCAATCGTGATCTTCATGCACCTAACTGGGGTCACATCTTTAGTTTTGAATTTTGGCATTTTCAGAAACCTCCGTTACACCTTTAAAGGTATTCAGCCGGAAAATTCAAGATTAAAGATCCGACCCCAGTCCAAGCAACTTGACTATGTTATCGTAGAAAAGGTCCTCTAGTTGAGCTTCGTTCAAGCCGCTTACTCGGCTTCGCTGAATCTCTACAGAAGGATGATGAAAGGGGGCATCTGTCCCGAACATTATTCTGTCATGGCCGACGACCTCGTAACCTTCCTTTATTTTCGTGTGCATCGGCATGCCGGAGGTTTCCAGGTATAAGTTCGGATATTTCTTTGCCATGTCGATGGCCGCCTGGATATATACTCCGTGTCCGTGGCCCATGTGGATCATGACCATCTTTACGTTTGGGAAAAGCTCCGCCAGCTGGGCGATGCTCCAGGGGAGCGAAAAAGGTGGGTGCC